>ERZ827524.497-NODE-497-length-50771-cov-26.109867_pt1 | contig 50771 bp, 80 predicted proteins | sample MGYA00519702_ERZ827524 | MGnify/ENA primary metagenome ERZ827524 (study PRJEB31778, sample SAMEA3449341) | human gut metagenome | biome: human gut; feature: human-associated habitat; material: faeces | place: United Kingdom | collected 2010/2012 ...
TAAATTCTGTTGGTACTCTCAAATTTTGCTTCAAGAGAGCCTAAAACATTTACATCTGCCATAACTACTCCTAAATCATGTGTATATGCTTCCTACTACTTCAATTCAATTACTCCGTTCGTTCCGTAATTATTCAATCCCTTATAGTCTCTTGCCATAATTGTTGTAGAAACATCAATCACGGATGCTGTTGGTTCAATATCTTTATCAACCATTCCCTTTAACAACAAGGTTTCCGCACGACCGCAAGCTTGATATTCCGCAGTCATATCTTGCCTTGATACAGTTTGCAACTTCTCTCTGCTGTGGCTTATTGATTGTTCCGTCAACGCAAGTCTGTCTGTCTGTCTGTCTGTCTGTCTGTCAAGATTGTGTTGTGGTAATGTACCATTGTCAATAAGCTATTTTATCAGCTTGTCAGCCTTTTCATTGTTGATGTAATACTTTTCATCTACATTATCTTCCAGGTAATCTTTGAGTTTCTTTTTGAGTGGTATAGGCTGCGGAAAATTATATGAATAATTCCCTAAGAACGAAAACATAAAACATCTGTTTCTATTCTGTGCAACTCCGTAATTTTTAGCATTCAAATCTTGCCAATAGTTTGTGTAGCCTAAACTTTCAAGAAACTCCAACCACTTCTTAAAGTCATCAATATTTTTCTTGCCGTGTACTTGTGGTACATTTTCCATAAATAATATCTGCGGCAACTCTCCGCTACCATCTCTGATTTCTGTCAGTATTCTTTCAACCTCCCACAAAAGCCCTGATCGTGTACCGCTGCCCTTAGACATTCCGGCTTGTTTCCCGGCAACAGATAGGTCCGTACAAGGAAACGAGTAAGTGAGTAAGTAAGTAAAGGTTTCTGTATTGCAAATATTCAAATCTTCTGCGTGAACCTTGGTTATATCCATTGTGTGAAAATTCGTTTCATGTACTGCATTGTAGCTTGCAATAGCATACTTATCAAATTCCACAACCCTGTAATGTTCAAATTTAGCACCTATTCTTTTTAAAGCCATTGCTTGACTTCCGTAGCCGGCAAATAGCTCTATCAATCGAATAGGCTTTGTTATTCTGATCGGTTCTCTTGTGAAGTCGAATATGCTCATTTGATTGTTGAAGTTCATACTGTACCTCCTATAAAATCACTTATATCCATCTGCTTATCTCTCTCGAATACAAGCATTTCATTCTTTGCTCGTTCGTAAAAGTTTCTGTCAATTTCAAAGCCGTAAGCACTTCTGCCAAGCTCTGCGGCGGCTCTTAGTGTGCTACCGCTACCGCAACAAGGGTCAATAACCACGTCGCCCTCATCCGTAAAAATCTCAATCAACTTCTTAATGACTGCAACAGGCTTTTGCGCTGGGTGAATCTTCGGTATTTCTTTACCGTCTTTCTCCCATGTGAACCAATTAAATACCATGCGACCTGTCCCTCTGATGTTCTTCCCGTTCTCGTCTGTCTGACAACCATTTCTAAATTTCGGAAGTTTATCACGATAAAGTACAAGTGCATATTCCGTAGCCCCTACGATACGCATATTTGCTTTAAGCACCTGTGGACTGTAATTCTTAACAAACACTAAAGGTATGTAATTTACAAATCCGTGCTTCTTTGCCGCCGCAATCAATGTCTGCAACTGCTCAAATGAGCAAAACACGATCATGCACGGGCTATTACTACTTCTTCCTCTTGAAATCGGCTTAGAATCTTCTTTTTTCAACATCTTTGAACAGAAATGGAAGTATTCATAAAGGTTGAAGTTAAAATCAGAATTAAAAGCCGCCTTTTTCGCAAGTTTGCTCTCTCCGTTCTTGTTGTCTCCGCCGTTATACCACATAGGGTTACTTCCATAGAAGTTAGTTCCTACATTGTAAGGGACATCAGCTATGATAAGTTGTGCTGGAGGTATTGCGTATTTCTTGTAATTCTGCATAGAATCACGATATATCTCACATTTAATCTTCTTTTTATACATTCTAAATCTACCAAAAGGAAACCTAGGTTTTGTGTCCGGACAACCTTATTCCTTTCTTTGATTTTTAGTTAGTTACTGAGGTTTTCTGCCTGTCTGAAAATATTCATCGTAAGCGTCAACCGTATGGCGTATTTCAGCCATAGCCACATCAAGTGTTACATCTTTTTCATTCAAGGCTCTTTCTGTATAATCTTTAATTCTCATCATTAAAGATTGCGCTATTACTATATTTTTATTGTTATTCATGTTTGCATCACCCACTTTCTTCCTACAATGTGTCGCTCCAAACTTAGATTTGCCAACATATTCGTAGCAATCAACACATTTCCATTTGCCACTCTTTTTCGGTGCATCTGAACATCCATAGTATCTATGATTTTCGTTCGGATAATCGTTCCAACAATGGCAATCATACCCTTTATTCGTCTGTTCCACTATGCATCAACTCCATAAACTTCTCATACTGTTTCTGCGACACCTTATTGTTTACCTTATCTTCTCTTAATTCGATTTTTAGGTGCTTTTCTGCAATGTTGGATAATTCCATAGCCAAGACCTTTTTACCTTGCTGTATGCCCTGCATATAGCCTTTAGGTGCCTTTCTCTCGCCTATTGAACCGTTTGCACGATTTTCTCCTTGACCGCCTAAACTGACGTTCCTAAGCTGATAACCTTTATCGGCGTATAATCGGATATACTTCTTTTCCGCTTCGTCAAGTTGTGAAGCCGGAAGATTCATAAATTCAACTCGCCAACCATAAGGGTTCTTCTCTGCATCGTACAATCCGTGCGATCTAATACTTAAATCTATGTGTTGCTGATAACCGGATAAATGACTTGCCAATCTGCTGATTACATGTACCGCCTGCCCGATGTACGCAAACTTGAATCCGTTTTCATCCTCTCGAAGCAAGAAATATATACCGCTCTTGTCATTCAACTTAGGATTCACTTTGAGAAGTCTGTCTTTGTTATTTTTCTCAATCGCATACACTTGTCTGTAATTCGTAGCCACCTATGCCTCACACTCCTTTAAGTCGCTTGCTATCTGGTCTAAATCAGATACAATCTGCGCAAAGCAATCCGATGGGTTTTCGTTCACAAGGTCTTTAATCGCCTGTACAACGTCGTCAACGCCTTGATTGTACTGATTCTGCTCGTCAGTATTCACGATTTCGCTTTCTTCTCGATATCTAATAATGTAGTCACAAGTGCCATCCGTATACATTCTCATGGGTTTTACATCGCAAAACTTTTTAATTTCTCTGAATGATTCAAAAGAAAAGATTCCTCGATATATAAAACTTGACGGATATACGGCTTTTGCGCCTGCAATAATTCCATCTGAAATCATTTTTCACTCTCCTTTATCCCTACCGCCCACCACTTATCAACTTCTACTTAAATGGTAAATCGTTGCCTGTCAATCCTGTTGGAATATCCATAAATCCAGCATCAGAAGGCATCGGCTTCGGCGCATCCTGTGTGTTGCCGCCCTGTCTACTTTCACAAAATTCGTGTTCTTCGACAACAACCTCTGTTGTATAAACCTTGTTGCCATCTTTATTTGTGTAGCTGCCTGTCTGAATACGACCTACAATCGCAATCTTTGTACCCTGCTTCAAATACTTTTCTGCAAACTCGGCGTTCTTTCCGAAAGCAATGCAGCTAATAAAATCTGCGTTCTGTTCGTTCCCGGAATTGTCTTTTCTCTGAAATCTGCGGTCAACCGCAAGATTGTATCTAGCGATTGCTAAAGGCTCTGCCGATTGTGTGTATCTGATTTCCGGGTCACGGGTCAATCGACCCATCAAAATTACTTTGTTCATGTTTAATACCTCCTAAAATGTTAAATCATCATATTCATTTCCTTTAACGATGAAATCCTCTGCATACGTCATTTCGTATGAAATGCCTGTCTCTTTGCACTTAAACTCAAAACACGCTGCACTTGCAATCCACCGGCACACATACCGATTGCCGTTCTTATCTTCGCAAATATCGTGTTCATAGATAAGCTCTCCATCGGTGTCTCTGCATCCGGTGCATCGGCAAATCGTATCTTTGTCAATGATGTGCGCCATATCCATGAGAAGCTCCTTTGCAGACCGCATACATGCTCCCTCTGATTTCTCGATAATGAATACAAAATTGTCTTTCCAATCCTGTATCACAATTCCGCCATATACCCATTCTTTAGTGTCTGCATCAATGGCTTTGCACTGCATAGCATCCTGTTTCATTCCCATTTCATACATCCTTTCACACCAACAATCTTGGCAATAATCTTCATCACCATCGTGTATAAACTCCTTTGTATCGGTTGTTGTATCTCCGCATCTGTCACACTCAAATACGTAATAGTCATTCTGCCTACCGCAGTTAATGCATCCTTGCGGGCATCCAACGCAATCATTTTCTTTCCATCTGCTCATCATTCCACCGCCTTGTCCTGAATAATCTTGCCCGGCTTAATGCGTGTAAGAAGTCCAAGCTCCAATCCGTTGTGCGGTCTCCACAGATGCAAACAATTTTCAAGCATGTTGACGTACTCGCTCTTTTTCGGCATGATCTGATATGCTTCCTCTTCATCGTTGAAAAACGCATCCTTCAACTCGCACATTGCATACCAATCCGGCAAGCGACCGTTGTACGGGCAAAAACTTACGTGTTCATAGCCTCTTTCGTTGTTTGAAAAAACAACGCTGCCTTTATACTTTCCGACCATGATTTCTGCACTGTATGTGTTGATGTCGATTTTCTTCACGTAGTTAAGTGATTTCTTAATCTCTTCAATCTGCTTCATTTGCAAAACTCCTATCCGTCATGATTTCAGCAAATCTCTTTGCAAGAATTTCTTTAATGTTCTTCTCTACGAAATCGCCGATTGCTTTTTCTGTCTTGCTCTTAACGAAGTCTGCAAATGGCATATCGTTTATAAGGCGGTCATTACTCCAATTCGGAGCAGACACAAGCCGCTCGATTCTCTTGTCAATTACCTTTGCAATTTCTTCATCAAGATTTTTATAGATTACTTTCTGAACATATTCATCCATAGCAATCTTGACCTTTTCTTCAATTTCCTCGCTATTGAGAGATATATTTAAAATCATTTTTGGTTCAGATTTCTTCATTTTAATTCTCCTTTTTAAAACGGACATTCATTCGGATTCCGTAGCAACCATTCCTTGTTACGATCTGCAACGTCCACATTCACATTTGGAACTGCGCTTTTCATCTTCTCGATAAATAAGTCCTTATCAGCATTATTCTTAGACAGATGGCACATAATCACATTTTGCAAATCCTTTGAATTGTTTGCTTTCACAAAATCGCAAGCGGTGTCAATACTCATATGCCCCCGATATACGTGATTTACCTTTGCGGAATCTTCATTGTCGATTAAATCCTTGTCATAGTTCACACCTAAGAGAATATGGTTTATGCCTTTGAATCGCCATTTTATCAATTCTGTGTCGGTCGCATAAATCATTCTTCCCATTTCCGGGTGAGTTATTAGAAATCCATAACAAGGGCATTCGCTACCATCTGCATTTGTGTGTGTCCATCTATTGTCTGTTGTTGTCAATGGGAAATCTTTAACCTCAAATTCTCCGTATATTTTTGTGTAAAAATGTGGTTCAAATTTTTCGTATGGTGCAAATACAGTTATTCCCATATCACCCAAATCTTTAACCGACTTGCTATGATCGGAATGGGTGTGGCTGACTATACAGCCAACTACATTTCTTATATTCCAATTCAAGCCTTTTTTAATCTCCTTAATCGGTATTCCACAATCAAGGATAAGTGTTTCTCCACTGCTGGAAGTTAGCATATAGCAATTTCCGGATGACGATGAGCCTAAGCATTTTAATCTCATACTCACACCTCGATTTCATCATCCTGTGGAAAGCGAAAATACTCGTTTGTTACCTCTTTGAATTTTTCGTTGCTTAAAAGACCAATAGTTTCTTGAAATGTATTTGTAGTGGCTGTGCAATGATAAAACTCATTATTGTTATATGCTTCTCTAAGCATTTCCATAGCCTTAATTGCCTTTTCCTCGGTGGAATATTCAGCTACAGTGTCAATCTCCGTGCCTCCATATAATTGTATTTCTACGCAAGTATTCTTTTTTATACTGTTTTCATGCAGAAAAACCAAACTGTTATCGTACGGAAAATCCATTGTTCCGTCCTGCGAAATTACTCTCATCCTTATTCTCCCTTCATAAACTCCGGCTCTGCCGATTCTTCACTCACGATTTCTGAATCTACAACATCCTCGTCGAAGTCAACGGAATTGGCGTTTTCTTCAATCTCGTTTTTTGAAATCTGATATACCTCATCCATTTCCATCTGTGCCTGTCTCGCCATAGGGTCGTAATTCTTTGGATATTTTTTCGTCGCATTGTTGCACATCTTACGGACAATCATGCTTTCCGGCGTATCAAGCCATGCACCGCTGATATATGGTCTTGCAATCTCGCATTTAAGCATTTCATCAACCGTTTTGCACGCTCTAAGAGCATTAAGAATCTCTTCTTTTTTGGCTTTGATTTCCGCTTTCTGCTTTTCGGTTGCTTTATATCTATCAGCGCAAATTCCGAAAGTAACATTCATCAGGTTTTGTTTAACATGTGCCATAAGATTGATTTTTACGCTGTCACGGTCTGCCGAAAGATATGTGATACTCCCATCATTCAACTTCACAGGATATACAACCCTGACAGCCTTATCTGACAAGAATTTTTCTTCCCATTCCGGCTCTGTAACTGTAAGTCCTTTGTGTTTGGGTGGAATATATACATCTCCTTCCTTAATTACCCAATATGGATATACCTGTTTTACATCCTTGCCATAATTAGCAAGCAATGAATCGTAACCGCTTCCCTCGATTCCCATTTCTACCTGTTTCTGCCATACGTCTTTGTTCGTCTGTGGGTCTATTCCGACTTTTACACTACGAAGTTGAAAATAGCACTCTCTCGGATATGCGCTTGCATTCAATTTAAGAGATGCACAACGCTTTACAATTCCTCTTAAATTGCTTGTATCAAGGGTTCCCATACCGCTAATCTTTGGGTCGTTTTTGACAAGGTTGTAAATACTTGTCATTGCTTCCATAGCGCACTCTTTCGAGTAATCATCCATCTTCATCCCGCAAGATTTATAATCTTCAATAATCAATCCTGTCATTGCATTGCTCCACTCACTTAACGAAGTGGTAAATTCTTTCTTCTCTGCTACCTGCGTATTCTCTGCCATATTACTTACCCTCCTAATCTTCTTTTACTTCCATTGCCCTAACATAGCTTCCACTACCCAAATAATCTTTCACGGCTTCGAAATTCTTTAATGGCGGAAACACAATAGGGTATTTAAGTCCATTTATCTTCACACGGCCATTCACAAATTCGTAAATATGTCCGGCTTCAAATGTAAAAGAATTGCTATCGACAACAAAAATCTTTCCGTTGTAATACTGCTCCTGTTCTACAAGATCAATCATTTCGTCATTGCACCAATATCCATGATTCTTCACGCAATGTCCGAAGCAATTATGGAATTTAGGTGATTCTTCGTCGAACTCAACCGCATAGTCAAGGTCATCCTGATTGCTCCTCTCAATATATTCAATAGTTCCTGTTCTGCCCCAAAAATTCCGTCCAAGCTCCATAGGATTCACAAGCTTCACTCTGTCTCCAACCTTAAATTTACTCATACTCTCATTCCTCCATATCCTTAATAATCAGTTCCTTGTCGTCCGTTCTACGAATAACAATCAACTGTGTGTCAATCTCCGGGATTCTCCATGCATCCAAGGATTCCGTATCATCAATGATGATTGGCATTTCCACGTCATTCTTACGCTGGAATGCACGGCAAAGGTCAATCTCTGTAAGCAACTTTGCACCGTGGTTCATATTCCGGTTATATGGTTCTCCCTTATACACGAACTCACAACACTCTTCTGTATCTCCGTTGATAAGCGGTCTGAATAACCGCACTTTGCAAAACTCCAAATACTGATTGACGCTTTCGGAAAGAATCTCATTTTTCTTTCGGTCGAGTTTCTTCAATAAATCAAGTATTGATTCCTGATCGGCGATCTTCTGCTGTGTGTCTCTCTGCTGTTCACGAAGCTGTGATATCTGGTTGTCAATATAATCATTGACCGATGCCTTTCCGATTTTCTCCGTCACATCCAACAGATCATGTTGCAGTTTTTTAAGTTCTTCCTTTAAGGAATCGGTCAAATTTGAGCCAATCGCTTCCTTATTATAAAGAGCTTCTTTTTCGTCCAATTCCAACTTGACTTTCTTGTATTCGGAAGTGTTCGTAATATCAACGCACACCGGCATACCATCTATACGATTGTTCAGCGAATCATATTCGATCTGTAAATCTGATACCTTCTTGCCAAGTCGCTGTATTTGCTTCTCTGTCTGTTCGATTTCTGCCTTGCAGCGGTCAAGTTCCGATTTCTCAAAGTTTCCACTTGCAACAATGTTGTCAAGTCTCTGTTTCTTTGTCTCTTCGTACCTCTCCCGGATTTCGTCGGCATTCTCCAACTCTCTATGGCAAGTAGGACAGATCGTGTCATTTTCTCCGATTGTTTCTGCGTTGGTTCGCTTCCACTCTTCGGCATATTGCTCACGAAAAGCAACATGTCGCTTAAATTCCGCTTCAAGGCTCTCTTTCATGCGCAAACGATCGTTTTGCAGATTCTTCAGTGCAATCAATTTCTCGTTGACATCAAACGACTTCTGCGTAAGCTCCGCTCTAGTATCATCAAGGTTCCCGTTCGCCTTGTTTTGCAAGCCGGATAATTCAAATTTAAGGTTCAAAATCTCCTGCCCTAAAGCATCATGCTCCGCCGATGCATCCTTAATTTTGGCATTCACATCTTCAATCTTGGATTCAATGTCTGACTTCATCGACTGCAACTGCGACACATCAACATTCGTCTTTTGCTTCATCAATTCGTCGATACGTGGTGCATATTCGTCTGCAATCTGTCTAAGTCCTTTAGACGATGATTTTCCACGTGAGCCATTCAGAGTGCGATTGCAACGCTCTTTCAGTTCCTTAATTGTTCCATCCGCAAGCATCGGTACAATAGGTGCAAACTGTTCATCTTCCTGTGCAATATCTAATGTCGTTTTATCTCCGAATGTCTTTTCCAACACAGTTCGTTGGTCTGCCGGTGACTTCTTCAACAACGATTGAGCATTCAAGCAATACTGTAGCTTGTCAGCATCCAAAAAACTATCTTCAAGGAACTCTGCGTAGTCCTTGACTTTCTTCGGTACATCATTGATATATGAATCTGTAATGTTCCCGATAAAGTCTCCGTTCTTGTTGATACTCTCACGAAAAACCTTTTTCAGTTCTTTCTCTGTACCATCCAAATCGAACATAACTGCACACGTTGTCTCGATTCCAGAATAATCATTTCCGGATTCATCATGTGGTCGGATTCCTGTGATTTCCTTGCCGTTATCATCCCGGCAATTAAGCGCATACTGCACAGCGCGCTTAATGGTTGTCTTTCCGGATTCATTCACTCCGCAAATCTCTGTTCTATTTGGAATGTCAGTATCAACAGTATTTGCACCAAAGAATTTACCGAAATTCTGCAAAAAAATATGCTTAATTCTTATCTTCTTCATGTTTGATCTCCTTTCTCACAATTTCATCCATTTTCTCGAATAACAAATCATAAGCAATTTTGTTAATTCTGTCGAAAATCCCATTATCTATACGGCCTTTTGCAAGAAGAATCGCCCCGATCATGTGACTTGTCATGTTTGAATCAAAACCCTCTCTAATTGCGCCCTCATAAATTCCAAACATTAGAGAATCCTTAAACTCTTTTACCAAACTCTCAACCGATGCACCATTTGTGTTCGCCTCATAGCGATCCAATTCTTCCTCAAAAGAACGATCTTTTTTCTTTCTTTCTGTTTTCAGCTTGTTTAAGTCAAACATATTCTTTACTTCTCCCATTTCTTTTATTTCTCCCTTCCATTTTTCTATAAATTCTCATTGCCTTGTTGATCTTTTCATAGTTCCAATATCCGTATACCGTAAGCATCATGCCGATAATTAAGATAATCTTCGGGATCGTCTGAAAATCATCCGTAATCGAATATGCGGCCGTGATTGCCATAATGCTTCCGGCTACCACATATGGATTGAATCTGCTCATTTTCTCGCCCTCCGAATATAATTATCAATTGTCGCTCTTCTTCCCGTATCCTTGTGAACTAAGAATAAATGGAACTCCGTTTCTCTCCGAACCATCCATTCATCTACGTTATAGCCTTGCGAATGAACGATTTCTTTCTGCGTTCTTGTAAGTTTCTTTGGCTGCTTCATTTATTCACACTCCTTAAATTCCCCGTCAACCAGCTTGTAAAACGTATTTTCCTTAATGCGTTCTCCGTCGACGTATTCAGTCTTTACGCACTTCGGAATCCATATATAGAATCCATTTTCGTTTTTCTCTCCTGTTTCAACCCACTCGGCAAGCGTTATCCAACTTCCGATTTTTGCTCTTGCGATAGAGTTGTAGCCAGCAGCCATAACTACTGAATTTTTTCCGATAGATGTAATCTGTGCGTAATCGCCGGAGCTTCCAATCTGTGCGGAATAGCCGGAGCTTCCAATCTTTGCGTAATCGCCGGAGCTTCCAATCTTTGCGTAATCGCCGGAGCTTCCAATCTTTGCGGAATCGCCGGAGCTTCCAATCTGTGCGTAATTTTTTCCATTGTCGTAGTCCGTGCATTCTTCGGCATTTTCAATTCTTGTTTTCTCGATTGTAAAGTCGACGCAAGCTTTAACAAATCCTTTAAGCCCCAACTTCGCGCCAATGTGTAATTTGTTCGTTTCACTCTTGTTTCCATCTTTCTTTACTTCTCCGACGGCTTCAACTTCAGCAAAATCGGAAATATCTCCATCCTCATTTACAAGCGGATAATAATCAAGAACATCATACGGATTTTCGCAGAAATGCATCATTCCAGCTTCGCAAATCTCTGTTCCATCTTCTTCGTATGTCGTGTTTTCCTTGTATTGTTTTCCGCGGCACGTCATATCTTTGTTAAATCCCTTATACCCTTTAATCGTTTCTCCCATTTTCAATCTCCCTTCCTAAAAATTTATTCACAAAGTACAGCTGCCCTTTGCCCGAAACCTTAGTTGTGCGTGTAATTCTTACGCTTCCATCCGGGTTCTGCACGTTGCTTTCTTTCACTTCAAACAATCCCTGTTCGACATATCTCTGCATCGGCATATTGCGTGATGAACCGCTCTTACACAGATACCCATTGTTTCTCAACCATTCAAACAACCGCTTCTGCCCGATCTGATAACCATTCTGACAAATCAGTTTTGCCAAATCTCCGATAAGAATAGATGTACGACTTGTTGCCACCGCATCTGCAAATATCGCCTTGGGTTTCATCTGCTCAATTCTTGCCTGTTTCTGCTCGATAATCTTGTCTCTTTCAGCGATCTTGTTATGTGCCACAAGCAACGCCTTTGAAAGCAATTCATCGTCAGATAGTGTTTCTTGCCCGGCTATATAACCTCCATTTTTACGAATTGAAGGAAGAACCTCTGACGTTACCCATTTGCGAAATTTCTTTGCGTTTGGTTTGTCGCTTCTTAATATAACTGCGTACAGACCGCTTTCTGTAATAAACCATGTTTCTCCTTGACGGGGTAAGTCTAACTTACACCGTTCGTCATCATCTAATCTCGCAGAGACAACACGGCTGTTTGAAAGTTCTAATGCCTTGCACACATCAGGCAAGCAAAACATAGGTTCATTATTCGCTAATACTGTTCGGATTTCTCCAAATTCTTCATTATTAAAAATCTGTAATTCGTTCATGTTTCTCCTTTCTTGTGTTATAATTCCCTTATCAAGCAAGGGAAGGTGGTGCAATATGGATAGTAGTTGTTCTGAAACATTTGCGACATACGAAACTGTCAGCAAAGGAACGTATGTGTGTATGCAATGTGGCGGAGAAAACCAAAGTGGAATTATCACCATAAAGCATAGCGGCGAAATGTTGCCAGAATGCAAAGAGTGCGGATATACTACATGGATTAAAGTAATGTAGGATTTTTGAACACTCTTTTTTCTTCTGCGAGCGTTTGGTCTGTAACCGCCAAGTTATCATCAACCAAATGCTCAACGAGGAACGTTCTTTTTACAACTCTTGTTCCATTTCCACATACTTGTGAAATGTGCAGATACATCTTTCCATCCTTGCAAAACGGAACAGCAAACATACTGTTAAGAAATTTCCACTTCACAAAATGCTTGTTAAAAAATGCAACTGCTCGATTTTTAACCTTGCTCACCAAATAGCCTCCTTCTTGTAACTTTTTAAGTTACTCTTTAGCAAAAAAAATATCCATCGGATTTGAAATGTTCAGCCTGTCTATCATAATCTGAATTTCGTCGCTTCCAAAAACGCCCTTCTGCATTCTGCTGTAAAATGTCTTTGGAGTTATCCCAATCATATTCGCAACATCTGCCTGCGTCTTTCCGTTTTCTGCTATGATTCCTCTAAGTTTTTTTGCGTTTACCATGTCTTATTGTCTCCTTCCTAACCTTCGTGGTAACTTTTTAGGTTACTATCATTATACAACATTTTTGTAACTTGTCAAGTTATTTTTTTCTTGACCTGTAACTTTTTTGTGTTATAATTGAATTACAAACAAAGGAAGGAGGATATACAAATGACAATAGGAGAAAGAATAAAAATGGCAAGGGAGAAAAACGGAATAGCGCAAACCGATCTCGCAATAAAGATCGGAGTAAGCAAACAGACATTATTCAAATATGAAAATGGAATTGTAACGAATATCCCAAGCGATAAGATTGAGGAGATCGCAAAAATCACTCATGTTTCTCCTGCTTACATCATGGGATGGGAAGATAATCTTAATAATGCAGATACAGATATTATAGCCGACATTTATTCTGATATGAATATGTTGGAAAGCGTAAAAAAACTTATAACTTTATCTAAAGAGCATAAGCAAACGATTTATGACAATATAGATTATCTTTACGAGAAAGAGGGGCACTAGATGCCCCATTTCTTTTTGAACGATTGAATCATTGAATATAAAAATTTTAGGAAAACTTCGTTTTCACATTTTGATATTTCTTCAACAACCTTTTCTTTGTAGCTACTCCCCATAGAAATGCCTCCTTTCTTGACAATTATACCACCGCTCTTATTTACAAAACAGACTGTTTTTGTCGTCAAACTTATAATATAATCGTCCATTATCGACAATCGGTAAAATTAGTGCTATAATGTGAAGAAATAAATACATGGAGGGGTTTTTATGGATAACAACATGAACTATCAACAATTTCAACAACCAATCAAAAAGAAAAGGAATCCAATAGCAATAGTTTTAATTATTGTTTTGGCTTGCGGGAATATTGCTTTAGGAACTATTCTTTTCCTTAGCAATCAAAAATTAAATGACAAAATTGACGAGAAACAATCATCATGTGACAGCATTCAAAAACAATATGACAATTTGCTTTCCGAAAATCTTCAATTAGATACCGATTATGAAAAATTAAAAGAAGAAAACGAAGAATTGCAGGCTCAAATCGAAGAATTGACAAACCCAAAAACAGATTTAGAAGAATCAGAAGAAGCCGGGGAACTGTCTGACGAACTGAACACGTTTGTAAATTCAAATATGGAAGATGTCAGCATGTTTAGGTCGGACGTATCTTATGATGAAGTTGCAAGACATCCAAATGACTATGACGGGGAATTGTTGACATTTAGTGGAGAAGTAGCCCAGGTTATCGAGGGCGACGGAACAACAGAATTAAGAATTGCTGTCGATGGAGATTATGACGACATAATTTATGGAATTTACGATAACAGAATTTTAGATTCAAGATTACTTGAAGATGATAAAATACAGTTTTACGGAGAATCTTGCGGAATAATTAGTTATCAAAGCACTCTTGGAGCTACAATATCAATTCCGTCAATGTCAATTTATAAGATTGTAATAAAATAAAAAATAAGGCAGAGGTTTTTATCTCTGCCTTTGCTTTTACATATAGGGCGATAGCACTTAACTACCGCCCCGACCAGAATATTGAGGGGGATTCTGGTGTTCCTATTGGGAACATATTTATAATAGCACTATAACTTTGATATTTCTATCGAAATCGTGCGTCAAAGTTCGACATCTATTGACTTAGTGAATAAGAGACATAAATGTGTTATATCCAACAATTCCATCAACCGTAAGCTGATAGTCTCTCTGATACTGTTTTACAGCAGATTCAAGGTTAGAACCGAATATACCCGGACATTCAAGCTTGCAATCATATCCTTTAAGCATCAACAGAATTTGAACAGCAGTAACCATATACTGTTTTTCTCCACGCTTGACATAATGACTTCCAAGAGCTGTCTTAGAACCATTACCCCAGATTCCATCAACAGCAATTCTTTTCTTGTAATCAAGATTGATTGCTGTCTGCAAAACCTTAATTCCGGCTTTGATTGTGTTGACTCCTCGGATTCCATCAACAGAAATTTTGACACCAGCAAAATTATTTGCGTGTGTCTGTCCGTTTCTCACGATTGCATCTTTTCCCGGCACATTTGGAACTGGATTATTTTCCGGCTTGCTGACGTCAGCAGAAACAGAACCATTTGTAATATAGTCAAACGGATAATTCTTTCCCGGACACGCTGTCAAACCGACATCTCTGTGTCTAACAACTGTTGTGATTTTATATTTGTTCTTTAAGTAAGCGATAAGCTCCTTAATTGCATTTTTCTGTGCATCTGACATTGTTTCATTCTCGAAGTTTCCTTCTGCACAAATTCCGATTGAATTATAGTTAGAACCAGAAGCGTGCGCACCGATTGCGTATTCAGGACGTCCTCGATAGATTTTACCATCCTTGCGAACATAAAAGTGATATCCAATTCCAGACCATCCTTTAGCTCTGTGTACGTTGTGAACAGCTTCAACAGAGCCATTCATTGCTGCATGGTGAAGAATAATTCTCTTTGTGCTTGATCTCTTTGATAATGTTCCAAATTCTAAGTTTGTTTCAATAATGTTCATGGTTATTTACCTCCTAAAAAACATCAAAACAAGACCTACATGTTTCATTAGGTCTAAAAAATTATATAAAGCCATTAGGCGATATATCGTTATGCTACTCCTTTATGTTCGATACTAGCACCTTGTAAAATTCTCCTAAAAAGTTTTTTAGGAATTATTATACGCCTGCTTGTCAAGCCCCGGTCAAAATAAACTAAACTCGAATAAACAAGATAAAAATTGTTATATATACAATATAAAATATATGGAATTTTTATCAATGCAGAACCGATCTGAAATTAAATGGAAGCTATCAGATACAGAGAGTTATTTAGTACAATTCCTAAATGATGGACATATAGGATATTTCCACACCACAGATGGCGAAAATAATTGGCAGACAATATTTATGAAGTAATTGCATCATATATGTCAATCACAATTCCAACATTTGCTTTAGATGCTATTGTTTTAACCATTTTTTCGATAGATTGTTTACTCCATCTATCTCCAAAACGATTTGTGAATAAAACATTACTTGAATATTTTTTATTCATTATATATTCTTGCAAATAATACATGGCTTTTTCGGATAATTACTTTCCTATCCTTGTTTCCTTTCCCGTGAACCACGCACTCGCCACGCATAAAATCCACGTCGGATATGTTCAAATTTACAACCTCACTAACTCTCAACCCGTCGAAAGTAAAAATTCGATTAACGCTCTATCGCGTTTCGGATTCCTTGTTTTGATTGATGCGTTTTTAAGCATTTCGATCTCGCCATCAGAGAACGACTTCCGCACAGCCATTGTGCTTTTTATCTTTCCAATTCGTAGCATAGGGTTCTTTTCTATATACTCTTCCTTAGTTAGCCACGAAAAGAACGCTGATAGATTCCTCCGGCGGTTATCGACTGTTGCTTTTTCGACATTCCTAGTTGTCTGATACATCGCAAGGTGATATCTGATGTCATTTGTCTTGATATCCGGCAGCCGCTTCCCTATATCAGCTAAAAGCATATCTATAGCAAGCGCATATTGCTCAAGCGTACCTTCTGAATATTTTTTATTTACAAAGATAAACAATTTCAAAAGACCAAGGTTTACTATTAGTACCATCCACAGTAGAAAAGGAATCCCACCATACTTTTAGTTCTTTTTCATCTCTGTCCATACCAAATCTAAGTGTTTGATTACCTGAATTAGTTCTTTGAACTCCAAAATATTTTGCAGATGCTGGAAGGTCACTAACTATTACTGAATTATTATTAGTTCCAGGAGTTATTATTAAATCATAACAATATAAAATAACGACATTACCAAATCTTATATAATATGCGTCTCCTTTAGCTACATATGCAGATGATCCAAGAGTACCTTTTCCTTCAATATAATTAATTGCATAACCATTTACTGCACCTGCATTATTAGCATATCCTACAGCCATACTATTTCTAGGAATCCATTGTATAGGATTTGTTCCACCATCAGCACCTAAATAATAATTTTTATTTCCACTTGCTACATTTTGTACTTCACAATTACCTATATGTGTTGCTTGATACACAGTCTGCGAACCTATATTACTTGTCGTTATTGCGGTATCGGAATCTTGTTTATTCGAGTCTAGTGTACTTAACGCACCTGTGACAGTACCGTTGCCAAGCGTTGATATATCTGTTGTTCCCATCTTCGATAAAAGCCATCTTACATTTTTAAAAATGGTAGATACCTTGCTAAAAATTAAAGCGTGTGTTTCTCCACTTGTCAGCAATGCCGGAGCTGTAGAATCGCCTGTCAATGAATCATTAGATGTGAATGTGACAGTGTTATCTTGGCTATCTCCATCGGTCGCTAAAGCTCCTATATTTTCGCATGTGATATTTACATTTCCACGTCTAAAATTTTTTTCATTTTCTCCCTTAACACCTGTTACCGGACTTCCGGATAAGACATCCCATTTACCGGCTCCTGTCTTGTAAACATTGCTTCCTGCCGGTTCTGTGATTCCAGAACCTTCAACAAAATCAGACGTTGTAACAAATTCATCGGATATATTATACATATCACCGGCAGATGCAGAGCCAACAGACGGAAGATTTGCGAACGATACAGTTCCCATCGGTCGCAATGCACCGCTGAATGATTCGGAGATAGCTTTCGCCTGTTCATAATACTTCTTTGCATTAGCTTCGGAAGTAGCGGCGTTAGACGCACTTGTAGATGCCGCCACCGCTTTAGATGTGGCTGTTGAAGCACTATTGCCTGCCGCTGTTGCACTTTGGGCTGCTTCACTCGCCTTTGTGCTTGCCGTAGATTCGCTTGTAGCGGCGGATGATGCACTCTTGCTTGCATTACTCTCTGACGTTGCAGATTTGGTTGCAGATGCACTTGCTGATGATGCACTTGATGCCGCTTCACTCGCCTTAGTGCTTGCCGTTGATGCAGAATTAGCAGATGCAGTCGAACTCTTGCTTGCCTGTTCACTGTAATACTTTGAGTTATCGGTATCTTCGCCATCACGAACGCCTGAACCTCCGATAGCGTATGATTGTGATAACTTGGCATTGTCGTATGCAGAATTGCTACTTGTCGTCGCTGAATTTGCCATAGATTCTGCCTTTGTTGCTTGTGCAGTTATATTTGCAAGATAACCTGTCTCAAGCATAGCATCTGTAATCGAACCATTTTTTACCGATGCAGATATCTTACCTGTCGAATCAACCGATAATGCGATTGTCGCAGAATCCTCGAACTCGTATTGTGTAATAAGCGCAGACATATCTACATATTGTTTAGAACCATCTGATAACGTAAGAACAAGTCTCTGATTTACATAATCGTACGAAAAATTCACAGCAATTTTTTCTAGGTTTGTATCATAATCTACGTGTGAACCGTTCTTGTACGTTACAGTAATAACGCCTGTATTGCTATTTAATGACACATCTGCAACCATGTCATTTACGACTTGCATATCTGCCTTAACGGTGTCAAGCGTTATTATTCTATCATCTAGCTTGTCGATTGCACTATCGCCAGCATTGAGGTTTGTTGCGTTCAATGGTGTGTTTGTGCTTGGTCGATTCAACCAATTTATTCTATTGAATATCTTACTCCATCCTTGTGACATTGCTATCTACCTCCTAACTTCTTCTCTAACTCTGCAATTCTTTCGTTTTGCGATTGCACCGTTGCTACAAGGTCGGCAATCAATTCCTCATATCGAATTGCCTTACCTCCATTTTCCCCGGTGTCAATATTTGCGTCGCAGTAAACTCCCCAATCGCTCTGCATAGAATCGTGAAGCTCCTGTGCGATAAATCCATGATGCAAGCGATCGGATGTGCCATCTTTATACTTGTATTCAACAGGATTCAAGGCATAAATAAAGTCACTAGATTTGTGTGTGTCTAGTGACTGAATATTTATCTTGATGCTTTTGTCTGAGGAAATAACCGGCGAAGATCCCAAATATGCAGTTCCGTTCGTAAAGAAACCAGCCGTTTCCACTTCAGCATAATCTCCGGTTTTTGGGTATCCATCTTCATATACTCCAACGCTCGTCGGTGTAATTATCGTGCGCCTTAATTTTGCTCCAAGAATAGATATTAGCTCCTGCATAATTAAATAACCGACATTATCTTCATATGCTTCTGCTGACAATCTCATTTCTGAATACTTTTGTCCATTGTAATAAAATTCACTCTTAAATGTTTTTGCATTGATGTCGCCTTCGATGTTTGCGTCATTGCAAGTCATTTTTCCTTCTTTAGTCACGCTAAAATTGTCAGAGGTTATAGCAATATTCTTGCCTGTAAGATTTATTATTCCGCCGGACAGAAGATTGATTACGTCGCTTGCAGACAGATTTATATTATCTGCGTCAACCTTAAATTCTGTTCCGCTTCCTGTATCTCCGATAAGCGATACTTGAACAATTTTGCCTGTTGCAGAATCCACGCGTAAGACAATTTGCTGTTCAGTTTGTTCAATTCTTGTAGACAGTTCGCTTTCTGCGTCCGTTGCGCGCTTAACTTCCGATTCCAACCCCTTTTCTGTCACTTGCACAGAGGTCTTAACTCTCTCTGTCGTTTTATTCAGACGTTGAAGTTGTGCGGTTACACCGTTCATATCGTTTTCAAGCATTTCTTTACCTTTGCATAGATAAGCATCTCGAAGTGCCTTAATTCCGGTTAAATCACGTTGAAACACATATGCTTCAAATCCATATCCGTTAACTTCTCCGCTGATAAAATCGCCACACTCTACGTATGGTTGTCCCTTTATCTTTGACGAATTGATCGGCCTGTATGATATGCTTGATATCTTACTCAACAGCGCATTTGCAAGTGCCATAATCGTCTCGTGTGTCTGCCCTATAATTACGAAGTTATCTTGCACGTAATATGGATTTTGGTTATTCTCTGTAATTACCTGTGTGCCATCTGAATCCACGATTATTACACCATCAATGTTCGATGTGAAAAAATCTTCGACTAACGGATGCTCATACATAAGTGACGTAGAAATATTGAATGAATTTTCACTATCTCCACTTCCGGCAGATGGGTATAAGTCGTTTGCCGGGAATAAATCATCAGCCGGCAACAACATAGAAGATTCAAGTGACAAATAATCAAGCTTGCCATATCTATCCATCCGACCAAACACACCGCTAATTTCACATATCTGTTTCATCAGAGAAAGTCCGTTGATTCCGTTTGACGAATCAAGCTCTTTGGTAAGCATTACATTATCTGCAATCAGCGTGACATCGTTCTGCTCCACTCCGACATAATTGCAAAGGCTATCCCTAAAATTCTTAACGCTGATAGGAAATGTAAGGCTGTCATACCAATCTTTAACATCAACATCGAAATACCGCATTTTATCGTATGCGGTCAGTTTCTTATAGTCTTTGCCAGCATATTTCTCAATCGTTTCCACGTAGAACACGCCCAACGGAATCTCTGTTTTTTTGGTGATAAGTACCGGCTCGATTTCATATCCTTTAATTCCGCTATTCAAATTGAATACTGTCAATTCAAAGCTGGATGCATTACAACCGCCAAATTTCAACTGTTCTTCTTCACAAATTGATTCGTGCAATGTCATTTGCTCTGAAAGCACGTCCGAACCTTTAATCGTTGGAAATGCATTATCCTTAAATTTCAATTCTAATTCGATTGGCGTTCCATCTTTGATATATAATTTTTTAATATCTTCCGAAATCTTAATCATACTGTTTTTACTCCATAAGAAATCCATGCCATTCTTGTTGATAGATACTTGATTTCCTTTTCATCAGCAAAGTACATAGTCGGTTCAAAATCAGCCATGTACATATCACTTGTCACATACTTATTTAATTCAGGCACATATACTTCAACACTTGCTTTTTTCTCAACTGCATTTGTATAGTTGGCTTGAATATTCGCAAAAATGCTTGACACCTGCGTATTATCAAGCATATTTCGTGTCTCAAATTCAACTTTCGGTGCAGTATTTTCCAAAGCCGTTCTATGTAAAATTCCATTTACATCACGTGTTGAATCCAAGTCTTGTCCGTAATTCGTTGCCTTGTAGCTTTCTGCCTTAATCATCGAAAGCGGAAATATGTAATTGCCAATCTTAATTAAATAGCCTTTATATGCCATCTAACCACCTCACATAAAAAGGGCAGACACATTTACGTGCCTACCCTATAAATTCTTAATATAACAATGGATTTGTACCTGTCCGGTTGTACGCTTGTCTGTTTGACCGCTTCACGCTCTCGAATATATCGTTTGATGATATACCTGTATCTTTCGCAAGCAACTGTCTAAGTAATTCGTTCTGTTCTCGTAATAATCGGTTTTGATCTGCCTGTGACATTGACATTCCATCTACAATTCCGCTTGCAATGTCTGTTGACATCCGACCGGTATCAATAACTGTCGACGTGCTTGTTGCCACATCTGTATTGATTGATGATGCAATATCCGCTGACATATCCGCCAAGTCTTGCAATGGGTCTGTAAACTGCAATGATGTGTTGAACGCAGATGTCAAATCAGTAGCCATTCCGCTTGCATCGTTTAACAACTTAGGCATGGCACTTTCCATACCCAAACCGATGCCGGGTGGCAAGAATTGACCGATTTCTTTATTCCATAATCGAGACGGAGAATGAATACCAAACGCACGTTTTAATGCGGATGTCAATCCTCTTGCAAGAGACACGATACCGCCGACAAGCCCGGCTGGACCCGTGCTATTCCATTTGTTTGTTAAGCCGATTCTAAGTCCGTTGACAAGGTTCGCTCCGATCGGATTCCAATTCTCACGTTGAATTATTCCGCTCGTATTCTTTGTATGTTTTCTTGTATCGGATTCAACACCGCCCCATTGATTATTTGCTCCACCACGAAGTCCTCCTAAAGCGCCAACAAATGCGTTAGTCACGTTCTTTCCACCGTTTGATGAATCTACTTTCATCTTAGCAAATTTCTGTGCCATATCGGTTGCCATGCCATTAAGAGTTGTGCCAGAACTGTTCTTCATTCCTGTTAAAGCATTAATCACAGACAACGACATACCATTAGCTGAGCTTGTAGCATTTTTAGTCATAACAGAAAAATTGTTTGTAGAATTTCCTGCCATTCCTTGAATACTTGTTACAACCGACCCAGCCATTCCTTGTACGCTTGATGTCGTATTCTGTGACATATTTTTGACACTGTTAGATGCGCTGTTGTTCATGTTATTGTAATCGGAAACTACACTATTTTTAGTCTGCTTAACAAGCGACGTTATTTGATTTTTCCCATTTGCAACAGAAGCTCCAACATTGGCTAATCCGTTTTTAGTCTTTCCATCGACATCTTTCCCCGTTTGTTCCACATATCCAGGAATCAATTTTAAAAATCCGCTGAATTTTTCAGTCATTTTCCATGAAGCATTTTCGATTGCTTCACTAAGCACACCAAAAGAAGATCTTCCTGTTTTTCCTATGCTTTTTAATGGTTTTTCACCCATTGCAACGGATTTCCATACTTTTTGCACTTGTGGCGGTAGCTCTGATATTTTTTGCTCCATAATTTTTATGTTGCTTATTTGTTCTGCTACCTGTTCTCCTATGCTAGTATGTCCTTCTTTAATTGTTTCTACCAATCCTTTTATGGCTTTGAACGGCGTATCATATTCTCTATAATATGAAGCCAATTCGCTGTCTCCAAGTGATTCTGCAAGAGATGCAAGACCTGTATTCACTTGTTTTCCAATCAACTCTCCAAGCCCAAGACCTGCTGCAATCGCAATTCCTATTTGTCCTAAAGAAGCCTCCGCAGCACTTGTTTTAAAGTAAGCCGCCATTCCGCTAAGCAAACCACCTCCTGCCGCATTTCCTACGGAAGAAGATGCAAAATGCGTAACTATCGCATTTGTTATTGCATTTTTTGCAGCCGATGTAAGATTGACAGCCGTAATTGCAACACCAAGAGAAGCGATCGTAAGACTTATCGCCTTTACAATGTTTACATTTCCCTCTTTGTCAACCAACCACTTTGCAACCGCATCTGCAAATTTACTAAACGAGGTGTTTTCGTACAACCAATTGCCGACCTTAAATCCAATTACCGCCGTCGTAATTGAGATAGAAATTGCCTTGCTAAGAGGAATAGTTTTATCTCCAATTCCTGTTGATATTTCCTTTGCAAGCAAATTCTTTAACACGCCTGTGGCAATCTCTTTACCGCCATGCATCCATTTAAAAGCACCGATGGCAATTACAACCGTATCAAGGTCTAATTCGGTAAGGAAATCAACACCACCTTTTAATACATCCGACCATGATATATTTTTTAAGGCAGTAAATATTGTATCTTCGATTCCATCTACCCAACCATTGATAGCCTTTGCAAACTTCTTAAAATCAAAGTTTTGGAAAAATCCGTTTATTCCATACGCAATGGACAATCCAAGGTCGTCAAAATCAAAGTTATCTGTAAAACTAAGTGATGCAGTAATTGCAGTGTTTAACGAATTTGCAATAGTTTTTCCTGTTGCGTAGAAAAGCTGTGGAGATATAAGACCTGTTAAAAAGTCTGCCAATCCTTTTCCAAAATTCTCCGCACCCTTGTAAGCACTATCCCAATCAATGCTTTCAAGTTCTTTCGTCAGATTTATTCCGATGTATTCTCCGAGTCCTCTAAGGTTAGAAATGGCACTCTTGTAAAGTCCGTCTGTCTCTGTGACGTTAAACTTCATTCCACCACTTGAACCACCGGAAGATGCACCGCCACTACCACCAGAACCACCACTACCACCGGAACTATCGTTAGGCGTATTCAGTACATTCAGTTCGTCGAAGCCTTGTAATTGTTGCTTCAACTTTTTTGCATTATCAGCCGCTTTTCCTGTGCCGGACGCAAGGTCGTCCGCGCCCGTTGCTGCATTCTCGAAATCATCTGCAAGTGCGCCACGTTGGATTTCCAATTTCCATCCGAATATCGCACCTAAAGCATTAACAATATTTTCCGAAAAATTGATAACCGCATCCAAGCCTTTATTAAGTGCTTGAAGCAAAGGCTTTAACATATTGATGCCGGCATTACCCCATATAGCACCAAGCCTCTTAAAATTCTCTCCAAGTAATCGCACTTGGTTGTTCCATGTATCAGCGGTTCTTGCAAAATCGCCTTGTGCCATTGTGGTTTGCGACATAACGTACTGATAACGAAGCATAGTCTTTTCAGCCTGTGACATGCTATCAATGTTTGCGTTCATGCCATTATTCAACGCCCATTGCTTCAAAGTTGCCTGTGTAAGGTCAAGACCATATTTACGAAGTGGAACGACCATGCCGGTATATACCGCTTGCAAATCTTCCGCAACATCGACTTGTGATTTGTCGTAAAATGATGCAATATCTCCAGCCAACTTAGTCAGATTCAGAGAAACATCTGCCATATCGTCGGATGCTTGTACATAGCCATCTGTGGACTTTGCAAGGAAGTTGTTCGCATCTCCGACCTGCTTTGCTGTGATACCCATAGCAAGGCCCATTGATTGATATGTTGATGCATATTTCTTGAACGACAATTCAGACATTCCAAGCGTATAAATTGCATTCTTAGCTTGCTCTTCGACCTTATCCATAGATGGTCCAAAAGAATGTGCAACGACATTTTGAACCTCTGTCAAAGCACCGCTTATATCTATTGCTTTACGGAATAACCCTAACGCTCTGAACAACATCCAATACGTCGCATATACTTTACCGATTGCCGATGCAAGGTTAAATGAATGCTTCGATGCTTTCTTTGCAGAATTTCCCCAACTATTTAAAGACGACGTAAGTCCGCGTGTCACACTTCCGACACGATTTCCATTCGACGCAAGCTGTCCGATTGCCTGTGTCATTTGGATAATATTCGCATTAACTGTCGGTGCGGTTGACATCGTTTGCATAAACCGCTTTAATGCTTCCGCAAGTGCATCAAGATTTGCGGCGGTCTGTGCGGTTCTGTTTCCAGCAGATGCAAGAAGTCCTAACGCCGATGCAAACTGTATTGTATTCTCTGATACAACGCCAGCCTTTGACAACGAATTTATAAGTCTTTTAAGGTTTGCACCTAAAAGCGGTAATGCTGTGCTTGTTGCCTGTGCATTTGCTCCGGCACTTGCTAATCTCGACACCGCATTTACAACTTGGATTGTGTTACTTGCAACACTTTTAGAATTACTTAGCGCGGATGTAAGTTGATTTATGTTCGCCCCTAACTGTGCAAAATTCACGGAGTTAAGACCGCTCACATTTGAATTTGACAACCTTGTAATTGAATTTATAAAATTCACAAGACCTTTGTTGTCAAAATTTAAACCGCTAAGCGTTGCAATTCCACTTGCAAGCGGTGTCAACGTGCTTGATAACTGCGATAGCTTTGTTCCATCCACCGCTTCAAACTTCTGTATTCCTTTGGCAATTCTCGTAAAATCGGACAGTTTCACGCCTTGAAAGTTCTGCATCGCTCCACTAAGTATATTCACGCCACTAGCCAGCTTTTGCAGGCCTTTCGTGTCTACACTGCCGAGGGATTTAGACAGAACACCCAATTTATTTATGAGTTTGTCGATTTCGTTATTCGCCTTTTGCGCGTCCGCTTCGATTTTAATTTGCAAGTCTGCCACGATTCCACCAACTTTCTGTCACATAGTAAAAAAGACGGTGCGAATTATGCACCGTCTGTAATCTTTTTAAGTCTTTGCTTCTCTTTCCTTAAATTAAAATTTTCACGCATAGTAGCCATCTTTAGAGCAAATTCCTTACGAAGTCGCTCTACTCGTTCTTCTTCGGTTTCTATGCGACTTAAGAATTGTTTCTCGTAGTATTTTCCTTTTGGATTTTTAGCGAAGTTTGCTTCTATCGCAACCGCTACCGCTTGCATCGTATATCGCCCATTCAACCAATTCATGTAGTCAATTTGCTGGATTTTTTTAATGTATCCGTCTTTTACATATTCTAGTTCTTTAGGGTTCATATGCTTAAAATCCTCATAGGATATTCCCATCGCATATGCAGATGGGAAAAACCCCTTCCATATTACTTCGTGGATGCTTTTGAAGTTGGCTTCTTGTGATCCTGCGGAACCACCTTTGGATTCTCCTGTTCCTCCGGATTCAGCAACCGATTCATTATCTCGATCATTTTGTCGATTCCGCTCATCAAGAAAAAACCATCATCCTCCATGCATGGATATACGACGTCGTTGTAAACGTCTGTGAACGACAGCTTTTCCTTCTCCATATATTTCTTTAACAAAGTTTTAGCTTCATCCTCTGACACCGGATTGTTTGCAAGCATACCAGCGTAGAACGCCAATGCGCAAATCTTAGGGATTGTTGCAAGCATCTGTGAAGAATTGTCAAGCATTGCAACCACAAGTTCGTTGCCAGCTTGCATAGATCGCACTGCATATGTACCAGACTTAATCTCGAACATTTTCTGAACCAAGTCTCCAACCTCGACAGATTCAAAGCCAAACTTTAACTTATATTCCTTGTTATCAACTGTAATTGTTTTCATATTTTAATACCTTTTACCTTTCCTCCTATGTCTTTTACATAGGAAAGGGGCAGACCGGAGTCCGCCCTTTCTGTGCAACAAATTATATTATTCAGCATAATATGATGAATAATCGTCGGCTGTTTTATCACTATCGCCAGCTACAACAGCCTTTGCTTTATTTGTCTGTAACTGGCTTATTATTCCCCCGCTGGTTGAATTGCTACCGCATCATCCATCATTTCATCTACAACAAGTGGAATCTCCATTGTAAGCAATCCGTTCTGCTCCTTTGCGGTCTTTGGAAGTCCGCTTGGCGGTGCTGCTACATAAAACTCCGCGTTGGTAAGACCCGGTGTGATCTCTTGAAACCACATTCTCTTACCGCCATCAAGTCCTTGGTATGCAGAGATGCAATCTTTCCATTCCTTGATTGTTGCGTCCGTTTTATTGACAGTAACCTGTACTGTATCTGATACAGTATCTCTGCCAGGAATATTTCTTGTCTTTTTGTCCTTAAGTGCAGATGCGTCAATAGCTTCCGGGTCACTACTGATTGCATCAATACTATTGATACGGCTAAGTTCCTTCCAGCCTGTTGTAGGCTTTACTCCAGCTTCTGTTTCTACTGCGTAACAAAATACTACGCCAAGCGTACTTACGCCTGCTACTTCTGATGCTGCCATGTTTATACCTCCTTAAAAATATGCATAAAAAAAGAACCCAAAACAGGCCCTTAAATTATTTTCCCATCAATCTATCATTTGCTCCAAGTATTCTTCTGAATCTCGCAACGCTTCTATATACTTTTTCTTCAGACTTAAATTCCGGCATTGATGTTGCCTCAAACCTCATTGCCTTAAATACGTCTGCAACTATTGCAAGCATAATCTTCGCATCGTATTGTGACGTGTTTGTGAACGTCTGAACCTCAAACGTGGTTAAAACTCCGTTGATATTCTGCCCGTCTAACGTCCGTCCTTGCTCTGTTCCGGGCAATTCGTGAACGTAAATTGTCGGAAATGTTGGCTTCGATAATCTGCTTTCAAGGTTTGTGATTGTAACTCCTTGTTGCCATTTCATTTTTGGAAATTTCTTTCTTAACTTTGGGATGGCATACGAATTAAGAATACCTAAAACCTTTGTTTCATTTTCATAAGCCCAAATGTTATCCATTCTTGAATACCTCTTTTACAGTTTTCTCGACCAACTTCATGAGTTGAAGAGATGTGTAATACATAAATGGTCTGCTTGGCATACCCTTTGTGATATGCAGTTTTCCATCATCTCCGATGTAAGTCCAATAATATTCGCCAGCCTTAACAAATGTATCTCCATTTATAGATATGTCTTGCATAGCCTGCCTAATTGTCTTACCACTCGCATAATCCCACGTTACTCCATCCGGAAATTCTCCCGGATAAGGATGCTCTTGACCTACAATTCCTGTTCCGAACTCAACAAACATCGCATGATCTGTACCAGCCACAACCGCCCATACACCGTCGCCTTTTGTAATTCCTTCATATTCATAATGAATACTTGAAAGAAGTTCCGAAGTGAATACTGCATCAAGGTCTGCGATCTGTACTCTCGCAATCTCTACGCCCTTCTCAGCCAACTTTTGAGCGACCATTTGACATTTATATGTCAAACTATCTTGATACGCTCTAAGCTGTTTTATCGCGTTCTGAATGCTTGATTGAGACAGACAATTCATGCTGATTGTCTTTTTACGTGCCATGCCATCACCTACTCCGCGTTTTTCACATTCTTACGCAACAGATAAAGGTCAACTGTCAATCCTTCATCCGCTACGCCCTTGACGATGTAATCTGCCGACGTCGAATCAATGATCGTCTTGTCGCTATCCTTATAGCCAACTTCCGACCGCTTCCATATCAATGCACCTTCTACAAGCGGAAATGCGTTTTTGTCCGTAACAAGCTGCGCATAGTTGGTGGAATCGTCGATTCCGAACTCTTTAGCTGTTGCTTCGCTTAACTTGTTGCTTATGGATGAATAAAAAATAACAGGCTCCGTATATGCTTCAATCGGTTCTCCTGTTACTTCTGGTATTTTATTTCCATCTTCATCCAAATATGGAATAAATGTGCCATCATCATCCGTATATCCGGTATATATAATATTTCCATCGTCGTCGCGTCTGTACTGCGGTTGCAATCCAAGGCTAAGTGAATACATCATCTTTTGCTTGTTGATTTCCAACGACATTTACTTCACATCCTTACCGAAACGCTTCCATAATTCAGATAGCTTTTCCCATCCGAACATGGCGACAAATGCAACAATAAATCCGGCAATAACGGATGCAACGATCATATACCATAGCATTTCAGCTTTGATATACTGCATATAAGCGATGAACGCTGTTACAGTAAGAGCGATTGAAAGCACAAATACAACCAGGTCTGTTGGTACACTCTTAAATATGCCTTTAATTACCTGTGTAATTACAGACACAGTAAATGCTAAACCTCCAACTACAGCAAGTAAAATAGTTGCGTTGCTTAATAATTCCTGCATTATTCTTTACCTCCGTTCTTTAAGTGTATTTGCTTAATTTCCTCATACATTTTTGTTATCATTCCGTTTCCGCCAAGAGCGTGATAAGCGTCGTACATTTCAGAGAAATTCTGATATGCGTAAGATGGTATCTCTCCCAGCGAAACGTATTTATCGTGGTACTCTATAAGCTGCACACGCAAAAGTAACATTGTTCCTTTGCTGTTTGCATCCTTATCTTTCTTTTGTTGCTTTAGAAGCCAGACAATATATCCGAGCATTATCGGAAGAACGACTGTATATGTCTGTAACAAAAACTCTTTCATTCTGTAGCTCCTATTTTCTTTTAGTTGATGTGCCGCCCACCACCCTTGATGCACACCGCCTGCTACCGCATCTGCACTGCAAACACAATAACGCACAATCTTCTTTTATAATGCCTTTACAAACGGATATACACCCACAAACAAGCTGTCTCTATCTCTCCAATGGCGTGATACTCCATTTTCTGAATAGCTTGTCATGTAGTTCTCGCCAGCTTGTGAATAGTCGTACACAACAAGGTTTACTATGACACCCTCAAAAGAGTTCATATCTTCTTCAATCATTTCCTGCGTGTAAGAATCAGGGTAACACCGCTTTGCAATAACATCTTTTTTTGCTTGCTCAATTAGTTGTTCAATAAGCGGATTGTTTTCGATTTTATCAAACACAACAACATCTTTTCCGTCAGCTTTCTCCATATGAAATTGTTTCAATCGAATTTTGACTTGTTCTAATGTTGTCATATTTATTCTCCTATAAGCCCAAAACGCTAATCAAACAATCTTTCAGCTCTTCGCCTGTTTTTTCTTCTGCATCTTCAATTCCGTATTCAGAAGCAAGTTCTCTAAGATTTCCAACAGGCATACGCTTAATTTCTGTCTTTGTAAAATTTTTTGACGGCGGCGTCATAAAGTCAGAAGTATCAGAGGAAGTGTTTTTATCCACTTCCTCTTCAATCTCATCTCCAGCTTGATACCACACGCCATTATATTTAATGCCGTATTCAGCGATCATAGGCTACTCCTTAACCTTCATTACAAGCACGCTATCCATTCCCTCAAATGTAGGCAGACCAATCATAGATACTACGCAATGAGTATTGATTGGATGATTTGTTGCGTATGTGTAAACAGATACACCTGTCTCGACAATAGACAGATTTCCGTCCGTGAGACTTCCGCTTCTCTCTTCTGGTGTCTTACCAAATACATAATCGCCAAGGAAAACGCCTGCTGTCTGTGCAGATACAATTCCTGTTGGCACAAAATATTTGGTTGTTCCGGTTTCATCAATATACAGTTTGTCGTATACCTCAATCTCGATTCCGTATCCACGAAGATACTCTGTAACCTGTGCCTGCTGCAATCTGATACCGCCATTATAAGCTGTGATACCAAGCACCTGTTTCTTTGTGTCCTCTGCCTTGAGTACCATCTCCCATGTCTCGGTGTTCATGGTGAATCTTGTCAGAGAATAGCCTGTAGCCTTTGCGAAATCTCTACGTGCTGTAATCAGATCATCAAGAGGTGCCGCTGTTGAAGGCTTATCCCATGTGCTTGTTCCTGTAATAGCCTTGAAGTGATTTTGTTTATGTTCTGCTCCTTCATCCGATGTATAATCAACATAATATGGCTTGTTGTCGATAACGACCTTTACTCTTGGAATACCATCTTCCGGTGCAAGCAACTGCCAAATCTGTCTCTCTGGTACAACAAGCGCGCCCTCGATGAGGTTCATAGGTTTCTTGCTGATTTCTCTAAGGACATCATTTGCAAGGCTTGAATTTTCTGCGCTTCTGTAGTTGTCGTAATCCTGCTCTTCTCTCTCGGTAACCATATATGATTCCCGGTAAAAAGGCATTTCATTTTGAATGTCAGAGAAACCTCCAACATCTCTCAACTCTGCCTGTGCATCAAAGTTAGATGCCTTTAATGAAACCGGAAGTCCGTTCTTTCCCTTAATGAATCTAAGAGAAAGAGAACTCTGCTTTCTCGTTCCGAACTTTTGTCTGCCTAAGTAAGGGGCAGAACCTAATGTTTTTTGATAGTTATCCCACATCACGCCAAGGCTTCTCGCTGTGAATGCTTCTGATAATGGTAATGCCATGTTCTTCTACCTCCTAAACACTTTCTGTTGTAGCTTTAATTGCCGGCGCACCATAGAATGTTACTCTTGGTGTTGCCGATCTTGCCTTGTCTGTAATTGAAAGTCCTGTAACCTTAGTCCAATCAATCGTTCCTTGATATACATATGTTCCCGGAGCATCTCCCTGTGTCACATCAACGTCGTGGAGTAAATATCCAACGCAGTTTTCGTCGTTGCTTGGGAACGGCGTGCCAGCTTTTACAATTTTTCTTCCGTTTTCGTCCGGGCTTGATACGGATGCCTGTGTTACAAGGCACGCTGCGCCTTCATACGGAAAAAACTTCAAAATTCCTTTTTCCTGAGAAAAATCTCTTACGATTGGTTTTCCCATCGTCTCTACCTCCTGTTAAATCACATAACTGTTTTTTGCTTCTGAATTAGATGCTGGATTGCCAAATGTTATTTTTTCTGCATTTTCAACATCTGCTGTCTTATCTTTATCTTTGCCACCAGCACTTCCACCGCCCGGTACATCTTGTTTCTTAGCAATCTCCTGTTCCTTTGCTTGTGCAGCGGCTGTCTCTTTGTCGGACATAATCTTTCCAAGAGATTCATAATCAAGGCTTCCATCGTCCTTGACTACTGTCTTTGCCTGTTCAGCAGAAATCTTGAAGTTTGTCATTGCCGCTTCTCTCTGATCTCTGATTGCATTATTTTTCTGCAACTCTGCAATCTGCTGATTAGCCGCATCCAAGGCTTTATTTGCCTTTTCGATTTCTGACAGGTTTCCAGCTTCCAATTCATCGAGTTTCTTCTGTAACTCGTCCGCTGTACCAGCCTTTTCCCTGTACTGCTTTGCCTTGTTCTTCTCCGTCGCAACTTCTGAATTGTTCTGATTTAACAGATTAGTAATCTGATCATCCGTTGCATCCGGAAATAGTTTCAATACGTCATCTCTTGTCATAATTACCTCCGTAAACTCACGCTTTTGATACCGCAGGTCGCTCCTGCCGAGTTTCTCCTATTTACCGCATAGGTGCAAAATTTATAAAATAAAAGCAGGCATTGATTTCTCAATGTCTGCTCTATTTCCATTCTTATTTTTGCTTGTGCCATTTGTCGAAACCGATTGGAGTTTCTAACGCTCTTTCAATCGTCCATCCTCTTTCTAATCTTGCATATATTATTTTGGGTTCAAATCCAAAATCTCTTGAAAATTCCGAAACCGTTTTTACGATTCCTTTATAATTAACGTATTTTCTCCCGCTTCCTTTTGTTTTTCTGACCTTTTCTGTCAACGCTCTCTCTGTGGAATATCCGTTATTTAATCGCCATCTTATAGTTCCTTCTTTAATTCCTGTTTCTTCCGCCCACTCTTGCAGGCTTTTCCTTTTTCCACCATATTCCAAGAACACTGTATTTGTTTTATTGTTCGCTTGAACCTTTGCATTTGTAAATCTACAATTACCCGGTTCATAATTCCCATTTACGTCTATTCGGTCTATACTTTGTTCTTTCTGCTTCTTGCTTTCGTCAAATCCATTATGATACGCCCATTCTGCAAAATTCTTTGCGCCGTGCTTTCCAAGCCATTCATCACAAACTCTTATTCCTCTGCCGCCGTACTTGCTATATTTGCCGTCATTTTTGTTATAACATCGAGATTTCATACTTTCCCAAGTTTTATATACTCTTGTTCCTGTTAGACCGTGAGTATAGTGTTTAGCTTTTTCCATTTTATATCAACTCCTTTTTTATTATTATATCACGGTTGCTAGCAACTTGCAAGTAACTTGACAATTACTATACAGCAATTTATAATAATAAAAAGAGGTGATGATATGGCACAAGGTCAAATTTCAAATAAAAAAATTAAAACGACTATCGTTATGGAAAAAGATTTAAAATCTTCTCTCGAATCTATCGCAAAATGCGATATGCGATCTTTGAATAATTTAATGGTTAGCGTTTTGACCGAATATGTAAAATCAAGGAACAGCGATTAAATTTGCTGTTCCTTTGTTTCTTTGCTTACCATGTCTATTGTTTTGTACAAAGCATCAAAATACGGAAGAGATTGTAAGTAAACCTTTTCCGCATCTCCCCACAATCCGCAAGTGGCAACAGCCACTCTAGGATTTACACCGGATTGTAACATCTGTGCCAATGCTTGCGTTTTTGTATATAGATTATCAAGCGGACTATGGCTTATCTGAACATCAAAATCTCTTTTTGATAATTTCAAATCATTTCCAGATATTCTCAAAACACTTAACGCTACCATCGCAAGCCTTTTTTCGGCAGATTTAACAATCGGGTCTTTTTGCTTTGCCCTTGCTTTTGAGAAGTCCCATCCGGCTCTCAAAGATACAGCTCCTTGTGTATCTCCGCCGGAATTTTGCGATTCTCTATTCGGTATTGCTAAGATCGCTTGCGCATTATCAAGCAAATCTTCCTTAGCAACTTGACACTGCGTTTGGTTAAGCTCCTGTGTCATAATGTCGACATCAGATTTATTATCTTTATTTATTGATTTAACGACCAACGCATGAGATTCTTTCATCTTCTCGAACGTCTCTGTGTCAATCTCGCAATTCACAAATTTTACCCAATACTCAACGAACTGCTGAATACTATCCATACGGTTTGATTGCATATTGTTGATTGCATCAAACAATCCGATTACCAACTCGATATCCGAGATTCTTTCATGATTATTCGGAAACTCCACAATCGGAATAGAGCCGTATGTATGTAGCTTTGTCTCAACCACATTTCCATCCATGATCTTAAATGACATTGTGTCCGAAAATGCTAACTTGTACCATCTTCCGTCTTCGTCCTTTAATTCTTGGACTGCAAGAACTGGCTCCTCCGTATTTTCGTTGTAAATCATGAAAGTATTAAGTGGTGTCGGTGCAGTTATGATAAACGGAATCTCGCCTTTTTTCGGAATGATCGCCTTAAATGACGTTCCAGTTGCCGATTGCCACTCTCCGGCTTTGATGTCTTTTTCCTGTTTGTTTGCATCTGCCATATAGTCGTTCAACATATCGACAGCTTTATTTACTCTATCATCATCGACACGGCTGATAAATTGTACAGGTTCGCCATACGTCTGTCCGACTTTGAACTGCACGATCTCATATGCATGATTCTCCACAACCACATTTTTTATATCGCCATTCGTTGTTTTCTTTCGATACAGAACCGGTTGATCTCCCTTGTAGTAATTCCATAGATATTTAATAATCGTCTTATTAAAATTGAATGTTCCGATGCAATTACCGATTACTTTAACTACATTTCCGGGATTTATCTCTTCCGCATTTGTATATGCAATTTTCCGTCCGTATCGACCATGAACAAGGTCTTGTAAATACATCGTGTTTCTCATTTTGCCACCTAGATTATTGTAATTCCGCTTGATACTTCTCTTTGCGGGGTTGATTTTATTGATGTTTTTTTATCTGCCGGACTGTATGTGATATACTTTGCACATTTCCGGCAACTATATGTCATTATGAATGATGACCGCCCATCATAGATGCCTACTTTACGCTTGCACCTCGGACAGTAAATTGTTTTACTTTTCATCCTATGCTCCTAAAAAATTGCATTAAAAAAGCACCGCGATAACGTCACGATGCTTTTCCAAGGATTTTTCTATGAAAGAAATTGAAATGTCTTTAGACAACATTTGCAGTTTAACTATATAATACTTTTGATAATGAAACAATATGCAAATGTGTGCAAAATAGTGCAAATGTACGCAAATTTACGCATAATATAATTTCCCGAACATTTTCTCGAATGTTTTCATTGCATTTGCCTTGATTGCATTTACTTTTCTAATACTACAATCCTTGAACTTTGCACACTCTTTCATTGTATAACCGTCAATAAAGTACAAATGCAGTATCTCATACTGCTCCATATCTTCCATCTGGTCAATCTGCTTAATAATTTCTTGCTTCTTTGCCACGTAAATATCAATCGAATGGTCGATTTCTTTCTCTGTATCAATAATCTTTGCAACTGTATCTCCCAATTTGTCACGCTTACTAGAAGTCTGCACTCGTTCGCCATCACCGGTACCGCCTGTAGATGTCGCAATTTCACGTAGCCTGTTTTTTTCTGCAATCTTCCGGTCAATCTTAATGTCAAATTCTTTGATCTGCGATAAGTATTTTGCTGTTGTCATATCAATACCTCCTAAATGGATTGCATGTCGCTTCGACCTTTGCCACCCTACTTCCCTGTGTGATTCTTAACGCAAAGTTTGAAAACACGTCCGGTACATCGTCTAACTGTTTTTTCCCGCTAACTGAATATTGCTTTAGCAGAGACATCATCACCCCATATGGTTCGTTTGGCTTATAAAGTGATGGATCTTTGAAAATAACATGCTGCAATATCCAATTTGAACATTGAAAAATTCTTGCTTCCTTGTTTGTTTCCGTCGGAACGTCTGTTATGTTGCAAATCCATCCAACAGATTCCACACGCTTATTAACTTCCATTGCCACACGATCACCACCGGCATTTCGCTCAAATTCGCATTCTTGCACCTTGTTATTTACAAGCACTCCGGCGGCGTTTCTATATTGTTCTTCATAATCTGCCGTGTTATCGCACACACAATCTACACAATAATAATCTTCTCCATACTTCTGCAATACCGGTAACACAAAGTAATCTGTTCCCTTCCCTTTTGTGTCGCATTGCGCTGTAACAATCTCCGGTTCTCCATGTGGTAAATTAAGATAACGTCTGATTTTATCATCTGGGAATAACAATCCCTCACGCTCAATAGGTTCTTGCTTGTATAAGCATTTATAAGATATTTCATCCATTAATAACTGTTGATCGGCAAAAAATTCTTTTGTGAACCCGCCAAACTCATAATCAAAATTACTTTCTCCTGTTGCCGGGTCTACATCGGGCACCGCAATAACCTTTACCCTTGGATTTCCGGCATACATATTCTGAATACGGCCAATAACATCATGTACAGACCACCTTGTAGCAATATGAATTTCTTTACATGGTTTTCCGTCCGAATCTTGCGTTTTTCTCTGCCTTGCATCTACTGCATACTTGTCCCACAATTTATCAAGTATCATAGGATTTAATGCTTCTTCTATACCGCCGATCATATCGTCAACCAAAAGAAACTTAGATGCACGAACCTTACCAGCATTCTTACTTCCTACAGACGTACATTGCATTGACGGAAACGGCTTATATTTCCCGACGTTAAATTGTTCCATTTTTGCATTCGTGCTTGTTACGTGCAAATCCGGAAAAATCTCATTCCATGTATATTCGTCATCGTTTGTGCAAATATCGTACACTCCATCGTAATACATTCTTGTAATGTCTCCACTGTGGGAATAAAATAGGTTGAAGTCTCTAGGAAACCACCCTATTATTCCGGAATTAAAGAATTTCTCTGTTGTCGTTTTGCCAAATCCAGGTATTCCAGATATGCAAAGAATGTCGTATTTGTCCTCTAGCATTCCTTGAAGTGCTTCAATCAATCCCATTTTGTCAAAGCACTTCTTTCTAGGCATATAAAACCGTTCTTTTGGTTCTCTTTTCTTTTCCAGATACCTAAAATAACTGTCAACAACCATATTTTGTGCTTCAAGTAGCACCGGTTCGTAGAATTTATCAATCAGATCATAATTCATTTTATTATTAAATGCGTATTTCTCTAAATCCCATATAGTTCCGCCTGTCTGTTTCATGCAGAATTGCTCTATAATGCCCTTAGAACGCTTTGTAAGCTGTAACCCATACTCAATATCCTTTTCACCATTTATAGCCACCTTACAGGCTTCTACGTAGGCAGATATTACGGATTCATCGACAAGATGTGTCTTTATAAAATTGTCATATTGATTTATTGTGTTGATTAGTTCTTTAGATGCCAAAGAAAAAGCACCTCCGCTCATTCAAGCAGAGATGCCGAAAAGAAATCTCTGCCTATAATTGTTTAAGGTTAGCGACTACAATCAATCTGTGGTCGGTAATGTTTTTATTAAAATTGCATTGTTCCATTGCAATACGGATGTAATTTATTCAGAAGCGCATTATAATCATCAATTACATATCTTACCGGAATTGCGTATGCTTTAATGTCATATTTTTCTGCTGTTTCTCTTTCGATCTGACATCCGCTCCAATCGTAACTCTCATGTATTCCAATAAATACATCAGCCTGCGCCAGCTTCTTAAGGCTTTCACCTAAATACCATACAGCTTCTTTGCTGTTTTCAGGTTGGTTATCCTCAATGTAGCTGTCGATAAGCTCTAATTCCTCACCCTCATATATTTCAGCAATCTTTTTCATCTTCTGAATACTTGCTTTGATTTCTTCCTCTGTTCTGCCTTTCATTGGCACGCTTACAAATAATTTTTTCATAGTTTTCTATATCTCCTTTCACTTTATACATAACACCTTTTCAGAAACTTCAATACATTCTTTTCTCTTCTCATCATTGGTGCATTTACCATTTGCATTGTATCGGCAAGAACTCAGATTGCATTTTTTATTTTCATAAGCATTATTTATATTATCAATCCATTCACGAAACGGAACATTATTGATTGTGGCATTTTCTAATGCTTCATCAGCCGCTTTTTGCACTATTTTTTGTATTGATATTTTCATTCCTCATAAACCTCTCAAAATCTTCCATACATTCATGGCATAAATCGTAGGTCGTATTCAATATGCTATTTCTCGTGATTGAGTTCATGCACAACAAGCCTACTTTTATTTCTTTTCCGCACCTATCGCAAGTGCGCCATTCTTTTTGATGTTTCATATAGTCACCTACTCACAAATCAAGTTTATTCAGATAATCTACTCCACTGTTTTTAAGTACCTTGCTAACGCCGTTAATCATATTGGCAATGCTCTGTTCGACTTCCTTTATCTTTTCAACATTTCCACCACATTGAAACGACAAATAGCTTTTCTGCCAATAGCTTGCATTTGCAACTATATTGTTATGAACATCTTTCTGCGTAATCATTCTTCCACCAACTTTCTGCCGCAGATAGGGCAGTAATTGATATCCACGTTTCCGTAATATGCATCATCCTCATAATGATATTTATTGAACCCATAAAAGCAAAGTTTATCGTCGATATAACACAAAATAATTTTTTCTCTCGCAAAACCTATTTCTGTACACTCTATCTCTTCACCGTATGATATTCTTTTTATATCTTTGCAAAAATCACACATATCTCTCACTCCTATATCCGTTTCATGTAAATGTTTTCTCTTATTTTCCCTGAAAAGAAATGCTGCAAGCTCTTAGAAACGCGCTTGCCATTCATCTTGTAGTCGGTTGCGAAGTAATCATCAATCATCCACATATAATCTTCTGCTTCACAATCAACTACTTTGCCGGTCGGATGAAAATATGCATCGACGATACTCTTAATTGCACTGTCTGATACGTCTATATGCCTTATATCCGATTCTTCTTCGTATCTGCCTATAAAGAACTGAATAATTTTTCTAAGTTCGATTATACGGCTTCCTGGCGTATTCGGTTCTGCATATTGACTAACAAGGTTCGGAACATCATCAATTCGATATTTAACATTGCTTTGCCCTACCGCCTTTTCGCTAGAAAAGCATAATGTTCCTTTTCCTTTAGGAAAAGCATAAGAGTAATCTTTAGTAGTATTCTTTGGTATTGGTCTGTCATATTGTCCTTCTCGACAGGACATTTTGTCCTCTTCGGAGATTTTATTAGAATCATAAGCCTTTATCATCTCTTCAAGCACTTCAAAATCTATTGAATACCACTTTGTTTTATCAATGCACATCTTGTTATAATTTGCAGAAATAACGATTCTTTTGTTTTCAAGACGTGTGAATGTTCTTTGTATTGTTTTTTCACTCCAATAAGGAAAATCATTTTCTCTCCACTCTGCGTAAGAGTTATAAACCCAATATTTGCCATCAATAAAATTCTTGTCAGCCTTTTTGTTGATTTCAAGCCAATAATTTAACTGATTAAGAATTATTGCTTCGTTCAGATCGCCCAATACAAGTGCTAAATCTGTATTTACAATAAGTGTCTTTGACTTATCTATAAATAAATCTCTCAAATTCATTTTATATTACCTCCTGTGAAAGATAACAGCACTCCACTTGTGCTTAGAACCTGTGAACAACAAATCAGCAAACAGGCGGTCACAGTTCCGCTTTTCGCTTCGTCAAGCTAGTTTGCTGTTAAGTGTAGCAGGTGGATTCGAACCACCATCCGGCTTTCATCGTTGTTTTCTGTGCGCACGCCACTCTCCCATTGAGATATGCTACAATGTGCGGTTTCCGATATAGGAAAGTATCATCCGACCACTTATTACCACTTGTCCATGTTCGACTGTCAAGCAACCTATATCGACATTTTTAATTTCGGCAGGGAATACCGCAACGCCTGCCTATCCGGTAATGGACCGGACTATTGATGCGGTGTGGATTTGCACCACACATAGCAACCACTTTTGCAACAGGTAACACCCTATACAGGTTCCTTTGCTGTCTTTTTAATTCAGCAACTTGTTCCTAACCGAAGTGTGGATTGCCTTATGCTTAAGCGTTTACCTATTCCGCCACGCATCAACTCACATGTAGATGGTTTTAGAGAAACAGAGATAACCAACAACTTATTCCCCTTTTCAGTTTACATGTGAAAACGCCGACATCGTGAATCGAACACGAACAACATTTATATGTTGGATAGCTTAGCAAGCTATTGGAATACCATTATCCCATATCGGCAAAATACCGCCTGTGACGGTATGCACATCCGAAAATGTGCATGGTTGGATTCCACAACATTGGGAGAACAAAAAATGCCCCTTTGCAAGGGAATCGACACGGAAGACTCGAACTCCACCTATATCGCAATATGCGAATTATGCTAGCCAATTACACTACATGTCGATGTGACAAATCCTAGTCACAAATAAGTCGAAATTGTGTGGCGCACGCGTGAACACCACGCAAAATCCAAGACTGTTCGTTAGTCAATTATCGCGAATCAGTGACATAGAATCAGACAAGATATTACATTCACAACCCGATAAAAAATAGTTTGTTGCGTCAAAACGTATTCCTGGGTATGCAGGTTGTGAAATACGAAGCACCCGGAATCGAACCGGAATTTACGGGAAAACGTGGGGTGTGTAAAACCGTATGATCTGCCATTGATCTATGCTTCGTGTGCGCATCCTCTTGGGGATGGGAAATGCGCAAAGGAGAAATGTGTGTTCCCCATGGGATAAAAGGGGTTTATACGTGCCGGTATTCAACCGGCAAAACCCACCGAGCCTTGTGACGGCTCTTTAATCAGCTTTCCGCTAGTGGGTTACGAAAGGAGGATTCCAAAATGAAAAACATTAAGAATCCAAACTGCCCTAGTTGGATTCGAACCAACAAATGCAGGAGTCAAAGTCCTGTGCCTTACCTTTTGGCGATAGAGCATAAAAACGCTTATGCAGCGTATTCTGACAAAATCCTGTCTAAAGTCGGTCGTGATACACCGATATTCTTCGCAAATGCAGACTTGGTGATCTTACCGGACCGGTAAAGAATCAAATTGCTGTCAAGCAATTCACTATCTACAGTTTTCTTTGTGCCGCCCTTGTATTTTCCTTCTTTCTTTGCGATAGCGATTCCTTCTGCCTGTCTCTCTCTGATATGCTCTCGTTCGAGATTCGCAACGTAAGAAAGAATCTGCAATACCAGATCAGCGATAAATGTATCTGTCAAGTCTCCGGTTCTTCCGATAGTCGTGTCAAGTAACGGCATATCGAGAACCCTAATGTCTGCTTTGATTGTCTTAGTGATTCTTCGCCATTCATCCATGATCTCATCATAGTTTCTGCCAAGCCGGTCGATAGACAAGATAATTAAAACATCATCACTTGTTAAATTTGCAATCATAGTCTGATAATCTGGACGTTCAAAGTCCTTGCCTGATAACTTATCTGTATAGATTTTTTCACATCCAGCATTTTTAAGTGCTTCTAACTGTCTTGCAAGGTTCTGTTCCTTGGTTGACACTCTTGCATAGCCTATAATCATAAATACACACCCCTTATCTTTAATTGATATGGGTATTATATCATAAAATGTAATGCTTTGCAATGCTTTGCAGTGCTTTTTATTGCTTTGCATTGCAATATTTATCCGTTTATGTTATATTATGCTTATGGAGGTGTAATATATGGCTAAAAAGCAAAAGCAAAACGATGCTCAAATAACAGTTCGTGTTCCAAGTGAATTACGTGTTGATCTGGAAGCAATTGCAAAAAAGCAAGGTCGATCTCTTTCTAATCTCGTGATACACATTCTAACGTCCTATGTCGAAGATAATTAAGTCGCAAATAAGCGGCTTTTTTATTTTTCTGCCAATTCAATATATTTATCCAGATACCACTTTGCCTTTTTGACATCTTCAACGCCATTTTTGTTATTGTGACGATAGATGTACTTAAATGCGTTACAGATACAGAAGTCCATCACGGCTTCTTTGCCTTGCGTTTCTATCATAACGTCAATGCACTCAAAGTTCCCTGTCTCATAATGCGACGGATGATTGACATTATCTGTTACAGTTCTTGTTATTACTCCACATTCGCTCATTAAATCCACCTCTCAACTACCCGTATTGCGTATATGTGAGATAAAATCCACTTTACAATCGTTGATACCGGATTTCCGTCATATTCCTGCCTTGAATACAGAGAAACAAGGTATATCCGGTCTGTAATTCTGTAAACCTTATATCCTGTAGAACGGAGCCGGTGTATGTCTCGATATGTTATCATGATTCTTCTCCGTATAGTTTGCTACGAACAGAAATATCATCTTGACAGCAAGGACATTTAATCGTCCATTTATCTGAAACATCCGCCCAATTAAACCTTAAAAGCGCATTGCATCCATTGCATCTAATCTGTTCATATTTCCCACGTTCAATTATTTTAATCATGCTTCCTCTACCTCTTCTCCCCACAGCTCCATATACTTTTGAACGTCATAATCGCCAACTGTTCTTTTTGCATAATCTTCGTTGATTGGAATAATATTTGAATAACTGATCGTTTTTTCATAAACAATGTATTTGCATATATCAAGGTCGAAGTACACATATTTCTTTGTTTTTTGTAAGCAGCGAAACCATCTTCCGTTTTTGGTTCTGAATAATGCAGATTTTTCTTCTTCACAAGAATCCGAATGTTTCCAACAAACAACTAACTCTGAATCTTCTGTTCTGTAAATAAGTCCATTGCAAATGCGTTGTGAGTGAATAATAGTTGTACGAGGTTCAGTCTCTTTGTTGTCTCGTACTTCTCGATTTTCAATTTCTGAATTTTTATTTTTACGCTTAGAAAATAATTTCATCTTTAATCTCCCATTAAATCAACCCTTTTTTTATTTTTTGAAAAATTTTTAAAAATCAAAATGCTGTTCCATAGCCTTCATTCATGGTTATTTACTCCTTACATAACTATATATCCGTTATCTGTAAAACCCTTATATATAACATCTATATATGTGTTACGCCTATATAATTTAATTATTTATTATATGTGTATGTGTAATGGTTCTATATATTTATATTATATATAATAGGGCTTTTTGTTTTGAAAAATGTTTGGGGTGCTTAGTAGAGGTGTTTTCCTGGTCCTGTCAAACCCCCACCCCCTGCCGGCTGATCTGTTGGAGCTGATCTACTGCCGTTTTTCTATCGTCAAATTGCACAAATAAAACAGGAAATCCGATTGTAAAAACTAAGTACACTCTGATTTTACACCGTCAATCACTATATCTTGTGGTTTTGATTCTATCTGTGCTATATCTTGTGGTTGCGTGTCTAATCTTGGGAGCTGTGCAGCTGTAAGCGGTTGCTGTTGCCGGTTGGCATCGCTCGTATATGGAGAAGCCCAACCGAATTGCCTATTGAGTACAGCTATCACGCCAATTGGATTCTTGTTGCCGGTTACAAGCTTATTGGATAATGACTCTTCGCGATTTTCGCAAAGTTTTTTGTATATGCTCATGCTCGAAGTGCTTAATCTGTCCGGTTTACTCCATGTTGTAATAGTATCTTTGTCTATTCCTGTCAAATTACAAAAACCCATAATAGATACTTCTTTATCATATAACATAGACATATATATATAATAATCACATATATCATTTAATAGATCATAGTTATATCTATTATAATTACTCATAATATTATTATTTATATTATATATATTGCTCTTATCTCTTAATATGTCTTTATCTCTAAATACATAACGTTGGATATATCTCAGGCATGCATTATATACAGATTGAGACGCGGCGCGCATGTCCTCAATCTCTTGCTCTTCGCAAAAGATACGCAAATACATAGCTATATCATTTTCAAAGGTTTCTATGCCCTGTACCTGTTCCATGTTCGCGCCTTCCTTCCTGATCTTTGGCAAATAAAAAAGCCGGCTAGACTGATCTAACCGGCGAACGTTCATATATTCGCGCCCTCTTGCCTTGGCTTGGCTGCTTATGTACTCCGGGCGCATCTGTACATAGCAGATATACAAGCTTTATAAATTGGCTATACTATACCACCATATTGAGTATATGTCAATGATTTATACCTTTATTGGTTCTATATCTTGTATATATAGCTTTTATATGTCTATCAGGCATATAATTATATATAAACAAAAAAGCGACTATAATAGTCGCTTTCCTGTATTTTCCCTAATCTTCTAAATACTGTTGATACAGATCATCCCACGCTTCCGCGTCAAGATGGCTTTCAAGGTATGCCGATGCCTCAAATGCTTCTTTCTCTTCGTGATCAAGCACATCATCAACATCAACCGTGTATTGCTCGCCGTTGACGTTTACCCAAACCTGCCCGGCGTCATTTTCTACACCGTTACCCTCCAACGCTTCCGCTTGGAACTCTTCAAAGGTCATTTTATAAGCCTGTTTAGCTACTTCTTCCACTTCTTCAGAAGTGAAGCAACCACCGAACACATCCGCCATATTATTAAAATCTGTCTGGCTGATCTGCTCGCGTGCTTTGTCGCTCAGCTTCAACCCGTCCAGATAATCAGCAACGGCTTTGTTGAGTTTCCGGAGCTGATCGCCGCCCCTTCTCGTGATCTCGTCGATCTGGTCCATCGTCATTTCTTCGTATTTCATACTTTCCACCCTTCGCCATCTGGCGTCCTTTCGTTTTTGTTTGATCTTATTATAACGCTATCGTTATATTATGTCAATAGTTTTTCCAACTTTTTCAATCCATAAACGGACATTTACCCGAATCGCCTTGATCCGCTTGATCTTCTGTGATTTTTTGCTGATCTTCTAAGTGATCAAGCACACATTTAACTATAAATCCGTTTAGGCTTTCTCCTGCTGCCGCTCTGATCCGCTCCTCATCTTCTTTTTTGAATCTTACAAGAGCCTTGAAATATGCGTTTTTTTCATATTTAGCGGTTGCTTTTGCTTGCGCCTTTGTTGCCATAATAACGCCACCTTCCTATATAATGATAGCGTTATTATAACGCTACTATATATATATGTCAATGCTTTTATAAAGATATCGTTATTATAACGCTACTATATAATATAGAAGGAAAGCAACATATAAAGCTAGCTTTATACATATTGCACAATGAATATATAATGATAGCGTTATATATTTATGCATTATTCCATCTTGTAATAATATAACGATAGCGTTATACTATAACCAAGTTAAGAAACCAAGCACCAAACGAAAGGAAGGAATCAATATGAAGAATTACAAGATCACAGACAAAGCGACTAAGACAATAATTGGAGTTGTAGCAATGACACCAGATCAGGCGCGCAGAGCTGAAAAGGATTTCATAGTTAAGGAGGCATAAGACATGGAAAGATCTATTTTAGAAAATATGGTATTTGCTTTCATGGTCGGAGAATTAGGAATTGAACCGATCACAGCAAGAAAAGAAGTTGAAAAAATGACGGATGAACAGTTAGAAAAATTTATTGATTAGCCGAAACGCTCCGATCTTGGAGCGTCCACCGCGGGACGGTCTCCCGGTGCTGATGATGGCAGACCAGAAAGGAAAAAAATATGAAATACACAATCAAGATCAGTGGAAAACAGTATAACGACAATTACACATTTACACCAGACGAAGGGAACATTCTTGACGAACTGGCGGCGATCATCGAAGAAATGAAAGCCGGAAGAATTGATAAAGTAGAAATTGAGAGGGAGGCGTAAACATGAGAACGTACGAACAGGATTTAAAAGAACTTAATATTTCAGCAGAAGAATTTGATAACATAATTTCACACATTTACGATAAAGCAGCCGATGAAATGGCTGTGCTTGCTAAGGCGATTAAAAGCGGCGCGGCTGTTCTCCCGACTGTAAAAAGAGCATTTGAGCGCGTTCTTGCAATTAGACAGGCGGAAAGACAAGAAGCATATAACATTTATTATAACGATTTAAATACCATGTGTTATAGCTGTAAAAAATGCGGTATAAGTTGTAACGGTACAGTTTGTAAAACTTGGACGGGTTGCGCAATGAAAAATTAAGTCGAAACGGTGGAACGTTCCACCGTCTGCAGGAACTGCCCCACCTGCACCGATGAGACAGGGCGAACAATGAAAGGATGGTTGATTTTATGAGAATTGAAACAGAAGAACAAAAGAAAAGTAGAATTTTCGAGCATTACAAGCAGTATATAAAAAAGCCGGTAAATAAAGGCGGATGTATTCGGTTTATAGTGATTGAATATATAGTTAGGCTTACAGATATTGACCCGTTCAAAATGGCCGCAGAACTAAAAAAAGATGGATATATCATTGCTTTTGATGATTCTAGCATATCCGAGCGCGAAAACGAACGGAAAAGAAAAGCAGTTGAAAAGCAGTTGAAAAGCAGTTGAAAAAATCGCATAATAGGCAAGTGCAGGCGGTGCAGCGTTCCGGGGTTCAATTCCCCGGCTTGCTTTCGCTTTTGGGGGCGTGTTATATTAAAATAAAGGGGGCTTTATTATGAAATGCGATAAATTGCTAAAAGAAGCAAACAAGCAATACAAGGATATTATAGCATCCTTGGATGCTTTGAAACGCGGAGAAATAAGCGGAAGCAAAGCGAACGCGGACATCATGCGCGCATTTGATCGCGTTGATGAATCAATAAAAGAATATGAAAAGCAATAGCCGGATTTGTCCGGCTTCTTTTCGTACCTTGACAATTCCAAACAATAGGCATATTATAGCCTTAATTATATCTATAGTGCGTTTATATGCCTTGCATGGTTCGCGTGTCTCTGTGGGCGTTCTACGCGTTCACAGGCGCAAATATTAGCTTATTATAGCCTTTAATTTGTGCGCTCTGTTCTGCAACCACGCCCGGACAAGATCAGCAAGAAAGACACCCGGAAAAGTGCGCCCGGATTCCATCGCCGGAGCATGGCGGAAGATCAGGACACCCAAACCGGCGCAGCGGTATATCTGGAATTTTTGCAATATGCCAGCGATCCGCAAAAGATCAGCGCAAACGATCAGCACGAGCCCGGACAGGCCCCGGAATAGATCGCCCAAGATCAGCCGACAGGTGGAGATCAAAAAACAGGCATTGAAATTGTGAAATCGTGAAATTTCCGGCCAAAATCTGTGAAAAAATTTTTTGATGGTCATGGGAATATTTAGGAAACATAGGGGCGTTCAAATTCTGCTGGACTAAAATTTAGAAAATCGAAATTTTTTTGAAAAAATTCTGAAAATTATTTTTCTTTGGTCGTGGCAATTTCCTATAACATAGGGGGATATTAAATTCTCGCAGACCCATCCGACACATTTTGAAATCCAAATATCAAAGCTCTTGCAGAATAATCGCATTTCCCCAACTCTTCTATCAACTTATCGCGCGTCATTTCCGGGTTTGTTCGGCGAACATATTTAAGCATTTCATCTATTTTATCCATATCTTTTCTCCAATACATTGTGTAAAATATCATCGGCAAGGTATATAATATCCCTGCCATATAGCGACATAAAATCTGCGATTATCTCTTCTGTCGGCATATCAATATGGCAATCATAAGAGAACGAATAGCAATGCACTAATTCGTGGCATAGCACCTTGTTTGTCATATAATCAGACATACCTCTTGCAATGCTAACCGTCTTGGCATTGTTGTCGGTAACGCCTAACGTATATACGCCATCCGACCGGCGCAATTTTTCGCTATTCGGACGTACAAATTTCAATATCCAATTTTCTCCATTTATTGTAAATACCATTCCTATATACCTCAAATAAGGCTATGAGCGTTACACCCATAGCCTGTTGTGTAAATTACATCTTGCTTACAAGTGTCGTAAGTTTTGACTTCGCCATGTTCATTTCTTCTTGCGACATACCGGACATTAAATCTGTAATGTCTGCTGAAAGCTCCTTCATGTACTTTTCAAGGTCACGCATCTTTGCTTCCTTGTCCTGTGGTGTATTTGCACGGTGCATTTCCTTCGTTTCCGTGTAATTACGCTTTGCGCGGTCGTAATTGCTCTCACTCATACGCGAATTACTTGTTCCGCCATCGTTCATGTTTGTTTCCGTGTAATACATTCTACCACGCGAATCTCTATCCATATCACGATACATTTCCGGTGTCATATGGTAATACGGCTCACTGTATCCACGCTGATACGTTCCGCGTCCTTTTGGTGCAAATCTGCCATCAGCATATCTATAGTGATCGTAGAATCTGCGTTCCGGATAATCTTCGTACTGTTCAAGCATACGCATAATATCCTCATTATCTTCTGACTTCTTCATTGCTTCCACAATTTTGTAGTCTTTGTCATAGCAGACAATGTTTTTTGCAATCTCCGTCCAATCCTTTAAATCGTCAAGGCTTTGACCGCTGAAATTGTCAAGACCGATAGATTCAGCGTTCGTTTTTACGCATTCCATAATTTTCTTTGCAAACTCATGCATACAGATCACCTCCTACGCTTCACGAACAACAATTAAATTACTGTTCTGAACCTCAATAGCCTGTGTAGATGTATTTTGCACCGCTACTGTGCTACAGCATCCGCAAGGTACGTCTATATATGCTTGCGCTGATACGTTGAACAGATTTTCTACCGCTGCAGGGGTTACAACCATTCTTGTTGATTGTAAAGGCTCTCCATCTACCGCAAGCGCAAGTGAAATAGCTCCAACCGTACCGCCTGTTGGGATCTGAATGTTTCCGGAATACGATGCAAGGAATCTTGCTCTGCATTGATTTGTGATTCCTCTCAACTTGACGATACCGCTTCCTTGTCTATGAACAATGCACTTGCTACCACATACCGGTGTTTCTGTAAAAGCGACATCTTCTCCGGCGGCAACTGTTTGTAATGCAATTCCTGTAAATTCTGCCATAATAATATACCTCCTTACTTCAATTCACTTATTGATTTGGGAACATTGACTGCAAAACCACTATTATCCGATCTAAGGGTTTCAACCAAGGTTTCCATATAGTCTTTTTTTGAAAGCTTATCCATCGTTTCTGTGATTTCAGAAACAGTTTTAAGCTCATTTACACTAAGTTTCTCGAAATCAATCTTCTTGATTGCTTCGATGAATTTCTCTTTGATTTCGTCCATGTTGTTATACCTACCTATCCATAAAATAAAGGGCAAACATTATAGTCTGCCCTTGGTTTATAAGTAATACTGCATAGCAGACATAATCGAGTTAAACTCAATTAAGATACTCAATTATTCATTTTTGCGTAGCTGCTACTTTTAGCTGCTAATTTTAGCTGCTACCTTTAGCATCCACAACTCTGATTACATCCGCATCCATAAGCGTATGCATTTGGATTTGGAACGACATATGCCGGGACTGCAGTCGGATTTACAGAATTGACGATCTGCTGTGTCTGTGCCGTCATTGCAGTAGTCAGAAGTGCATTCTGTCTGTCCTGTGAAGCAGAAAGTTCAAGCTTTTGTACCTTATCTCTCAAATCCGCATTTTCTTTTGCACATAAGTAGTCAAGAATTGCTCTTGTTCCTGCCTGCTGGCTGTCGATAATATCTCTTGTGTTGTTATTCATTGCATTCTGCAATGCGCAAGTGTTGGTTGCCATATTGTAGTTTACGCCCTGAATAGCTTCACGAGTTTCACAGCAGCAGTTTGCAAGCTGTGCCTGCAATGCATTTGTGTTCTGCATATTTGCGATTGTGTCAGCGTTAATTGCCTGCTGGATGCCATAGCCTGTCTGCATGATATTGGTGTTGATTCCGTTAAATCCTGTAAGCATACTGTTGTTTACAGCGTAGAATCCATCACACAGACCGTTTGTGATACCGTCAAGTTTGCTGATAACAGCCTGATTGTCGAATCCACGCTGAATTGCGCTGTCTGTATAAGCGGCGGCTGTAGAACCCATTCCATTTCCATTTCCCCATCCGTTGTTGCCAAAACCGCCCCAACCGAAGATAAGAAGAATGACAATCCACCATGCGCCATTGCCCCACATACCATCATTGTCTCTGTTGTTGCCTGTTACTGCCGCAATGTCGGCAAGGCTTACTCCGTTACTAAACATATTAGTTTACCTCCATTTGTTTATTTACAAATAGGGAACCTTGGTTTTTACTCTGTCCGGACAAAACCCTAATATGTACTAGATTTATCTAAACATTTGATTTATGTCGTTCATGCTGATTCCATTTTCGCCCATAAAGTTATTAAGCGTTTGCTCCACTCCAGCCATATTGCCGGATTGAATATTTTGCAAAATGCTACTTGCCATCTGGTTTCCTTGACTTGCCGCATTTTGAAGGCTTTGCATAGCCGCCTGTTGCGGATTTTTGATTGCTTTTAATTTATTTATTGCCTGCATAATTCCTTGATTCATCATAAAACCACCATCCTATTACTTTTTATGACTAATCTATGACTAAACTTGGACTAATCTTGACTAACTTTTGTTCTTGCATTAGTCTTAGTCAAAGATTTCTCGTCAATTTTCTTTTCAAGTTCTTCCATCTTCGAAAACAATGTGTCAAAGTGCTTGTTAAATATCTCTGTGGCTTCGTCTGATAGCCCTATTTTCAATTTTTCTGTATCTTGTGATAACTTGTTAGGGTTATCATTTTGAATCGGTTTAAAAACCATTGTAGAGATTGTTCCATCTGCGCTCCATTGCTTCGCGTAAATCTCCGACAAGTCACTCTTTGGGAAAAATGCAACGCTTCCATTCATCGGAACATCATTGGCAACGATAGAATCTTGTGACTGCACGACTTTACCGAATATTCCCTGTTGAATCTGCTCCGGCTGTTGCTGTTGCTGGAATCTCTGAATGTTCTGCATAGGGTTATACGCCTGTTGATATTGTTGATACTGTGGCGCATAACTATTCACCTGTGGCATCTGATACGGATTCATCTGCATTTTGCTTTTCCTCCTCGTCCATAATGTTTTCGATCGCGTGAACGACCGCCGATTGTGTATTTAAGTCCAGCGTCATAATTGCTGGATGCGAAAATATTTTGGTTAAAATCTCGTCTGTAAACATAAAGCCTCACTCCTTTATGATTTAATTTTGACATAAAAAAAGACGGAATATCCGTCAGTTTTCCGTCATAAAACCTTTAGATTTCCGTCATAAAATAAAAAAAGATGCAAAATGCATCATTCTATTACATGTGTTACCTTATTCAAAAAGTGTTACCTTGGGTGTTACCTTTCAATTTTATGGAGAAAAATAAGCGACATACAATTTTCTCCTTTCCTAGTAAAATCAAGGCTTCCCAAGGATTTTTGTTTAATTAAAAAAGTAGCGGAAGGGGGATTTGAACCCTTTCACTATTCCTTTATCTACGCATAAATGCT
>ERZ827524.504-NODE-504-length-50169-cov-9.486571_pt1 | contig 50169 bp, 47 predicted proteins | sample MGYA00519702_ERZ827524 | MGnify/ENA primary metagenome ERZ827524 (study PRJEB31778, sample SAMEA3449341) | human gut metagenome | biome: human gut; feature: human-associated habitat; material: faeces | place: United Kingdom | collected 2010/2012 ...
CCTTTCCGTTCCGAGGGTTTGGGACACTTCCCAACAAGCAATTTTCAACCGACGCACCGCAGGACGGGAGGGCGAAAATACGGAAAAGGGTACTCTTTTCCTATGCTTGCTAAGAAAGTTTTTTATCTTTTATGTCCTTATTTCCCTCTACGGAGAAAAAACCATTTTGCCGAACTTATGCAAAAGAAAAACGCTGCAATCTCAAAAAAGATTACAACGCTTCCGAAAATCCATATTCAATTTTGCCGGACGTTTCTATTTGTCCTCTTTTTCGACTTCTGAAATTTCCTTTGCGGTTGCTGTTACAATCCGTATGCCGTTATCGCTCATATCATCAAGGAGAGCGTCGAGCTGCCGCCGCTTTGTATCTTTTCCGACGGGCGTATCTAAAAGAAACTGGTCTACGGATATATTGTAACGGAGCATAAGCTCAAAAAAGATTTGCAGACTGGGGTGCTGTCCTTTATTCTCAATATTCGCAAGGTAGCGAGGGGAAATATACATTTCATCACTTACCTGTTTGCGACTTTCCCTGCGTCCCGTCCGCGCAGCTTTTATCGCTTCTCCAAATGCTTTGAAGTCATATTTTTCTACTGGTCTTTTTGCCATATTTATTCACCCAGTTACATTTTACTGTTCCCCTTTCTGCTTGGATATGTCTACACAGTTCAATTAGTTAGCCAAAATAATTCTCAACAATTTACAGAAAGAACCTTTCATTTATTCGGCTGACCGTATATAATTATAGCTGATAAAGTTTTAAGAAAGGGTGAATGAAGATGTTAGAGTATATTTCTGCCCCGGAAGCAGCGAAGAAATGGGGCATTTCGGAAAGGCGGGTACAGAAGCTATGTGAAGAAAACCGCATACCCGGTGTGGCAAAATTCAGCCGTATGTGGCTGATACCAAAGGACGCGGAAAAACCCACTGACGGAAGATACAAGAAACGGGGTGATCGTGTTGATAAGAATAGCAATATGTGATGATGAAATCGGTACTTGCTCTGATATTGAAAACATGATTTTAAATTATGCTAAACTTCAAGCATTGCAGATAGACACAGAAGTATTCTATTCGGGAGAAACTTTGTTCAAAACGATAGAAAACAAAGATAAATATGGGTTAATATTTCTGGATATTCAACTTTTGCAGCTTGACGGTGTTCAAGTCGGAAAGCAGATAAGAGAACGACTTGGAAATGAAAAAATCAGTATTGTATATATTTCTTCTAAAGAAACTTATGCAATGAGTTTGTTTCAAGTTAGACCGCTTGATTTCCTCATAAAACCCATTACACAAAAAACCGTCAATGAAACCATAGATAAATACATACGTCTGAATAATCTTATGAAGAATGATTTTTTCTTTCACATAGGGAAATCAATACAACGGCTATATTTAGATGAAATTTTCTATTTTGCCTGTAATGGAAAGAAGATAGAAATACATACCGACGCAGGTGTAACAACCTTTTATGGAACCATGCAGGAAGTAGTAGAGCAAGTGGACGGAAAAGGATTTTGGACAATCCATAAATCATATATTGTAAATTCTTCCTATGTTTCCATTTACAAATATGACGCTGTTCAAATGACAGACGGTACTATTTTACCAATAAGCCAAAAATATAGAAAACTTATGAAATCTTGTCTGACGGAACTTTATCGAAAGGAGTGAGTTTATTGTTATTATGTTATATTGCTATTTTTATGATTGATGCAGTACATATTTTACTGCTTATGCGTTTTTGCACAAACTGTATTGGAAAGCACCGGGTTAATAAAAAAATAGTGGGAATTATTTTTGCCGCCTTTTTTATTGTTAGCTGTTATTTAAGGCTTATGCCTGTTTCAAAAAAATTTTCTGCTGCAAATACAATTCTGTTTGTATTTGAAATTCTATTCTTACTTGTTGTGGTATTTCTTTTTCAAGGAAAGATTGCTGTACGTCTTGCTGTTGCCCTGCTATTGCCTGTCATATATTGGGGATTAAACTGGATTATTTTAAAAATCTGCTTCCATGACACATTTGTAGAAAACAAACAATGCTTAGTCAGCACAGGAATAGCAATCGTGATATTTTCCATTCTGGAGTTTGCATTAGAAAAATGGAAAAAATCAAAAAGAGAGCAGGAACGGGAAATATTAGAACAGGAAATCCGTATGTATGAAAACCAATTTGAAATAATACAGCAATCACAGATAAATACACGTTCTCTGAAGCACGACATGAAACATCATATAAAAATGCTATCTGATTTAATATCTTCCGGGGATAAGGATGCTGCCCTTAAATATCTTTCGGATATGGGAGATTTCATGGATCACACAGAGAAATATGTATCGTCCGGCAATGAACGTATTGACAGCATTTTAAATTATTATATCGGAAAAGCGAAAAATACGGATATTCATGTATCTTGGAAAATCCAAATACCAGAGCAGATTGAAATTTCAACATTTGACACCAATGTGATTTTAAGCAATCTGCTGGATAATGCGCTGAACGCATTATCAGATATACCAAATCCGACTTTGGAAATTTTTATGAAATATGACCGTGGGATTCTTTATATCAATATTCAAAATAATTGCAATCACGAACAACCCTCTATACATGCCATACTTTCTGCTTTTGAGCCAGAAAATGAACATGGATATGGCTTAAAAAATGTACAGCGCATTGTCGAAAAATATCATGGTAATCTATCTACCGAATGTGTAAATGATGTTTTCAATGCAAGCATTCTGCTGTTTCTATCCAACATAGAAAAAAGTGAATAGAATCCTAAACTATATCAAAGTCCGTCACTTCTGTTTTGAAGCGGCGGACTTTTTAATTTTTCCTTTCAACCGTGCAATTTTTCCAACCAGCCGTCTATCCTGTTTAAGTCTGCTATTATGGCATTAGATAGGAGGATAACAGTATGCAAGAAGAAAAGATACGGTATTATTTTGTTGACGGGATAAGGGGCGTTGCTATTATCAATATGGTTATATTTCATTTTTTATACGATGTGTATATTGTGTATGAAAAATCTCCAACATGGTATAGCCTTCCGGCAATCCATATCTGGCAACAGGCGATATGCTGCACATTCATTTTTATTTCTGGTTTTGTATGGGTATGGGGAAAAGAAAAGAATTTACGGCGTGGAATCATATTTAATCTTTTGGGGCTGCTGATTTCAATTATTACATTAGTAGTCGTTCCAGCGCAAACAATTTGGTTTGGAATATTAAATTTTATGGGTTGTGCAATCCTTCTTACGCTTCCTTTAGAAAAACTATTAAAGAAAATCCCTGCTATCTATGGAATGGCAATCTGCTTTTTGCTGTTCCTGCTTTGCAAACAAATACAATTTGGTCAAATTGGAATAACCGGTTTGCTACAAATTCAAGTTCCAAATCTATTATACAATATAAAAATACTTACACCGTTAGGCTTTCCGCATGAGGGGTTTCATTCAAGTGACTACTTTCCTATTTTTCCGTGGATATTTTTATATTTATGCGGGTTTTATTTTAATCAGATATTCATGAAACATTATACATGGCAAAAATACGCCCAGCGTAAATTACCCTGCTTATCGGTTTTAGGAAGCAAAACAATCTGGATATATCTGCTTCATCAGCCATTCAGTATGTTAATTTGCTTATTGGTTTTTCATTAAAGGAGGACATTAAAATGCTTTTAAACGTAGTGGAAATTGAAAAATATTACGGAACAAGAAACAATCTAAAAAAAGCACTTGATCGAGTAAGTTTCTCTGTAAACTCAGGAGATTTTGTTAGTATTATGGGAGCGTCCGGCTCCGGCAAAACAACTCTATTAAATTGTATTTCAACAATAGACAGCGTAAGTAGCGGTCATATATATTTGGGTGAACAGGATTTGACAACTATTTCGTCCGCTAAAATGGCAGCGTTTCGGCGTGAAAATCTTGGTTTTATTTTTCAAGATTTTAATTTGTTGGAACCATTGACTATTGAGGAAAACATCTCTCTTCCTCTGTCAATAAAGGGGATTCCGGGGAAAGAAATAGAAAAAATTGTCAAACGACTTATGCAACGGCTGAACATTAGTGATATAGCTGGTAAATTACCCGCCCATGTGTCGGGAGGGCAAAAACAAAGGTGTGCTTGTGCAAGGGCTTTTGTAAACGATCCCAAATTGATATTAGCAGATGAACCGACAGGAGCTTTAGATTCGGCGTCCGCAAAGCAGCTTTTAAGTATGCTTGCGGAATTGAACGAACAGGATAGAAGTACAATCCTTATGGTAACACACGATCCCTTTTCAGCAAGTTTTGGAAATCGTGTCCTTTTCATAAAGGACGGAAACCTAAAAAAGGAAATTGATAAGGGGCAGCACAATAGAAATGACTTTTATCAGACAATTCTTTCTGAAATATCTGCATTTGGAGGTGAATAACCATGCCTAAGAAATTATCATTACAAAATGCAAAAAAACAGGTTGTTGAATATATGATTTATATAATCACTATGGTCATTACGGTTGCATTGCTATTATCATTTAATATGATTATATTTTCGGAGGAAATAGCTGCTATCATAAATGAGAAATCAATACTTCCGCTAATTCTTATTACCGTAAGTGTTCTTGTTGTGCTTGTGATAAGTGCATTGGTAAAACATATTACCGTGTTTATGGTGAGGAAAAGAAGCCGTGAATTTGGTTTATATATGCTATTAGGTGTTGAAAATAATGATATTGCAAAAATGTTCATGTTTGAAAATTATTTTATCTATGTATTTGTCTTAATTATCGGGGTTTTTATAGGCACGCTGTTTTATCAGATATTAAAAGCTGTAATTTGTCAAATGTATGCGACAATATACTATTTTAACTTTGAATTTTCATCAAAAGCAATCATATTAACTTTAGTATATATGGGAGCTATTTTTTCTTTTGTTTCCATTAGCACAAGTCGTAGTATCCGTAAGTTCAATGTACGAGATTTGTTATACTTAGACAATGATAATTCTGATAATAGAGAAAAGAAATATGGCTTGTCCGCAACTCTGATTCCTCTGCTTTTAGGAATAATTGGGATTGCGATTATTACAATGTCTGCTTTTAAGAATATGCCGGACGGATCAACGCTTTTTTCTCTTGTTCTTCTTTCGACGGCAACATACGGCTTATTTGCTGTTTTGCTGAACCATTTCACTTCCCGCTTAAAAAATAACAAGTGGAAATATACAAATATAAGGGTGTTTGTTTATCGGCAGTTTACTACTAAACTGCGCTCCATGTTTTTTTTGATGATAGGAGCTTCAATTCTAATAACAGTTGCATTATTGTCGATTAACTGGGGAGTTTATTTTACCACTATGGTAGAAAAACGCGTTGACGCTGTTGCTTTTGATATAGCCCTTTTTTCAAACGAGGAAAATACAGATTTTTCTAAATATCTATCTTATCTAAAAGAAAATAATCTTTTGGATAGCAGTTATGAGTATACCTTATATACAAATAAAGATAATTCCTTTTATCAAGAAACATTAAGGGCAGTGCAGGGGAAATTTGGTTTTTCTATATCGAGCGAAACAACAGATACCTTTATGTGTATAAGTGATTACAATAATTTGCGTGATATGCTGGGATTATCCAGCGTCGTGCTTGATAGGAATACTTATATCATACATTGCACTGTTCCCAATATAGCTCCTTTTGAAAAATATACCGAAGAACACACACAGCTTTTGATTGGTGACACAATTTGTCACTTCGGAGGTATATACAGTGAAGATTTTATGCAACAGGAGTCATGTGGAAATGGAAACGGATTTTTAATCATTGTTCCCGATAAAGTTAGTGAAGTTTTGTACGAGCAGAAAAATGTACTTGTGGTAAAGACACTTTCTTCTTTGTCGTTAACGCATATTGAGGATTTAAATCATATAGACAAAAATGTGCTGATACTTTCAAAAACAGGAGTTCGTAATCAGTCTGCTTCTATGGCTGTTTATACTGTCCTGCCATTATTCTATTTTGCATTTGTATCTGCTGCCATTGCCTGTACTCTTTTATCAGTTCAAATTTTAAGCTGGGCAAACAAGGAAAGAAAAGATTATCTTACTCTGGATTATATTGGTGTCGCAAATCATCAGAAAAAAACTTTGTTGAAAAAGCAGTTGTTTCTTTTATATTTCGTGCCTGTTGTTCCGGCGACTTTAGTTAATTTGCTTTTATTTCCGGTAATGACAGGCAGCATAGTAAATGACGTTAATGGAGTTTTGCAGATAGCTTCTATCATATCTGGAATACAGCAAACAGTCCTTACCGTATGTTTGCTATTAGTAGTCTACTTTTTCTACTATGTGGCAACATATATGATCTACAAGAGAACAATTATACCTAAAAAATGATAATAGATAATTTCTAAAATAATCTGCCGGACGACGGCAAAGAAAAAAAGCCGTCGCAGAGCAGCCATATTTTCACGCGCCTATTCTATTTCGGCGGCTTTGATTTTCAGAGCCGCCGTTTCTTTTTGTCTGTACGACGACCCTTAACCATGTAGACATGGCGGCTTTAGGAGGTGCCGCCATGAGTTATAAACCACATCAACAAATTCTTACATTCTTTGATTTATCAAAAAAAGCCCGACCGCCACCGGGGATATTCCTACCCTTAGATATGAACTATTAAATCATCTAAATACTTTTTATTATTCCTATGCGCCTGTCCGCGTTTTTTTGCGGACGGGCGCATTTTGTATGCTTAAAAAAATTTTTGAAAAAATTTCCGAAAATATTTGGCATTTTTTCAAGGCTCCGTATTACCCCGCGAAAAGGGGGAAGCACCACCAACTTTCAACAAGAAAGGAGGTGAGAATGTGGAACCTAATAGCAGGGAGTTTTATAAGCAATGTTCTTTTCAGAAGTATTGCAATGCGGTATTGCACAATGAAGCGTGCGACGCTCATAGAGAGCTTCGTACACATAAGGCAAAGGAAGTAACCTTTTCTGACATGACCTTAGATGAAGCGCGACAGCTACATACCTTTGATGAATATTTCAAACGGGAAACTGCTGAAACCGTCTTTGAAAAAGCCGGAAAGAAAATCACGCCGAAGCTGCTTCTTGAAGCAATCCGTACTTTGCCGGAAGAAAAGCGCAAAGCCGTACTCCTGTACTATTTCGAGGGAATGAACGACACCGAGATTGCGGAGCTGTTCGATACGTCGAGAAGCACGATACAGTACAGGCGGACAAGCTCTTTTGAGCTGCTAAAAAAATATCTGGAGGAAAATGCTGATGAATGGGACGAATGGTAACGAACCCGGCTACCCGGAAAAAGCCCTTGTTCCCTATCCTGTCATTTTGGCAGCGACAAAGGGCGACCCGGACGCTATGAAGATTGTCTTGCAGCATTTCAGCGGCTACATAGCCCGCCTCTCCATGCGGAAGCTGTACGACGAGCGCGGGAACGTCTATTTTGGCGTAGACCACGACATTCGGGAACGGCTGCAAGCAAAACTGATGATGGCTGTCCTCACCTTTAAGGCAGAGGAATAAACCGCAGCGGCGGCGGGACGCTTTCTCTCTCCCCCTTTTCCGTTCCGCTGCTGACGCGGCAGCAAAGCCATTCTGAACCTTGACAAAGAAAGCGGCGCAAGATAACGGCGGCGCAGCATAGGGCAAATCGGATACGTTCCTTTTGCGCCGAGCCATACGGTGGGTGCGCCATGACGCTATCCGGGTGAGGTTATCCCCGCCCGGACAGCCGAGCGACCAACACCGCGCCGGAAAGCAAGTGTAGCGGCTTGCGGGCGACGACACGCAAAATATACAATGATACTTCCTTACAGCCACAGTCCGAGCGTTAAGAGCGTCGCAGGCAATGGGTAGGGCTGCATGAGAACCATGCCGGGGTGAAATTCCCATGAGGTTATGCTAATAACCGTCCGATTAAAGCCTTTGTTTTCTTGAATAGTGGACTTGCTGCTATTCATAGACTGTATTATATGTTTGCGAAAGAAAGGGGGATTTTCTTTGACGCAAAACCAGACGCCCGTTACCACAACGGAGCATAAAATCGGAAAAGTTACTTACCTTGTATGTTCGTCCGCAAGTGAACGCGCAACGGACACACTGGATAAAAAGATAAAAAAACTCATTCGCAAAGACATGGAACTGAACCCCGCAAACGCCCGGAAATAGGGCGTTTCTTCACATTTTATACATGACACAGGCAGCGGTATGTGGTATAATATAGACAGTACAAATACCATGCTTGTCTGTCGTCGGAAAGGAGGACAAAATGTTACAGACAGACAAGATTACCGCTTTATATTGCAGATTGAGCCAGGAAGATATGCAAGCCGGGGAAAGCGAAAGCATACAGAACCAAAAACTGATTTTACAAAAGTATGCTGACGAACACCACTTTTTCAACACGCGCTTTTTCGTAGACGACGGATTTTCCGGCGTGAGCTTTGAGCGTGAGGGGCTTCAAGCCATGCTGCATGAGGTTGAAGCCGGGAACGTGGCGACCGTCATAACAAAAGACCTTTCCCGTCTGGGACGTAATTATCTGAAAACCGGGGAGCTGATAGAGATTGTCTTTCCCGAATATGAAGTGCGCTACATTGCCATTAACGACGGTGTAGACACAGCAAGGGAAGATAACGAGTTTACCCCTCTGCGGAACTGGTTCAACGAGTTTTACGCCCGCGACACCTCAAAGAAAATCCGGGCTGTCAAACAGGCAAAGGCGCAGAAAGGCGAGCGCGTCAACGGCGAAGCTCCTTACGGCTACCTTATCGACCCGGATAACCGCAATCATCTGATACCCGACCCGGAAACGGCGCACGTCGTAAAACAGATTTTTGCAATGTATGTACGGGGCGACCGTATGTGTGAAATCCAGAACTGGCTGCGGGACAATGAAATACTGACCGTCGGGGAACTGCGCTACCGCAGGACAGGGAGCAAACGCCACCCCCGCCCACAGCTCAACGCATGGTACAACTGGCCGGATAAGACGCTGTACGACATTCTGACAAGGAAAGAATATTTAGGGCATACCATAACCGGGAAAACCTACAAGGTATCTTATAAGTCGAAAAAGACGAAAAAGAACCCGGAGGAAAAAAGGTATTTCTTCCCCAACACTCACGAACCTTTGATTGATGAAGAAACCTTTGAACTTGCACAGAAGCGGATTGCCACCCGGCAACGCCCGACAAAGGTTGATGAAATTGACCTGTTTTCCGGGCTGCTCTTTTGCGGGGACTGCGGCTACAAAATGTATGCAGTACGCGGAGCCGGGACGCTTGAACGGAAACACGCCTACACTTGCGGCAACTACCGCAACCGGGCAAGAAATGATATGCTCTGCACTACGCATTATATCCGCAAAAGCGTATTGAAAGAACTTGTCCTTGCAGACTTGCAGCGAGTAACGTCTTATGTGAAAGAGCATGAACAGGAGTTTATCGAAACAGCCAACGAGTGCAGCGCAAAGGCAGTACAAAAGACGCTGACACAGCAGCGGAAAGAGCTTGACAAGGCGCAGAACCGTATTAACGAGCTGAACATCTTATTCCGCAAGCTCTACGAGGACAACGCTTTAGGGAAACTTTCAGATGAACAATTTGCTTTTCTGACTTCCGGCTATGATGAAGAAAAAAAGACGCTGACCCGGAGGATTGCGGAGCTGTCACAGGAAATCGACAACGCCACCGAGCGCAGCGCGGACGTAAAAAGGTTTGTCGCACTGGTACGCAGATACACAGCGATTGAAGAACTGACCTACGAAAACGTCCATGAATTTATTGACCGTATTCTTATTCACGAACTGGATAAGGAAACGAACACCCGCAAAATCGAAATCTTTTATAGCTTTGTCGGCAGAGTTGATACAGGTGACAAGCCTACCGAAAGTATCTCCTATTTCAGACAGATAGGAGCCGACGTAAAGAGTTATGCTATCTAACATACATCAAAAAGAGGTAAGATAACACCCTCTGCAAAAAAGGTATCGTTATCTTACCTCAACAGAAATTGTTCCTGCACAGCCGTACTCCTCCGACGACCTAAACTATAACAACGATTCCTGCCGTGCCAATCTGGAAATGAATGATGAAGACGCACGCCCGGAAATCGCAAAAGATTTATCAGCCGCAGAAAATGCCGATGCAATCTACATCGGGTACCCGATATGGTGGGGCACGGCGCCGAAAATCATTTACACTTTTTTGGAAAGCTATGATTTATCCGGCAAAGCAATTTATCTCTTCTGCACATCAGGCGGCAGCGGTGTGGAACAAAGCGTAAGGGATTTGCAGAAGGAATATCCCGAATTAAACATCATATCGGGGCGCAGATTTTCCGCCGGAACATCTGCTCAGGATATTCAGGAATGGGTTTCCGAGCTTGAATAACTATTCAGATAATATTGGATGAGAGAAATTTCTCAATGGTCTGAAGCAAACAGATTACACGAACAATAGAACAGTCATTAAGATAGGAATCTGCGTTTTGAAAATATGGCAAAGCATAAAAATGGTAAGTACTCATTTTATCGTCTCCCGTCCTTTTTATCAACTTCTTTCTGTGTGTTTCGGCAATTCTTGATACAGTGGATTTCTTACAATGATACGCCCATTCTTGATTGTTCGTTTCCGTTCCATTCCTTTCCCGTCCTTTCTAAAGATAAAGTTACGCAGCAAGCATAGGAAAGGGGTACCCTTTCCGTAAAATCCCCGTCTCGACGCTATGCGCCGGACGGGGATTTTCTTTTGTTGGGAAGCTTCCCAAGCCATCTTGTCGCATCTGCCGGTCTATACGTTAATAACACACTAAACCCGCGCTGTTCTTGCCCGCTTACTTCCTACTACGGCTTAAAGAGCAAAAAATGCCAAAGAAAACCGCTGTAAATTTTTGAATTTGCAGCGGTTTTCTTTGCTTTTATAGCTTATAAGTTATGTAATGCGTTATTGATAAGTCGTTCCGCAAAATCGGCAACTTCCTTAAAAGGACAAAGAATCAGCGCTTTGCTCGGGCGGCCAAAAAGTTCTGTGAATTATAAGCGAGGCAGCGCACTTAAGAAATTACGCAAAAAATGGCGGCGTTGAGAACCGATGCGTAAGAATACCCCTCTTTTGCCTGTTGAAATCATTGAACAGGCCACAGCGGGAGAGCCGGAGGCGGTTGAAGCAATAATTCAGCATTTTTCCGGCTACATCAAGTATTTGTCATACTATTGCGTAACAAAAACAGAAAAGACGAGCGAGCAGCAAATTGCTTTTCCTCCGTCTTTTCTGTTACACCCTGTATGGCGGCAGTTACCCTGTTTCGGTTCCTGTGATACTGTTTTATCGGTAGCTACCCTATGGTAGTCTTTTTTATTTCTGCCTGCCATAAAGGGGTGTTTTTTCTATTGTCCCTTTTAATGGACTTGTTCATTATGCCTCTCTACGCTTTTCATTTTATTGGAGGAATAAATGAGAAAGTACATATGGTTAAATACTGTGTTTATTATCGCCCTTGCCGTGCTCCTTGTTGTATCCGCCCTGCATATTGCAACGGTATTAAGGGAAGAGGGGACGGACGACTATTATTATGGGCTGCAGGACAGTATCGTTTCTGAACAGACGCTGGAAGAAACGACGGAACCTATTTCAAGTGAAGCTACAACACCCCATGAGGAACAGGGGCTTGTCCCCATATCCGTCGATCTATCAGCTTTGCAAGCACAGTTTACCGATGTGGTCGGGTGGCTCTACTGTGAGAACCCCCTGATAAACTATCCGATTGCGCGGGGCTATGACAATAATCATCTTCGGCATCTCCTAAACGGGACATACAATACAGCCGGAACACTTTTTGCCGACTACCGCAACGGCAAAATCGGAGCCGACCACAACTTCGTTATATTCGGCCACAACGTAAACAACGAGACGATGTTCGGCTCGATCGAGAAATATAAGAATCAGGAATACTATGAAAGCCGTATGTGGTAAAACTTTCAGACGTGAAAACGTCAGGAGTAATGGTATGCAATCCGCATCCAGGAAAACAGATTTCTACAGCGTGACAGCAGACAAACAGAATATTGCAACGTAGGAGGATTTTTCTTAAATTTTCTATTTTCCCGTATCTTTTTATATCCGCACGAGAAATCCGGGTACCATTTGGGTACCAAAGCATCAAAATCTGCGTTTTAGAATCTCATAAAAAAGTAATAATTACAATGTTCATACAGATTTAGCGTTTTTGACGTTTCACAGGCGTCTGAATTATAACACGATTTATTATAAGACAAGCAACCGCAGCATATGCTTCGCCCTGAAACGACTCGAACGATTTCAGGGGCCGTTTTTGCACAAATTGAGCCGCCGACATAACAGTCCCGCTTTTCTGTTTGCACGACACGCCGTACAACGCGAGCCGCTGACGGCATATTCGCTATAGCAAAAATTGCTATGGCAAAAATTGCTATGGCAAAAATTGCTATGGCAAAAATTGCTATGGCAGTCCCTGTTATAGTTGTCCTTGCTTTTAACCGTACGGATAACCGCACGCGCGGCTGCGCGTAAACAGCCAAGTCACAAATCACAGCTTTTGCAGCCGTTTTCAACAGCTTAATTATGGCTTGCTCTTTTCCTCACAATATGCTATAATAGAGACGTTATCATATAGCATAAGCATAGGCAAACCATAAAAAGAAGGGCAGACGCATGAAACGATTGTTTGTGCCGCCCGGGACCTACGAGCCCTGCGGCTTATTCGGCGTGGAACATCTCATCCTTTTGCTCGCGAGCGCGGCGCTCATCACAACGGCGCTTTATTTCTCGCGCCGGATGTCTTTTCCCCAAATCCGAAAAACGATATGGATCTGCACGGTAATTCTCTGGATTTTTGAAATCATCAAAATTGTGTTCAATCTGATCGTCAACGGTCCCGACGAGCCAAATCACTACATCCCCTTGTACTTTTGCAGTCTGACGCTGTACTGCGGCTTCATGAGCGCGTTCGGCAAGGGCTTTGTCAAGCGCTGCGGCGACACCTTTCTGGCGGTCGGCTCCATAATCGGCGGGGTCATGTTCCTGCTCTGCCCGAACACCTCGCTTCCGATGTATCCGTTTTTTCATTATATCACTTTCCAGAGCTTTCTGTATCATTCCATTATGATTTACCTCGGCATTCTGGTGATTATGCGGGGCTATGTCGTGCTTCGGGCGAAGGATCAAATCCCATACGGGACCGTCGTCCTCATCGTCGGCGTCGTCGCCTATCTCGTCAATTCAGTGCTCGGCACGAATCTGATGTTTGTTTCGGACAATTTCCCGGGTACGCCGGTAGAGCTTGTGTATCGCTTCACGGGCCGCCTTTTCCCGCTCTGTATGATTCTCATTCACATCGTCCCGCCCTTCTGGGTGATGTACGGCATTTCACGTCTCGTCGAGAAAAGGCGCAGAAAAGCGGAAAAACAGCAGGAAACGCCGCAGGGAAGATAAAAAACGGAACGCAGTGCGTTCCGTTTTTCTGTTATCCCTCGTCCAAAAGCAGTGCCGAATGCATCACCTTGCGGAAATCGTTCAGCAGCGCCAGAGTCTCCGTCTCCTGCAGCTCGGACATGAAAAACAGCATCGTCAGCGCCGAGGCGCTGTATTTGCCGCGCTCCAAATCGGAGTAGGCCCGCGTGGAAATGTGCAGCAGCTCGGCCATCCGCTCCTGCGTATAGCCGTGCGCAAAGCGGAATTTCCGCAGGCGGACGTTCAGAAATTGCTTGAAAATCGTTTGACAGGACCGCATACTTTTACCTCACTATAACAAGATTTGCTCGGGGGATTTCCCCCGTTTCGGTTGACTTCTGATGTCAACTATGGTATGATAACCGCATAGGATGCCGCAAAACGCCGGAGTACGTTCGGCGGCCGCCCGGGCCTCACGCGCCGGCGGTACAGCAAGCGCCGAAGCGATGCGGTTATGGTATTATAATCCGTAAGTATGAAAGATAATGGATAGGAGATACAGAGCTTGGACAAGACATCCGCCGTTACCGAAGTTACCGAAAAGCTGCTCGCGCTCGCGGACCCGTCCTACCGCGACTTTTCCGCCGCCCTGACGCCCACCGTTGACCCGTCAGCCATCATCGGCGTGCGAATGCCCGCGCTGCGCAGGCTGGCAGCCGAGCTGGCGGACACGCCGGAGGCGGAAGCCTTCTGCCAAACGCTGCCGCACCGCTATTTTGAGGAATACAACCTGCACGGCTGTCTGCTCGAAAAGCGGCGCAGCTACGACGCCGTTATCGAAGGGCTTGACGCGCTGCTGCCGTATGTTGATAACTGGGCGACCTGCGATATGATTTCGCCGCCCGTGTTCAAAAAACGCCCGCCCGCGCTCATCGGACAAATCCGCGTCTGGCTTGCATCCGACCGCATCTATACCGTCCGCTTCGGGCTGCGAACCCTGATGGCGCATTTCCTTGACGACGCGTTTGCGCCGTCTGTGCTCGAGCTTGCCGCCGCGGTGCGCTCGGAGGAATACTATCTGCGCATGATGGTCGCGTGGTTCTTTGCGACCGCACTGGCCAAGCAGTACGACGCGGCGCTGCCCTATATCCGCGAATGCCGTCTGGACGTCTGGACGCACAACAAGGCCATTCAGAAGGCCGTCGAGAGCCGGCGCATTCCCGACGGGGCGAAGGCTTATCTGCGCACGCTGCGCCGCAAAAACACAGCCGAACATGTATAGTTTGCTGCCGTTTTGAATAAATATCCGCTGAAAAGGCGATTTGCCGATTCGCGTGGAAAGGAACGGTCCATCATGATAAAAAAAGCAGCCGTTCTGCTGCTGGCCGCTTTGCTGCTGATATTGTCCGCCTGCGATTATTCGCCGGCCGCCAACGTAGGCACGTTGAAATGCAAGGTTTTCAAAATCGGACGCGCCGACTGCATAATCCTGCGCACCGCTTCGCACACGGTCGTCATCGACACGGGCGAGGAGGACGACGGCGCCGAGATTGTCAGCTACCTCAAGGAACACAAAATCACCGCGATTGACAAACTGATCATCACGCACTACGACAGCGACCATATCGGCGGCGCCGCGGCGCTGCTCGACTACGCCGAGGTGGGGGAGGTGCTTGTCCCCGCATACAGCAAGGGCAGTTCCACCTACCGCCGCTTTACCGCCGCAATGGAGGCCGCCGGCATTCAGCCGACGGCGCTGACCGAGACGCTGACGTTCGAGCTGGACAAAGCCCAATACACCGTGTATCCGCCGGAACGGACGTCCTATCCGAACAACGAGGACAACGAATATTCGTTGATCGTCGGCGTCACGCACGGCGAAAATCGGTTCCTGTTCGCCGGAGACGCGCTCACCGAGCGGCTGGGGGAGTTCACGGCGCTCGGCGAGGGGACGTATGATTTCCTGAAGGTCTCCAACCACGGCGACTATTTCGAGGGCGTGGAAGCGTTTTTCCGAGCGGTATCGCCGAAATACGCGGCCATCACCTGCTCGGACAAAAATCCCGCGGACGCACGCACGGTCAGCGCTTTGGAAGCGGTCGGCGCGCAGGTGTTCCTCACCCGCGACGGCAGCGTGAAGGTCACGTCCGACGGGCGGACAATTTCCGTCCTGCAATAAAAAATTTACCATCTGCCGCCTTGTTTTATCGGGCGCGTCTGTGCTATACTTAAATATATATGTTTGTACGATACTTACATATATCGGAAAGGGAGGAATCTGTGATGCGAAGGATTTCCGCATATCTGTGCGCCGCCGCGTTTGCTCTGCTGTCGGTCCTGCCCGCCGACGCCGCCAATGATTACGCGTTTGAAACAATGCTGACGCCGAGTACGGACGATGCGTCCGTCGGCGACATCGTCACGGTGGAATGCAACGTATACGGCATTACCGACGTCAACGGCTTAATCGCCATAGATACAACCGTCGAATACGATCCCGCCATCCTCGAATATCAGGACACGGAGGTGCTGTTCCCGGAGCTCTGGACCGGCGATAACGAGGATTTGACGCGCGCGGAGGTCGGCGCGGACGGAAAGGGGAGGGTGTTCCTCTCCTTCGCCAACGACGGGCGGCCCGGAAAGGGCGTGACAGAAGGCACCATCACCGCGAAGCTGCAATTCCGCGTCAAAAGCGGGGAGGGGACGACGACGAAGCTGCGCATTTACAGCGACGACAGCACGTTCGCGCTCAACGATCTGGGAGAGACGGTTTACGGAAGGGGCTGCGCCGCCGATCTGCCCATCGCCGAGGACATCACGATCAAAATCATCATCTGCTGCGCGTCGGTCGCCGTTATCCTCGTCACGGCGCTGCTGTGTATGAAAAACAGGAAAAAGCAAAAGCCCCAGCCCGTAAAGAAATGAGAGGAAAAACGACGTGAAAAAATTCTTGTCCCTGTACACCCAAAACCTGAAAGAGATGCGGAAGTTCTGGATCAATCAGTTTACGATTTCGGTGTTCGGCGTGATGATTACCTGGCCCTGTATGGCGATGGTCGGGACGAACGGCGAAAACGACTTTGTTCTCCTGCTCGCCGCGCTGTTTGCGGGCGGCTTCTTCTGCTTTCTGGAATACGACGTGTTTTTTCAGCGCGGCGCGCGCGATGTGACGAAGAACATCAACGGTGACTGCCCGCCGAACAAGCTGACCGGCTTAAAGCTCGGCTTTTTCGCCTATCTTCCGACCATTCTTTTCGCTGCGCTGGCGCTGCTCTTTTTCGCGCTGGATTTCAGCGGCGGCTATCTGGTATGTTCATCGGTGCTGAATTTCATCATCCACGCGATGTACAGCGGTCTGGTCGCTTATGTGAACTCCGACACGCTGCCGTTTCTGCAGCCGCTTGTGCTTGCGCTGTCGCTGCTGCCCGGCCTGTTCTCCTGCTTCCTCGGCTATTACATCGGCGCGTCGGACAAGACGCTGCGCGGGATTCTCGGCTTTAAGGTGAAAGTGAATAAAGAGTGACAAACCGCCATATACATTTCCGCGGGAGGATGTATTGGCTTATGGATAAAACGCGTGAAACGAAAATCTCGCTCTATGTGACGCTGGTGCTGTTCGCCATCGTCGTGATCTTTATGTTTGTCGCCTCGTTCATCACGTCGGTCGGCTACAACAGCTATCAAACCGCGCTGATTTACAACACCGCCGAAGCGTTTGAACAGACGACGGCGCAAAAGGACCGTTTTACCATCGTTCTGGATGCCGGACACGGCGGGGAAGACCCCGGCGCGGTTGCCAACGGCGCCGTGGAAAAGGACATCAATCTGTCGATTGCCAAAAAGCTCAAGGATTTTCTGGAGCTGACGGGCGTGAACGTTGTGCTGACACGCGACAAGGACGTACTGCTGTATACGCAGGAGCAGGCAAAAAGCAAAAAAATGTACGACCTGAAAAATCGTCTCGCCTTTGCCGAAGGCTTTGAGAACGCTCTGTTCGTCAGCATACATATGAACAAATTCACGGCCGAGCGTTATTTCGGGCCGCAGACCTTTTATTCGGAAAACGACGCGCGGAGCCTGATGCTGGCAGAATCCATCCAGCGCGCGACCAAGCTGTTCTCGCCGGACAACACGCGGGTCGTCAAGCCCGAGAACGGGACGATCTACATTCTGGAAAACATCAAAAAGCCCGCCGTTCTCGTCGAATGCGGGTTTCTGTCCAACGAGCGCGAAGCGTATCTGCTTCAGCAGGAGGCGTATCAGAACGCGGTGGCCTTTTCGCTGTTCAAGGGGATTACGGACTATCTGGTCGAAAGCGAAACGAACACATAACCGTATGCGTATATACACATACGCATTCATACGAATTCATAAATGAAGGAACGTCCAAAACAGAGGAATCGGAGGCGGCGCGAGTGGCACCGAAAACAACATACATCTGCACAAACTGCGGCAGCATAACTTCCAAATGGTTTGGCAAATGCCCGGATTGCGGCGAATGGAATACATTGGAGGAATCCGCTGCGCCGGCAGCCTCCGCAGCCGCCGGCCGTCCGACGGCGCCCAAGCGCGTGGAAAAGGTTTATTCAGTGCCGGAAAAAAGCAGCGCTATGCCAATCGATCAGGTCGAGTTCCCGCACTATATCCGTGTTTCCACGGGCATCGGTGAATTCGACCGCGTACTCGGCGGCGGTCTGGTCAAAGGCTCGGTCGTGCTGCTTTCGGGCGAACCGGGCATCGGCAAATCGACGCTGCTGCTGCAAATCTGCCAGTTTATCGACGCGGACAGCCGGATTCTGTATGTCTCCGGCGAAGAATCGCCCTCGCAGATCAAGCTGCGCGCCGGACGTCTCGGCGTCGATAACAGCCGCCTGTCCGTTTTGGCGGAAACCAATATAAACAAAATCATCCCCGAAATTGACTTGAACGGCGCGGAGGTCGTGATCATCGATTCGATCCAAACGGTCTACGACGATGAGGTCGCCTCGTCGCCGGGCACGGTCACGCAGGTCAAGCAGACGGCAATGCAGTTGATCCATAAAGCAAAAAACGAGGGCGTCACCGTCATCATCGTCGGGCATGTCAATAAGGACGGCGCCATCGCGGGTCCGAAGGTATTGGAGCATATGGTGGACGCCGTTCTATATTTTGAGGGAGACAAGCAGCACATTTTCCGCATCATCCGCGCGGCGAAAAACCGTTTCGGCTCGACAAATGAAATCGGCGTTTTTGAGATGCTGGACGACGGACTGCGCGAGGTGGAGAATCCCTCCGAGCTGCTGATGACGCAGCGGCAGACCGACGTGTCGGGAAGCTGCGCGGTCTGTGTGATCGAAGGCAGCCGCCCCATCATCGCCGAAATCCAAGCGCTGGCGTCGCCGACCGTTTATCCGTCGCCGCGGCGGATGTCCGCCGGCATCGACTACAACCGCCTGTCGCTGCTGCTTGCCGTGCTGGAAAAACGGCTGGGATTGAAATTTTCCACGCAGGACGTGTATCTCAGCGTCGCAGGCGGCCTGCGGCTGGACGAGCCGTCCGCCGATATGTCCTCGGCGCTCGCGCTGATTTCCACGCTGCGCGATCTGCCCGTGCGCGAGGATCTGATCGCGTTCGGCGAAATCGGTCTTTCCGGCGAATGCCGGGCCGTCACCGGCATTGACATCCGCATCCATGAAAGCAGGCGTCTCGGCTTCAAAAGGATCGCCATCCCGTACAGAGCGCTGAATAAGCTCAAGGCCAATACCGACGGCGTGGAAATCATCCCCATACGCAGTGTATTTGACCTGCTCAAGCTGCTTGGATAATCCACATTTTATTTTGGTCCTTCATTTTATTCAATTCTACGCACCCCCGCCGCAGCGAGCGCACAGACGGCGGACACCCTTCGCGAAGGACGGAGTGCAGCTCCGGCGAAGCGCAAGGGCTGGGGCAGGGATGGTTCGGACTTTTCGCCGAAATTCGACAAAAATCGACAAAATCCGGCATAAAAAATCCGGCATAAAATGCGTGGAATTCTTGCGCAGCGAAACGCCCGAGAAATCTCGGAGCAAGCTCCAATCCCCGGGCGTTTCAGGCATACTTTCCGTATGCGCCACACAGTATGCATATGCAAGGCTGTTGTCAAATGCCAAACTTCCGAGCCGGTTTTGAATCCTTGCTTTGATAATGATGCTTTGATTATGAGGTCCGGCGGCGGACGAACGATCTGGAAATGAAACGCATATATATGTCGCCGGGTATCTCGCGATTATCCGCGCTCCTTGATGCTTTATTCTGGGCCTTTTAAGGTTTGATATCCATTGCAAGATACGGCTGCAAGATACGGCTTTCCTTGAATTTTCTTGAAAACTTTGTATCCTCTTGAAATCTCCCTTGTCGGGATCTGCTTTGTCAATTGTGTATTTTTTACCGTCAATACCGTCTCCACAGATTCAGCGCGACAGATGTTTTGAGCACATAAAAGCAAAAGAAGTTTACATAATACCCCACAATTCGATTTTTAACAATATTTTATTCACATTTTCAATTGTGCAAAACGCAAAATTATATTATAGAAAAAGGCTCAAAGCCAATATACAGACATGCAAGAGCAACTTCGCCCGAAAGCCGGAATTCCAAAGCACATACACATTTACAGGCAAAATATCGCCTATAAACGATGAGCCGAGTTTTGCGCACGGCCGTCGTACGGCGATATGGCGGCATTTCGATTTGCCTCAAATTACCGTATGGACCGCAGAATACCGTGAATATAGCCGGCACAATAGCACAAACCAATCCAAGCAATGAATATAAAATCAGGCAAGGCCCAGAATAAAATATCAGACAAGGCACCGCGAACCGCCAGAACATAGTTACCGTCGGCTTCAGACAGATACGCCGCTGAGGCGATTTCTGCACGCACCATATGTACTTGAGGCTCAACAAAGTTGAAGTTATCTTTTAGATAGAAGCAGATAAAGCCTGCGATAAACGCTCGCGGCATCTGCACAATGATGAGCCGCGCACACCGTTGAGTACGCACGAACTCGCGAACGTTTTAGAGAAATTACACTCTGTATGAATCTCATAACACGGCACGCGGTTATAACAAAGCGTAAAACGCCGCAGTGGAGGAATCTCAACGTGAGTCCGCATAAATCAGCCAATTTAAGCCCTTGGTATTTTTCTGTGTTTCCACTCCCCTTTATTATACAAAATTTTTATTTTGTCTAATAAATGGAGCTTCCGAAAACGTACACCCCATATTCTCCTTATTCGATAAAGTGGATGAGCGAAAAATTTTTAATCATAAAATTGAAGTATGCTTCGTAGCTATTCAACGGCCGTGATGGTACACTTATATTCTGAGAACATTCAAACAGGAGGACTTCACACCCATGCGATCGCCGAACGCCCGTATGCAGCGCCTGATGCGCATCCGCATACGCGACTTCCGTTTCGCCAACGGATTCACACAAGAAGAAATGGCGGAACATTTAAGACTTATGCCGGAGGATTACGAAGCGTTGGAAAACGGAAAAGCCGAATTTTCAGCCGTGACGCTAGCTTTCTTCCTTTCACTTTTGCCGTCCGATGAGCGGAACGCGATCTTAACACATTTTCGCAAAAAAGACGGCGGTACCGCAAATTCTTCCAACCATCAAGTCGTCAGTTGAGCCAAAAATAAAATTACAAAAAGCCGTCAGTCCATAAGCTGACGGCTTTCGCTTTTCTTCGTGTCAAAACGCACGGCAGCAAAGGCAATGAAATCGCGTTCTTCGTCTTCTTGCGTTTTTATTCGGTTTGCTTGACAAAAGAAGGATTGTGATTTATAATAAATGTCATAATAATAAGGTAAAAAGTGCAGGACGAGAAAATCCCGATTTGCACCGCTGTGTTGCCCGGGCCTGCGGCTTGAAATCACTTCGCAAAGGTAGCTTCGTATGACAAAAATTGCGGATAAAACCTATTTGTTTGAACAAATGCCGGTACGCAAAGCACTTCTCAAGCAAATTGTCCCCGCAGTCATCAGCCAGATGATCGTGTTGATTTACAGTCTGGCCGACACCTATTTCGTGGGGCTTCTGAACGATCCGCGGCAGACGGCGGCCGTTACGGTCGTTTCCTCCGCGTTTCTGATGCTGACGGCCGTATCCAATCTGTTTGCGGTCGGGGGCGCCAGCCTTGCGGCGCGCACGCTCGGACGGCGGGAGGACGAAAAGGCCAAAGATATTTGTGCGCTTTCCTTTTGGGGCGCGCTTTTGGCTTCGGTTCTGTTTTCACTGCTTTTTTGGAGCCTCGCCTCTCCGATCTTGTACCTTTGCGGCGCGACGGCGGACACCTATCCGTTCGCGTTCGGATACGCGAAGTGGGTCGTGCTCTTCGGCGGCGCGGGGACCGTGCTGAACGTCCTGCTGGCAAACCTTATTCGCGCCGAGGGAAACGCGCTGGTCGCCGCTTTGGGCGTTTCTCTGGGCGGAATCTGCAACATTGTATTGGACCCGATTTTCGTCCTGCCCCGCTTCCTGAATCTGGGCGCGGCCGGCGCAGGCGCGGCGACGGCGATTTCCAATACAGCCGCCGCGCTGTTCTTCATCCTGTTTGCCGCGGCAAAACGGCGGTCAACTATCGTCAGCCTTTCGCCGGCGCGGCTAAAGCGCGCACACAAGCACATCAAAGATATCCTCGCCGTCGGTTTTCCGTCCGCCGTGCAATATGCGCTGACCGTCGTTTCGATCGCCGCCATTTCAAAATTCGTTTCGGGATATGCCACGGAGGCCGTCGCCGCGCTGGGCATCGTCAAAAAGCTGGACCAGCTCCCGCTGTACTTCTCCATCGGCGTGGCAAACGGGCTGCTGCCGTTTTTGGCTTATAATTACGCGTCGGGAAACCAAAAGCGCAGGCATGACGCGTTTTTGTTCGGTTGCGGCATCTCCCTCGGCTTTTCGCTGCTGTGCGTCGGCGTCTACGAGTGCTTCGCGCCCTATCTGACGGGGCTTTTCATCAGCGATCCGCTGACCGTATCTTACAGCGCCGCGTTTCTCCGCATTATGGTGGTCGCGATGCCGATGATGTCATTGTGTTACCCAATGATCATACAGTTTCAAGCCGTCGGCAATGTGAAGGCGTCTTTAATCTGCTCGATTCTGCGCAAGGGCGTGCTCGACATTCCGCTGCTGTTCCTGCTGGACCGTCTGGTCCCCTTGTACGGCTGCATGGCGGTGCAGCCCGTCGTGGACACGATTTCGCTGATTGCGGCCATCTATTTCTACCGCCGGACGCGAAAAGCGCAGTCTCCGCACATTCCGGCTTAAAGCAATGCAATACCAAACAAAAAAGGGCTGCGGAGCAAGTTGCTTCGCAGCCCTATAAAACATACAGACTCCCCTGCCCTTTTTACGCCGCCGAATCGGGGACATCGACCTTGCGGTTGAACCGGTCCAGCAGCAGCGCGGCCGCCACGCCGAAGATCAGACACAAGGCGTTGGTAACGCCGCTCTGCACGCTGCTTACGAAGCCCGCAAACGGGATAATGGGCAGTGTCGCGGCAAGGATGATGCCGATGATGACATGCGAAACCGTGGAATGGTGCTTTTGCAGCAGATAATTCATCCCCTTCGCCAAAAGGATGACCGTCAGCAGCGCGCCGATGCCGCCGGGGATCAGGACGCCGAAATCGAAGTCGCCGATGCCCTTCACGAACGGCGTATACAAGCCGAGCGGCATCAGAAGCGTGGAGAAGCTCATACCGGGCGCGATCACGCTCATCGCCAGACAGAAGCCGCAGAACAGGTACCAGCCGAAATTCGGCGTGATTTCAACCGACAGATCGTTCAATATGAGCAGCAAAGCAAAAAGTGCGGCGAAAGCGATGGCCATGCCGACATAATCCTTGCCGGTCACCGGCCCCTTGGACCTTGCTTCGCGGAAAAGCGAGGGCAGCATACCGACGATCAGGCCGACAAACAGGCAGACCGATGCGTCGGGATACGTCTCGAGCAGAATCCCCAGCACCTTGGAAACGCCGAGGAAGCCGATTCCCATCCCGATGACGACGGGCAGCAGCGTCAGCGCATACCGCTTGAACGCGCGGAACGGATTGGACAGCAGCGCCATAATCGGCGCGTAAACGCCGAATACCACGCACAGCACGCCGCCGGAAATACCGGGCAGCACGGCGCCGAGTCCGATCAGTACGCCCTGTAAGAGCTTGATGAGAAAGCCGCCGACTGTCATCGGCTTGGCATTCGTTTCCATCGCAAGCACACCTCGTTTCTGTTTATACCGCGCTCCCGCAGGGGAGAACGCAAAAGAAGCCGGCCGCTGTCCGGCCGACTTCCCCTCTTGTTGTCCATGCCGGATGCTGCCAAGCAGCAAGGCCCGTCGCGAACGCCAATGTCCCATTGGACAAAAAGACGTCGTGAAAACGCGGGCGACGCCGTTATAAGGAAAAGGAAAGGCCCGAAGCGCGAATTGGCTCCGGGCCCTGCCTGGTCGGAGTGGCGGGATTCGAACCCACGGCCTCTTGGTCCCGAACCAAGCGCTCTACCAAACTGAGCCACACCCCGATATTCTGTTTCGCCCGTGTCTCACACGTACTCGCTTATTATAATACAAACGAGCGTCAAAGTCAAGTGGAAACAGGAAATTTATTGCTTCGGGAAACAACATTTTTCTGTTTTCGGAGGCGGTCCGCATCGGACCGCCTCCGAAGGCTTTTGCCGGCTTACATTTCCGACGGATTTTCCATCGACTTTTGCACCAGCGTTTTATAAATCCCCTCTTTTTGCAGCAGTTCCTCGTGGGTGCCGGCCTCCACGACGTCGCCCTTATCCATCACGAGAATAACGTCCGCATCGCGGATGGTGGAAAGGCGGTGCGCGATGATGAAGGTCGTCTTCCCTTCCATAATGCTGCGGAACGCCTTCTGAATACGGATTTCCGTCAGGATGTCCACGTTGCTCGTCGCTTCGTCGAGAATCAGCATCGACGTATCCGCCAACATCGCGCGGGCGATGGTGAGAAGCTGCTTCTGTCCGGCGGAAAGGTTCGCGCCGCCGCCCTCGATCATCGTCTGATAGCCTTCCGGCAGACGTTTGATGAAGCTGTGTGCGTATGCCGCCTTCGCCGCGGCGGTGATTTCGTCCATCGTGGCGTTCGGACGTCCGTAAGCGATGTTTTCGGCCACGGTGCCGTCAAACAGCCATGTTTCCTGCAGCACCATCCCGAACGAGCGGCGCAGGCTGTCGCGCGTCAGCGTGGTGATGTCCCTGCCGTCGACCTCGATCACGCCGCCGTCCAGCTCGTAAAAGCGCATCAGCAGATTGACGAGCGTCGTCTTGCCCGCGCCGGTAGGGCCGACGATGGCGACGGTCGTACCCGGCGCGGCGGTAAAGCTGAAATGGCGGATAAGCGGCTTCTCTTTGCTGTACGAAAAGCTGACGTCGCGGAACGCGACGCTGCCCTGCGCGTCGTGCAGCGCGACCGCGTCCGAAGGCTCGGGCTGCTGCTCGCGCTCGTCAAGCAGCCCGAAAATACGCCGGGCGGAGGCGGCTGCGTTCTGAATCTGGGTGGTGATGGCGGTGATTTCGTTGAACGGCTTGGAAAACTGCGACGTATAGGTGAGAAAAGCCGTGATGCCGCCGGCGGTCAGGTTGCCGTCCAGCACCGAGAGGAGGGAGAACACGCCGACGAGCACATACGCGATATTATTGACAAAACGCGTCGTCGGGTTGACCAGCGCGGAGGCGAACTGCGCGCGGTAGCCGCTCTGATAAAGCTCGGCGTTGATTCTGCCGAAGGCTTCGACCGCGTTCGGCTCATACGAAAACAGCTTGACGGTATGGAACGAGCTGATGTATTCCTCCGCGAAGCCGTTCAGCTCGCCGAGCGTGCCGGCCTGCGCGCGGAAGCGCCGGCTGCCGTAGCGCGTGATCGCCCAGCCGACGAAAAAGCAGAGCGGCGTGACAAACACGGCGACAAGCGTCACACGCACGTCCAGCATCAGCATCATCACCAGCGAAATGACGATCGAAAGCACGCCGGAGATGAACTGGATAATCCCCTGCGAAAGCCCCTCGGCCACCATATCGGCGTCGTTGGTCAGCGTATGGATGACGTCGCCGTGCTTGTGCGTATCGAAAAAGGAGAGCGGCAGGCGTCCCAGCTTGGCGAACGCGTCCCGCACGATGGCGTTGGTCGTGCGGAAGGCAACCAGCTTGCCGGCGCGCGCGCTGAGCCATTGCAGGAACGACCCGACGGCATACAGCCCCGCAATGAGCGCCAGCAGCGTCACAAAGGCGCGCTCCCAGCCATCGCCGCCCTCGGCAAGCAGATCGACCGCGTCGCCGATATAGCGCGGCGCCAGCAGCAGGCTGACGTTGCCGACAAGCACGGTGACAAACACGAAGAGAAGCGTTTTCTTACTTTTGCCCACATAAGCCAGCAGGCGCGTCACGGTATTGTTTTTCATTGCTCCGCGCCCCCTTTGATCTGCTGCGACGCACAGATCTCGCGATAGAAATCACAGGTCCGCAGCAGAGATTCATGCGTGCCCTCGCCGACGATGCGGCCGTTGTCCAGAACGAGAATCTTATCGGCGTCCATAATCGAATTTACGCGCTGCGAGACGACGATGAGCGTTTTCCCCGCATATTCCTGCCGAATGGCGCTGCGGATGGCCGCGTCGGTCGAATAGTCGAGCGCGCTGGAGGAATCGTCCAGAATCAGAATATCGAAATCCCGCACCAGTGCGCGCGCAATCGCCAAGCGCTGGCGCTGGCCGCCGGAAAAATTCACGCCGCCGCGCTCAATCTGCGCGCGATAGCCCTCGGGCTTGGCGGAAATAAACCCGTCCGCCTGCGCCGCGCGCGCGGCGCGGACGACCTGCTCGTCGGTCGCGTCCGGCCTGCCCCAGCGGAGGTTCTGCTCGATTGAGCCGGAGAAAAGCTGCACCTTCTGCGGCACGGCCGCGATGGCGCCGCGCAGCGAGGCAAGGTCATATTCGCGGATATCGCGGCCGTTGATCCGGATTTCGCCGCTGCGCGCGTCATAAAAGCGCATCAGCAGGTTGATCAGCGTCGTTTTGCCCGCGCCGGTGGTTCCGATGATGCCGACCGTTTCCCCGCGTTCGACAGTGAAGGAGACGTCCTCCAGCTCATCCTCGCCGTCGCCGTAGGTGAAAAAGACGTTGCGGAAGGCAATCTGCGGACCGGCGTCCGACGGCGCATAGGTCAGGCTGCCGCCGACGATGGAGGTCTCCACGCACAGCACCTCCGCCACGCGGGTCGCTGAGGCATACGCCTTGGTGAAGGTGACGACGAGATTGGAAACGACAATGAGGGCCGCCAAAATCTGGTTGGCGTAATTGATGAGCGCAACGATGGTGCCGGTGGACACGTCCCCGCCGTTATGCGCGGTCACGCCGGTCACGGTAAGAATCAAAAGGATCGCCGCGTTCATAATCAACTGCGTGATCGGGTTCAGCAGGATCGAAACCTTTGCGACCCGCACGGAGGCGGCCGTGAACTCGTCCAGCTCGCCGCCGAAGCGGGCGTTTTCCTCCCGCGTTTTGCCAAAGGCACGAATCACGCGGACGCCGGACATATTTTCGCGGATGATGCGGGACATCCCGTCGAAGTGGGTCTGAACGCGTTTATACAGCGGCACGCTTTTTTTCATAATCAGCGCCATCGTAAAAACGAAAAGCGGGATGACGGCGACGATAATCAGCGCCAGCCGCCAATCGAGGACGAACGCCATAATTATCCCGCCGACGCACAGAAACGGCGCGCGGATGACCAGCCGGATGAGCATCGCGACCACAAACTGAAGCTGGTTGACGTCGTTGGTCAGCCGATTGACGAGCGTCGGCGCGCCGAAGCGGTCGGTATCGCCGTGCGAGAGGGACATGATTTTACCGAACAGCTCATTGCGCAGCGTGGTGCCGAAGCCCTGCGAGGTCTTGCTGGCCAAATATTGGCAAACCAGCGCCATCCCCAGCCCGGCGGTGACGATGCCCACAAGCACGAACGCCATCCGGCGGACGTAGGCGTAATCCCCTGTTGCGATGCCGCGGTCGATGACCTGCGCGAGCAAAAACGGCATATAAAGCTCCAGCACCGCCTCCGCCAGCTTAAACAGCGGACCGACGACGCACTGCACCCGATACGGTTTCAGATAGCGAAATAGAGAAAACGGCGATTGCGACGACACTTTTTTGACCAAACCTTTCCTGCGGGTCCGAAAGTCCTGCCGACCGCGCGGGCCGAACGCCTCCGAACTTTTTGGGTATGATTCAAGAAAAAACGCTCGAAAGAGCGTTTTTTCTTGAATATCAAATTCTGCTTACTTCGTGATGGTAACCTTGTTCAGATTTCTGGGCGCGTCGGGGTTACGTCCCTTCACGGCCGTCAGCTTGCAGGCGAACATCTGCGCAAACACGGCGAAGAGGAAGGGCGAAACGCAGTCGCAGCCGAGCTTCGGAACGAGGAAGGAGAACGGCCGGCCGGCGACGATCTCCTCGTTATCCGAAACAAGGATGACCTCGGCGCCGATGTCGTCGAGCTTCGCAAGCATCTCCTTGCAGTTCTCGAACACGGGTCCCTCCGGCGCGTAGAGGATGACGAAGGTACCCTCGTCCACCTGCGCGAGCGGGCCATGCCAGAAATCGGAGACGGCGTAGCCCTTCATTTTGACATAGTTGGTCTCCTGCAGCTTGAGCATCGTCTCGAAGGCGATGGCCATACTGGTGCCGCGGGAAAGGACGAAGCCGTTTTCCATATATCTGTATCTCTGGATAATCTTCTCGATGTCGTGCGGGATGTAGGAAAGAAGCTGCTCGACGGCGCCGGGGACCTCGTCCAGCTTGGCGAGCATCGCCTCGTTATCGCCCCAGACGGCGGCGAGCATCGCGAGAACATACATCTGGCTGGTGAAAGTCTTGGTCGCGGCCACGCTCTCCTCCAGACCGGCGTTGCAGTAGAGATGATAGTCGCCGAACTGCGCCATCGGAGACTGCAGGTCGTTCGTCACGGCGACGGTAAGCGCCCCGCACTGCTTGGCCTTCTCCATCACGGCGAGGACGTCGGCCGCCTTGCCGGACTGCGAAACGCCGATCACCAGCGCATCCTTCAGGCAGAGCTTGCCGTCATACGCGGTAACGACCGAGGGGAGCGCCAGCGCTGTGGGAACGCCGACATATGTGCTGATCAGATAAGAAGCATATATCGAGGCATGGTCGGAAGTGCCGCGCGCCGCAAAGTATACCATGCGGATGTCTCTCTGCTTGATATCGGACACCAGGTTCTTGATGGTGACCTCGTTTACCCCTTTAAGGGATGCAAGTACTTTGGGCTGTTCGAGGATTTCCTTTTCCATTTTCGTCATAATGATGGATCCTTCCTTTTATAACTTGTATTGTATCACAAACCGGCAGATCAGCCTCTGTCGGTGAATACGCGCTCGGTTTCCTCGGCTTCTTCGGCTTCCCCGCCGTCCTCGCCGTAATGCGGGTCGATCATATAGCGTTTGATGATCGGATACGCGCAATAGGCGGAGATGAAAGAGGAAAACGAGAAGGTCCAGATGAACGGCATCAGGATGCCGACGGACGGGACGAGATAGTACAGCGTGAAATTCACAAACGCGACAACGAAAATGCCGATAATCGCCATCAGGTTGCGTTTAATACCCAGCAGCGAAAAGATCAGCGCGTTTTTGATGATCTTGATCAGCGATAAATCAAAGGTAATCATGATGAGGTAAATATAAAACCGCATCATAAAATACAAAATTGTAAACAGCAGAATCAGGTAGAAGAACAGGTTATAGATGAAATTGACGTCGTTCGCACGATAAACGAGCAGATCGTACGCCAGCAGCGCCATAACCGCCAGATCGAGCGCGCCCATCACCAAAGCCTGTTTGAAGTTGCGCTTGATGGCCTGCATAAAGTCATGCCAGAGATATACATACTGACGGCGGACCATACCGCGGAGGATATACGTCATTCCCACATTGGCCGCGCCGTAGGTCAAAAAAAGCAGAAGGCCCGCGTACATCAGCACGTTGCTCCAAACGCCGCGGACGGCGATTTTGGTGCTGATTCCGAACACGCCGCTTAACGCCTGCACGACCGGCGAGGACGGCTCGTACTGCGCAATGCCGAAAATCTGCGGATACAGCGCATTCTGCGGCGTGGGAAGCGACCCGTCCGGCGTACCGGCAAACGAGATGAAAATAAACACCGCCGGAATCATAAAAATGGAAAAAATCAGATTGGTGCTCGTCAGCCTGCCGAAATTCAGCCGGAAGAGCTTGAAGAAATACCGCGTACCGAAATTTTTGTCTTCCTTCAGTTCTTCTTTGGTGTAGCCCTTATCCTTTTTGTTGGAGCCGGACGAAAAAAAGTCGAATATCTTTGCCAAAGCGTACCCTTGCCTTCCCCGTTCGCGCCTGCTACGCGCGCGGATGAAACTTCATATAGCCGTTTTTCATCTTATCCTTCAGAAACTGCGCATACCGCTGCGTGGAGGATATGTCCGCATGTCCGAGGATTTCCTTGATGTCGTGGATATCCGCGCCGTTTTCCAGCAGGTGCGCCGCAAAGGAGTGGCGCAGCGTATGCGGCGTGATGTCCTTATAGATCTTCGCGCTTTCGGCATACTGCTTGAGCAGCTTCCAAAAGCCCTGACGGGTCATCCGGTCGCCGTTGACATTGACGAACAGCGCCCGTTCGTCCGGATGCACGACCAGCAGCCGGCGCGAAAATTCCAGATAGTTGGTCAGCGCCTTCAGCGCCAGCGGGTAGACGGGGATAAAGCGTTCCTTGCCGCCGCTGCCGCACTTGATGAAGGAAAGCGACAGATTGACGTCGTCCACGTCCAGCGAAACAAGCTCGCTGACCTTAATGCCCGTCGCGTACAGCAGCTCCAGCATCGCCTTATCGCGGATGCCCTTGAGGTCGTTCGGCGACGGCTGCGCGAGCAGCAGCTCGATTTCCTTGTTCGTGAGCACCTGCGGCCCCTTCTTGGCGACCTTGTCGTTCGGGATTTCCCGGGCGGGATTATGCTCCGCCGCGCCGACCGAAATCAAGTACTGGTACAGTCCGCGCAGAGCGGACAGCGAACGGCTCACCGAGCTGGCGGACAGCCCCCTGCGCAGCAGGTACTGCTTGTACGACGACACGTCGGACGCCTCCACCCCGTCGAAGGACGCGATGCCGAATTCCTCCGCATAATCGAAGAATTTCTGCATATCGCGCTGATACGCCGAAAGGGTATTGGGCGAGCAGTGCTTCTCCTCCCGGAGATACGCCACATAGTCCTCGTAAAAGGCTTCCATTTTGGGGCTTGTCTGCAAATAGGCCATCATAAGAACCGTCCTTTTTATTATACCATAAGCAGGTAAAAATAGTCAACCGATATAAGTGAGATAATATATAACAAAAGATTTAATAAATACGGAACGACCTGCTGTGCCTTAAACATTTCCGCCGCGCCGTTGACCGAAACGCGCACATAGCGGAACACCTCCACGGCGAACAGCAGCCCGAAGAAGCAGTGCAGCGCGGTACCGCCTATGCAGACGGCAAGCTCACCCTTCTGCGCAAACAGCGTGCATATCGCCAGCGAATAGCCGAGCGAGAGCGAGCGGACGCCCGCATAGAGCAGGGCCGCGACCGGCGAAAAGACGGTAAAGCCGCAGAAAAAGACGACAGCCGCCAGCATCAGTTCCCTGCGGGAAAGCGCAAACGCGTTCGCCGGCGTTGGTTCACCGGCAAAACGGACCGACGCCTGCATCTGCGCGGACAGAGCCTGCTGCTCGGACGCCGAATTCAACTGAAAAAAGGCGAGCACACCGGCAGAGACAAAGACGAAAAAGACAGCGAAAAACAACGCATACAAGCGCTTCCGTTCCGAAAAGGCACGCGCCAGCAGGCCCGGCTCGCGCTTGGGCGTAAGCTCAGCCGTCAGCACCGGCACGAGCGCGCGTTCGATCGGGATCGGCTGCATCGACTGCATAACACAACACTCCTTTTTGCATCGCCGCCGTTTGACGCGGCGTTCTTCCTGTAAATGAGATTCTGTTATACTGTATTCGGCAGCCGCCCGCGTTATCACAGTTCGGCGGTGATCTCGTCGGCGCGGACCGTGCAGGCGCGCATAGCCTCCGCCACGGACTGTACAAAGCCGCTTTTCTCAAACGACGCCAGCGCGGCCAGCGTCGTCCCGCCGGGGGACGACACCTCGCGGATGAGCGTATCGATCGGCTTGCCGGAGCGCCGGACCATCTCCACCGCCCCCTCAACCGTCTGCAGAATCAAGGGCTGCGCGATTTCCGCAGAGATTCCCTGCGCGGCGGCGCCGTCGAGCATCGCTTTGATAAAGAGATAGCAATAGGCCGGCGAAGAACCGTTGACGGAAATGATCGGATTCAGCAGCGACTCGTCCGTCACCTCTACGACCGATACCCGCTTCAAATCCGCCACGAAGTCCTCCAGCCGTCCGGCAGGCACAAAGCGGTTGGCCGTCACGGCGGACGCGCCCTTGCCGACCAGCATCGGCGTGCTGGGCATCACGCGGATCACGCCCACGTCGCGCCCGAGCTGCGCGGTGATGAAATCGGTCGGCACGGAAGCGGCAATCGAAACAAAAACCGCCTCCTCGGCAAGCGGGGCGTCCTTAAGCCCCGCGAGGCAGTCCCGCATCTGATAAGGCTTGACCGCCAAGTATATGTATGCGCACGACGCACAGACCTGCGCGGCGCTCTCCGCGGTAAGCGCGCCGCGGTCCGCAAAGGGCGCGCAGCGCGTGCCGTCGATATCGAAAACCATTATGTTATCCGGCCGGACCGTGCCCGTGTCCATCAGGCCGGCAATGAGCGCGGAGGCCATATTCCCCACGCCGATGAAGCCGTATTTGCAGCGGCAGGCCGCCGTTTCGTTGTTCATGCAACGTCCATCCCCTTTTCACGACATTAAAAAAGTGACGCAGCGGCGGGCTTTTGAAACCGAAGCCGCCGGCATCGCAGACGCGGGTGCATCGCATCGCCGCCTCTTTATAATAGTACAAACGGCGGCTTTTTTCAAGAGCAAAACGAACAAATTTCAAAAATTGGCTATTATGCCAGTATATTATGTAAATATGATTATGTAAACTATATCAACCGACGCCCGATATAGTGGACGTCCGAAAAACCGCTCCCAATATGTAGTGGGCTTCCCGAAGAAGGCGTCGAATCGCCTGCGCGCGGCAAAAAGCGCCAGAAAGCTTTCGGCAGATTTCACAAACCGGCGCGAAAGCGGTCGGCAAACGGCAGGACTGTATGAATTCCCCGGCGTCTCCCGTCCGGCGAAGCTGCCTGCGATGCGAACGGCGGGCGAAGGCGCAAAACCGTCCGCACCGCCGATTTTCCGTCCGGCGGGCCGCGCGCAAAGCGGCCGTCACGTTTGGAATGGATATGGCGGAAAGCCTCCCCCGTTCGGCAGCCCGCGCGCGAGGCAAAGGGCGCATAGCGTTCGTTGGAAAAGGAAAAGCGGCCCCGCGCCGCCGGAAACGGCTTGCCTGCACGCATCTTGCCTTCTCCTTGAACGGCGCTCGACTTGCACCTCCCCTTAATAAGCCAAAAGCCCTCCAAAACAAAACGCCGCCCAAGCGAATGGACGGCGTCTGAAGCAACGGGATTCGAGCGATTTCCGGCTCGAAGATAAAAACACTTCCCTTTTATAAATTAGCGCGCAAACGTAAAAAGCGCTCCGAATTCCTCGGAGCGCTTTCGGATTTTAGGCAATTCAGCCCTGCAAATCGGTTTGTATCAGCACAACCTCGGCGTCGCTGGCGGTCCGCATCGGCGGTCCCCAGTAGCCGACGCCGCTGGTGACGATCACGTCGGTGTTCCCCTCCACGGTATGGCCGTAGTTGCGGCCGGCGCCATGGGTCCAGGCGGCGATCAGATTGGCGGGGAAAATCTGGCCGCGATGCGTATGGCCGCACATGATCAAATCCGCGCCGAACGCAACCGCCTCGTCCACGCCGGCGGGGCGGTGGTCGATCACGATCACGGGGTTGCTGCGGTCGGCGCCGGCAAGCAGCTCCGCCAGCGATTTCCGGCCTTCCGACACGTCCCCGTGTATGGGTGCCGACTCCGCGCGGCCCACGAGCGTAAAGCCCGAAAAGGCGACGGTCTCGTCGTTCAGCAGGCGGATGCCGGCGGATTCAAAAAACGCTTGCAGCGGCGGATATTCGGGCGACGGGTCGTGATTGCCGAGTACGGCGTATACACCCAGACGGCTTTTTATGCGGCGCAGCTCGGCCGCAGTCTCGTCAAGGTCGCAGCAATCCTCCACCTCCGCGTTGAACACGTCGCCCGCGATGACGACGATGTCCGCCTCACAGGCGTTGACCTCCTCGACCACGCGGCGCATCTGCGCGCTGCCGATTTCGCTGCCGAGGTGCAGGTCGGAGATCAGCGCGATGCGCATCCCGTCGTCGTCGCCGTTTTCAAAAGAAACGCTGTACGTCGTGCGGTCAATCGTCGCGGCATTGACGACGCCGTAAACCGAAACGCACACGCTCAGCGCCAGCACGGCGCAGCCGACAGCGCGCAGCGTTTTCCGGCTGCGGAAGGCGGGCCGTCGGGAAAGCGGCGTCAGACGCAGCAGCAGCGCCAGCAAGTCAGCCGCAGCCGTGAACAGCAGCGCGTACAGAAACAGCCCGATGGAAACGCCGCCGGTCAGCGTGACTGCACGCGCGAATCCCGAGGCGGGCAGAAAATCCCCGACGACAAACAGCAGCGGCAGCAGCACCAGCACGGTCCAGAGAACATAGGTGCGCCGGAAGTCGAACATCGTCCGCAGCCAGCGTATGGCGCGCAGGCCGACGTAAACGATTGCGGCGACAAGCAGAAGAATCATCAATAAAAGCAATACATACATAATGAACATATCCGCAGCCCGTGCGCAGAACGCACCGGCTTTGTTTCCCTTCGTTGATATGGAATGCAGTTGCGGAAGTCCGAGTTGTTTTACGGCTTCCTATAAGCGTTGGCCTGTTAAGGCTTGCGCATCCGCGTACAGTCCGCCGCGTCCTTGCGCGGAATCGACCCTTGCGGACGCAGACGGCAAAGCGCGTCCAATGCGCTTTTTGCAAAATGGAATTCTGTTCGTTTTATCTCTCCCCTTCCTCGGCAGACGACAAGTGCAAAGCACCAGCCGCCAAGACACCTCGCCTCCGGCACCGCGCACTTCGGACCGGACGCCGAAGCGGCAGAAGCAGCGCGGCTCGGAACGTTGAAGCCGCGCAAGCACGCCGTTCACGGCTTTGGCTTTTCGCCCGAAGCGCGAACGCCGCTTCGCGCCTGTTCGTCCCGGTCGCCGGCGACGGCACGGATGAGCGCGCGCAGGGCTTCCCGCCCCTCGCGGCAGGGCGTCAGCGCCCAGACGTGCATTCTGTCCCGTGCAACGCGAAAGGTATACGGCGCTCGGTGCTTTTTCAGCCGCTCGACCAGCAGCAGCGCCTGTACGAACAGAATGTCCGCCGTGCCGCTGAATATGTGAACAGGCGGCAGGCCCGAGAAGTTTCCGTACAGCGGGCTGGCCAGATAATGCCTCGGGTCAAAATCCTGCGCGATAAGCCGCGGAATCGTATCAATCATTTTGGTCGAGAGCATCACGTCGCGCTTTTCGATTTCCCTCATCACGGCAAGCTGCTTCTCCGTCGCACAAAGCGAACAGCAGGGCGACAGCAGCACGAGGCGCGCCGGAAGCGGCTGCGCGCGGTTGCGCGCGAGCATCGCAAGCGAAAGGCAGAGCGAGCCGCCCGCGGAATCGCCGGCAAACGTGACGTCGGCGCCCGCATAGCTTTGGAGCACACGTCTGTAATAGCACAGCAGATTGTCCAGCGCGCGGTCGCAGCGTTCCCGCGGGGCCAGCGGATACAACGGCACATATACACATACGCCGAGCGCGTCGATCATATGCGCAATCCAGCGATAATGGAAGGGCGTAATTTGCAACACGAACGCGCCGCCGTGCAGAAAAAGCACGGCCTTTTCCGCACGGCGGCCCTTCGGGCCGATGCGGTAGCCGGGACAGCCCGCCACGGAAAAGGACTCCACGGCATACTTTGCGTACAGCAGACGCGGCGGACGGCCGGACAGGAGCGCGTCGCGCCGCGCGGCGTAGCGCAGCAGTCCTTCATAGCTGCGGTCGGTGATGCGCCGAGTGCCGTACACGCGCATCAGCGCCTCCACGGCCCGATAGCCCAGACTTTTATCCGACAAAGCGCACACACCCCCTTCCGCGTTTGAAATTCGCACATAAAAATTCACATATATTCGGAGAACACAAGCTCGGTTTTGGCATTTTTCCGTTTTTCAAAATAAGCCTCGCAGACCTCGCCGTACAGCGTCTGACAGCGGGCGAATTCCTCGTACAGCTTCCTTTTGTTCCTCCGATAATCGGCAAGTCCGGAAAGATAAAGCTCCCGCTGCCCACAATCGGGCATAACCGGAATCAGACCGTAATTGAGGCACTCCTTATACATCAGCATCCGGCCGATGATGCCGTTGCAGTCCTGAAACGGGTGAATCACCTCGAACCGATAGTGGAAATCGAGGATGTCCTCCAGCTTCGGTGCGGAAAGTGCAGCATACCGCTTGAGCAGCCGCCGCATATCCGCCGGCGTTTTTTCGGGCGGCGACGTTTCCGCCAGACCGGGTCCGAGTACGCTCGGCACGGTTTTGTAATCCCCGACCGTAAACCACTGCCGCCGTTCGTCAATCGTCCCGCGCTTGAGGATGGTGTGGTAGCCCTTGATTTCGTCCTCGGCCAGCGGCCCCTTTGCGTTCTCCAGCATCACGTCGAACAGGGCGAAGTGATTGAACGCCGTCATAATGTCGCCGACCGAAACGATGTCGCCGCGCTGTGTCGGAACGGTGTAGGTGTCGTACAGAGACTCAACCTGCTCATAGGTCAATTCGCCGCCGTCGATGGCGCAGGAATGATAAGCGAACGCGATTTGCGTATAACGGTAGATTCCGCCGCTGTAAGAAATCCGTTTTTCGGCCAGCAGCAGCTTGAGAAGCCAGTCGTCCGTGAACGTCACCTCCGTTTCATCGGCAAAAATGTTTCGGCGCCCTCTTGCAATCGGGCGGGCGCGCGTGTAAAATAGAGCCATACTCGAAAAAAGGAGTCAAGCGTTATGAGCGACACCCGACGCACCGTCCAGCGCCATCCCATCGCGCCGGTCTGGGACGAAACGTCCCGCATCCTGATTTTGGGCAGCTTTCCGTCGGTCAAATCCAGAGAAGCCAACTTTTTTTACGGGCATCCGCAGAACCGTTTCTGGCGCGTGCTGGCCGCCGTACTCGGCTGCGATAAGCCGGAAAGCACGGAAGAAAAGAAGCGCTTTCTGCTCTCGCATCACATCGCGGTCTGGGACGTCATCGGAAGCTGCGAAATCGCCGGTTCGGCCGACAGCAGCATCCGCAGCGCGCAGCCAAACGACATCGCGCCCCTGCTCGCCGGAAGCGGCATCCGCCGGATTTTCACCAACGGGAAAACCGCGCATGCGCTCTACGTCAAGCAGATCGAGCCGAGAATAGGCCGTCCCGCCGTGCCGCTTCCCTCGACAAGTCCGGCAAACGCCGCCTGCAGCTTCGAGCGGCTGACCGACGAGTGGCGGCAGATTCTCGAATGGCTCTGACGACTGCGGCCAAGCCGATCGGCAGCCGTTTTGCGCCGCGCCGGCACAGAGACGGTTCCTCCGCCGAATCGTTTTGCACGCCTGCGATTTCTTTTCGTTCTTTGGCAAGCCGAAGCAGAAAGCCCGGGCGGCCGCGTATTTGCCGCACATCAAAGGGAAATCCTATGAATACACGCGCTGCAAGGCGCGTAAAACGCAAATAGCCGCCGTATTTATTCGGCTTATTGCTGTCTCCGTGCGGCTATTATACCACAATTTTACAGGATTTTCAAGGGACAATTCGACCGCCGCCGCTTTTATTCGCGTCCGTACAGCCGTTTGGAGGCGCGCTTTTTGGCGAATAACGGATTTTTTACCACTTTCTTTGCGCAAGCCCTTGACAGGCGGAAAGGTTTGTGTTATTCTATGTACGACATGAATAGCTGTAAGATCGCTTCGTTCATGCAAATATATGACCACTTTCAAAAGCGATTTGAGAGGTTAAGCCTACGGACAGGCCGGTCAACTGCCGCGCGTGGTTAGAGACCACATTATTGATTGAGTTTGAAGCTCAAATTTTATAAGTTGATTCCTTTTTAAGTGCGAAGTCGCACACACTTGTGAAACGGTCAATAAGAGTAGTAACAGTATATTTGCTATTTAAGCTCTGAATGAAACGAACGATCATACTTTCCCATAGGAGCATCGGCTTTCCCCGCAAAGCGCGCAGTAATCTGCGCCCTCGCACGGGACGTCGAAACGGTATGAACGCAGGTGGTGCGCAAAACAGGCGCCGCCTGTTTTTTTGTCCCTTTTGCCCGCCGGTTTCTGCCGGCGGATTTTATGCGGAAAACGCGGAGTGTTGGCATGAATGTAAACAACCAAAAACGGGCGCCGCTCTACGAGGCGCTGGAAAGATTCAGAAAGCAGCGGGTCGTCCCCTTCGACGTGCCGGGCCACAAGCGCGGGCGCGGCAATCCGGAGCTCGTCGAGCTGCTGGGTGAAAAATGCGTCGGGATGGACGTCAATTCGATGAAGCCGCTGGACAATCTCTGTCACCCGGTTTCGGTCATCCTCGAGGCGGAAGCGCTGGCGGCCGAGGCGTTCGGGGCCGAGAACGCCTTCTTTATGGTCGGCGGCACCACGTCGTCGGTGCAGAGCATGGTGCTTTCCGCCTGCAAGGCGGGCGACAAAATCATTCTGCCGCGCAACGTCCACCGCAGCGTCATCAACGCGCTCGTCCTCTGCGGCGCTGAGCCGGTCTACGTCAATCCGAAGGTGGACAACCGCCTCGGCATTTCGCTGGGGATGGAGCTTTGCGACGTGGAGCGCGCCATTCTGGAGAATCCGACGGCCGTGGCCGTGCTGGTCAACAATCCGACCTATTACGGCATCTGCTCGAACATCCGCGAGATCGTGCGGCTGGCGCACGAGCACGGGATGCTCGCGCTCGCCGACGAGGCGCACGGCACGCACTTTTATTTCGGGAAGAACCTGCCTGTCTCGGCCATCGCCGCAGGCGCGGATATGTCGGCCGTCTCGATGCACAAATCGGGCGGCAGTCTGACGCAGAGCTCGCTGCTGCTGCTGGGCAAGAACGTGAGCGCGGGCTACGTCAGCCAGATCATCAACCTGACCCAGACGACGAGCGCCTCTTATCTGCTGATGTCCAGTCTGGACATCTCGCGCCGGAACCTTGCGCTGCGCGGCGAGTCCTCGTTTGAAAAGGTGACGGCGATGGCCGAATACGCCCGCAGCGAAATCAACGGCATCGGCGGCTATTACGCTTACGGACGCGAGCTGGTCAACGGCAACAGCATATACGATTACGACGTGACCAAGCTGTCCGTCTACACGCGCGACATCGGGCTGGCGGGCATCGAGGTGTACGACCTGCTGCGCGACGAGTACGACATCCAGATCGAATTCGGCGACATCGGCAACATCCTCGCCTATATCTCCATCGGCGACCGCATTCAGGACATCGAACGCTTCGTGGGCGCGCTTTCGGACATCAAGCGCCTGTACGCGAAGGATACCAAGGGCATGCTGTCAAACGAATACATCGCCCCGCGGGTGGTGACGACGCCGCAGAAAGCGTTCTACGCCAAAAAGGAGTCGCTGCCGCTGCGGCAGACACGCGGCCGCGTTTGCAGCGAGTTCGTGATGTGCTACCCGCCCGGGATTCCGATTCTCGCGCCGGGCGAGGTCGTCACCGAGGACATAATCGACTATATTGAATACGCGAAGGAAAAGGGCTGCTCGATGCAGGGCACGGAGGACCCGACGGTCTGCCGCCTGAACGTATTGATGGAAGGAAGCTATTGATTGATGGAATTCTGGTTTTCCGAAATGCATACCGACAACGTAAAGATCTCCGTGCGGGTCAATCGACAGCTTTTCGGCGCGCAGAGCGACTTTCAGCGCATCGACGTGTTCGATTCGCCGGAATTCGGGCTGTTTCTGACCTCGGACGGCAGCATCATCTTCTCCGAGAAGGACGAGTTCACCTACGACGAGATGATCGTACACGTCCCGATGGCCGTCCACCCGAACGTGCGGCGCGTGCTGGTCATCGGCGGCGGCGACGGCGGCGTGGCGCGCGAGCTGTCCTACTACGACGAGATCGAGGCCATCGACGTCGTCGAGCCGGACAAGATGTTCGTCGACGTCTGCCGCGAGTTTTTCCCCGACAATGCGAAGGGACTGGACGACCCGCGCGTCACCGTATACTATCAGGACGGGCTGCGCTTCCTGCGCGCCAAGCAGGACGCCTACGATTTGATTATCAACGACTCGACCGACCCGCTCGGCCACACGGCCGGCCTGTTCACCAAGGAATTCTACGGGAGCTGCTACAAGGCGCTGCATGACGACGGCATCATGGTCTACCAGCACGGCAGCCCGTTTTACGACGAGGACGAGGAGCCCTGCCGCGCGATGCACCGCAAGGCGTTCCGCTCTTTCCCGATCAGCCGCGTGTATCAGGCGCACATCCCGACCTGCGCGGCGGGCTACTGGCTGTTCGGCTTTGCATCGAAGAAATACCACCCGCTCACCGACCTGGATGCGGCGCGCTGGAACCGCCGCGGCATCCAGACGTGGTACTACACGACCAACCTGCATATGGGCGCGTTCATGCTGCCGAAATATGTGGAGGATCTTTTAATCGAGGAAGAAAAAAACTGACGCAAACGAAAGGGTTGTTGCATTATGAGCAAACTGCTTGTCATCGGCTGCGGCGGCGTCGCCGCGGTCGCGATTCACAAATGCTGCGAGAACAGCGGCGTATTCAGCGAGCTTTGCATCGCCAGCCGTACCAAATCCAAATGCGACGCGCTCAAGGAAAAGCTGGAGAAAACGACGTCCGTCAAGCTGACCACCGCGCAGGTGGACGCCGACGACGTGCAGCAGCTCGTCGCGCTGATCGAGCGTTACCGTCCCGCGGCGGTGCTTAACGTCGCCCTCCCCTATCAGGACCTGACGATTATGGAGGCCTGCCTGCAAACGCGCACCGACTACATCGACACGGCCAACTACGAGCCGGAGAACACCGACGACCCCGAATGGCGGCGCATTTACGAGCAGCGCTGCCGCGAAAAGGGGTTTACGGCTTATTTCGATTATTCCTGGCAGTGGGCGTATCGCGAAAGGTACGAGAAGGCCGGCATCACCGCGCTGCTGGGCAGCGGCTTCGACCCGGGCGTGACGAGCGTATTCACCGCATACGCGAAGAAGCATTATTTTGACGAGCTTCACACCATCGACATTCTCGACTGCAACGGCGGCGACCACGGCTACCCGTTCGCCACCAATTTCAACCCCGAAATCAACCTGCGCGAGGTGTCCGCGAACGGCTCCTACTGGGAGGACGGCCGTTGGGTGGAAACCGAACCGATGGCCATCAAGCGCGAATACGACTTCGAGGGCGTGGGCAGAAAGGATATGTACCTGCTGCATCACGAGGAGATCGAATCGCTTGCGGCCAGCTTTCCCGAGGTGAAGCGCATCCGCTTCTTTATGACGTTCGGCCAGAGCTATCTGACGCATATGAAGTGCCTCGAAAACGTGGGGATGCTCTCCACCACGCCGATCGATTTTGAAGGCCGTCCGATCGTGCCGATTCAGTTCCTCAAGGCGCTGCTGCCCGATCCGGCCACGCTCGGCCCGCGAACGAAGGGGAAAACGAACATCGGCTGCATTTTTACCGGCGTCAAGGACGGCAAGGAAAAGAGCCTGTACATCTACAACGTCTGCGACCACGAAGCCTGCTACCGCGAGGTCGGCTCGCAGGCCATCTCCTACACCACCGGCGTGCCGGCTATGATCGGCGCGGCGCTCGTCGTCTCGGGTGTATGGAAAAAGCCGGGCGTTTTCACCACCGAGCAGCTCGACCCCGATCCGTTTATGGACGCGCTCAACCGCTTCGGCCTGCCGTGGGTGGTGGAGGAAAACCCGCGGCTCGTAGACTGACCGTATGCGGTTCCACGAGCTGCCCACGCCCGTCTACGTCATCGACGAGGCAAGGCTGAAGGCGAACCTTGAACGGCTGAACGCTTTGGAACGGCGGACCGGCTGCCGCGTCCTGCTGGCACAGAAGGCGTTTTCGGCGTTTGCGCTGTATCCGCTCATCGGCCGGTATATCAGCGGCACAGCAGCCAGCGGGCTGTACGAGGCCCGCCTCGGCTTCGAAGAGATGGGAAAGGAAAACCACGTCTACTCCCCCGCTTATACGGCGGCGGAAATCGACGCGCTCCGCACGCTTTGCAGCCACATCATTTTCAATTCGATCAGACAATTCGAGACCTTTTACCCGCGTCTCTCGGGCGTGAGCGCGGGCCTGCGCATCAATCCGCAGCACTCCACGCAGTCCGGCGCGATTTACGACCCCTGCGCGCCCTATTCGCGTCTCGGCATCACGCGCGCACACTTCCCCGACGCGCTGCCGGCGGGCGTGGAGGGCTTCCATATGCACACGCTCTGCGAGCAGGACGCCGACGCGCTGGTCGAAACCTTCGAGGTGCTGGAACGTGATTTCGGCCGTTATTTCCGCGCGCTCAAATGGCTCAATCTCGGCGGCGGCCACCACATCACGCGGCCCGGGTACGACATCGACGCGCTGGAAGGGCTCATCGGCTACATCCGCAGCGAATACGGCTTAACCGTATATCTGGAGCCGGGCGAAGCGGTCGCGCTCAACGCGGGCTTCCTCGTCACCGAGGTACTCGACGTCGTGGAAAACGGCAAGCCGGTGCTGATTTTGGACGCGTCCGCCGCCTGCCATATGCCCGACGTGCTGGAAATGCCCTACCGGCCGCCGCTGCGCGGCGCGGGGCTGCCGGACGAAAAGCCTTACGCCTACCGGCTGGCCGCGCGCACCTGCCTTGCGGGCGACGTCATCGGCGATTACAGCTTCGACCGGCCGATCGCCATCGGCGACCGGCTGGTTTTTGAGGATATGGCCATCTACACGATGGTCAAGAACAATACCTTCAATGGTATGCCGCTGCCCGCCATCGCGCTTCTGCGCGAAAACGGCGAGGCCGAGCTGCTGAAAACGTTCGGATATGCGGATTTCAAAGGGAGGCTGTCCTGATGGCGCTGCTGCACACCCTTCCCGCAGACGACGGGTTTTCTATGCCCGCCGAATTCGACGAGCAGCAGGCGGTCGTGATGATCTGGCCCTTCCGTCCGGGTTCTTGGGGCGCGGACAACAGGAAGGCCGCCGCCGCTTTCCGAAACGTAGCCGTCGCCATCAGCCGCTTCGCGGACGTTTTGATGCTTGCGCCGCGCGCATACGTCCGGCAGGCGCGCGAGGCGCTGCCCGATACGATCCGTGTGCTGGAAATGGAGGCCGACGACTCTTGGGCGCGCGACGTCGCGCCGACCTTCGTCCGCGACGGCGCAGGCCGGCTTCGCGGCGTAAGCTGGCGCTTCAACGCTTGGGGCGGCGAGACGGACGGGCTGTACGCCTCTTGGGAAAAGGACGACGCGCTCGCGCCGGCGCTCTGCGCGCGGCTCGGGGTGGACTGTTACGACGCGTCCCCGTTCGTGATGGAGGGCGGTGCCGTCCACAGCGACGGCGAAGGAACGCTGCTGGTCACGGAGGCCTGCCTGCTCAGCAAGGGACGAAACCCGTCGCTTACCAAAGCCGAGATCGACCTCCGGCTCAGGAAATACCTCGGCGCAAAAAAGGTTCTCTGGCTGCCGCGCGGCATTTATAACGACGAAACCAACGAGCATGTGGACAACGTCTGCGCGTTTCTCCGCCCCGGCGAGGTCGTCCTCGCGTGGACGGACAACGAATCCGACCCGCAGTACCCGCTTTCCCAAGCCTGCCTGCGCTACCTGCAAACGCAGACCGACGCGCGCGGACGCGCCATTACCGTACACAAGCTGCCGATTCCCGACCGTCCGGTCTGCGTGACGCAGGCGGAATGCGACGCCTATGTGTTTGAAAAGGGCGAGGACACGCGTGAGCCGGGCGAGCGTCTCGCCGCCTCCTATGTCAATTTCCTGTTCGTAAACGGCGGGCTGGTGCTGCCCGTGTTCGGCAACGGCAACGAAGCGTCCGACCGGCGCGCGGCCGAGCTGCTTGCCAAGCTCTGCCCGGAGCGGACGGTCGTGCCGGTCTACGCGCACGACATCCTGCTCGGCGGCGGGAACATCCACTGCATCACACAACAGATTCCGAAAGGAGTACCGACGGTATGAGAGAAGTCAAGGCGGCTGCGGTTCAGATGCGATGCGTCTCGGACGCCGCTTCCAACCTGCAAACGGCCGAGCGGCTGATTCGGCAGGCGGCGGCCGAAGGCGCGCAAATCATCCTGCTGCCCGAGCTGTTCGAGCGCCCTTATTTTTGTCAGGAACGGCAGTACGGCTACTATCAGTACGCGCGGACGGCGGAGGAGAACGCAGCCGTGGCGCGTCTGTCCGCGCTGGCAAGGGAGCTGCGCGTGGTGCTGCCGGTGAGCTTTTACGAGCGGGACGGCAACCGTCTGTACAACTCGGCGGCTATCCTCGACGCGGACGGCTCGCTGCTGGGCGTATACCGCAAGACGCATATCCCCGACGACCATTATTATCAGGAAAAATTCTATTTCACGCCGGGGAACACCGGCTTCCGCGTGTGGAACACGCGATACGCGCGCATCGGCGTCGGCATCTGCTGGGACCAATGGTTTCCCGAAACGGCGCGCTGTCTGGCGCTCAACGGCGCGGAGCTGCTGCTCTTCCCCACCGCCATCGGCTCGGAGCCGGTGCTGGAGGTGGACAGCGCCGGCCACTGGCAGCGCTGCATGCAGGGACACGCGGCGGCGAACATCGTCCCCGTCCTTGCGGCGAACCGCTTCGGCGTCGAGCGTGTGGAGCCGTCGCCGGAGAACGGCGGCCAGCGTTCCGAACTGACCTTTTACGGCAGCTCGTTCATTGCCGACGAAACGGGCGCCCTCCTTGCCGCCGCCGGACGGGACGGCGAAGCGGTACTCTGCGCGTCGTTCGATTTGGACGCGCTGAGCGAAAAGCGTCTGGAATGGGGCCTGTACCGCGACCGGCGTCCGGCGTGCTACACGGACATCACGGCCGAATAACGCCGCCGGCACGGGAGGCTAAGCGGCGATTTTCAAAACATCTCCCCGGCTTTCGGTGTTCTTTTCACCTCCGAGGGAATCGGATTTGCCGCTCTCCGGCGCATCTGAAATCCCGCTGCTCCGGCCACAAGATTCCCGTTCTGCGTTTCCGATACGGTTCTTATCGCGGCGAGGTTCGCATCTGCTGTATCACCAAAGCCCTCAAAAGCAGCGCAGGGAATTCATCCGAGCTTTGGCACGCAACCGCGCCGTCCATTCCGAACTTTGCACCGCCGGCATTATTTTTTCTGGCCGCCGACGGCAAAAAAGCGCGCAGAATCGACTTTGAAACAACGATGTACCCGACGGGAATTCCCGTCGATACATATTTACAGGGAGAAAAAGGCGCTGCCGGCAGCATCGACTGCGGCAGCGCCTTTTTTATTATTCAGGAAATACGGTTCCTCCGAAAGCCTGCGCATTTGCCGGACGGCTACTCGCCGTTCTGCAAAAAGGTTTCGACATAGGCAAAGCCTTCCGTGAAAAGCGTGGTCGCATCGTCGTAGCGCGAATAGGCGTCGGCCGATTGGAACAGAATCGCCACAAGCTGCGTCCCGTCCTTTTCCGCCGAAGCGGCAAGACAGGGGCCGGCCTCGTCCGTCGAGCCTGTCTTCAGCCCCGTGGCGTACCGATAGGAGCCGAGCAGCTTGTTGGTCGAATACCAAGTGACGTCCTCGCCCGACAGGAACACGGCACGGCCGACCGTTTTGGAACAGGATTTCGCCACCGGCTCGATTTCCATACAAGCGACCGCGATTCGCGCCATATCGTAGGCGGTGGTATAATGGTCGTCGTGGTGGAACCCATCGGGATTGGCGAAATGGCTGTCGCGGCAGCCCAGCTCACGCGCCTTCTCGTTCATCAGCTCGACGAACAGCGCCACGGCGTCCGCCGCGGGCAGCGTCGGGTCGTTCGCCACGATCCGGCCCACGCCGCAAGCCATTGTATACGCCGCGTCGTTGCCGGAGGGCAGCAGCATCGCGTCCAGCAGGCCCTCGAAGGTCAAGCGCTGCCCCCTTTGCAGATAGGCGAGGCTGGAGCCCTCCTGCACGAAGTCCTGTTCGTCGCCGACGGTGAAAGGCGTATCCGGCTGGCAATATTCGCTGGCAACCGCCGCCGTCAGCAGCTTGGTCACGCTGGCGGGATACGCGCGCTCGGCGCTGTTTTTGGAATAGAGGATCGCGTCGTGCGTGACGTCGTACAGAATGCAGTACTGCGTTCCGACGCTGTTGAAGGTGCCGGCCGACATCGCGGGGATGGACTGTCCAAACTCGGGGGCACTCGAGGTATCCGAGCTTTCCTCCGGCGGTTTGACGGTGCTTTCTTCGCCCGCCGAGCTGTCGGACGGCGGCTGCGACGAATCGTCGAACGGTCCGGCGACGCTGTCCGAAGCGTCAGCCGATGCTTCGGACTGTATTCCGGGATCCGGCAGCTCGCTCGGTTCCGTCGCATAGGTGATGCCGACGGTTATAAGCACGACGGAAAGCAATATAATCACACAAGCGATTACGGCCGAAGGTGCAGCAGTCGAACGTCTGATGGTCATTTTTGTATTCCTTTCATTCGGGTTTTTGAAACGTCAGGACGGCTGCGAATCGGCGGCAAGCCTCCGCTCAAGCTCGGCGACGCGCTCTTTGAGCGCCGTAAGCTCCAGCACAACAGGGTCGGGGACGTTAATTTGATCAAGATTTTCGGCGCCGCTCTTCGAGGCGCTGTTGACGATTTTTGCGGGAATACCGACGGCGGTGGAATCGCTCGGCACCTCTTTGAGCACGACGGCGCCCGCTGCAATTTTGGCGTGATCGCCAATCTTAAACGGACCGAGCACCTTCGCGCCCGCGCCTACCATCACATCATTGCCGAGCGTAGGGTGCCGCTTGCCGCAATGCTTGCCGGTACCGCCGAGCGTCACGCCCTGATATATGGTGCAGTTATCGCCGACCTCCGCAGTCTCGCCGATGACGACGGCGCAGCCGTGGTCAATGAACACGCCTTTGCCGATTTTCGCGCCGGGGTGGATTTCAATCCCGGTCAGCCCACGGGCGACCTGACTGATCGCACGGGCGGCAAAAAAGTGTTTTTTGCCATGCAGATAATGCGCCGCGCGGTGCGCCAGCACGGCGTGCAGCCCGGGATAAAGCAGCAGCACCTCCGCGTTGCTGCGCGCGGCGGGGTCGCGGTCGCGGATGGCGCGGACCTCGTAGGCGATGTCCGTGACGGTCTTCCGCCCCGCATCGATTGCTTTTTCCGCTTTTTTCATCCAAAAGGAAGGATCCCATACAAATTGTTTTGCCATAATGCTTGCCTTTCTATGCGTGGTTTACGAAATTGAGCGTATGGATTCTGGTATCGTTCGGACCGAGAGTACAGATTTCAAAATAAAGCGGTTTTACGGTATCGCTGCCGACGTCGCCGCGGAACGTACCGTTGTTATTCATAATTTTATACGAAACCATATAGCAATACAAGGTGGTCTGCTTCCCGTCCACCTCGGCCTCTTTTTTGTCGGTCAGATCGACGCGGATATCATAAATTTTCTGCATCGTGAAGCGTTCGGGAATGGTATACCTCTTGAAAAAGCCGTCGGTGAACAGCTCCGGGTATTCCTCATAGCGTCCGTTGATCACGCAGTCGAAATACTTACGGAAAAACACCGCCTGCTCGCCGTAGCTTTCATAGGCGCCTTCGTCGATCAGCTCGCCCGAGCCGTATTCGGAATAATAGATTTCACGTTCTTTGGCGTTATACAGCACATCGTCGAAAATATTATAGGTATAGTCGGCCTGCGCGAAGCGGATTCCCTCCAGACGCACATAGGTGTCGACCTTCTCCACCATAGTCTGCGAAATCCAGTAGACGCAGAGCAGCAGCACCAGCAGCGCCGCAATGACGATGCCGACGATGAGCAGGCCCTTACGCATTTTCTTTTTTCGTTCGTTTTTATCCATGATATGCGCTCCGATCCGAGCATGCCGATGCAGGGGACCGCCGCGGGTCCCCTGCACCGATGCGATAAAATCAGCCGATAAAGCGTTTGAGGTTATTATAGCCCACGGTGATGCCGCGAATAGGGTCCTCCATCCCCTCGAACTCAATCATCATATACCCGTCATAGCCGCCGCGGCGAAGCGCGTTGATGCACTGTCTGACCGGCACGTCGCCGTGACCGATGATCGAGCCGCGGAGGTAATTGCAGGCGCGGGACTGGAACCAGCCTTCGCCGGGGTTGTCGAGGCTGCCGTTCTTCTTATGGAAATCCTTCGCATGCGAATGGAAGGCATACGGCGCCATAATGCCGACCGAGCGGGCCGAGTCCTCGTCCGCGCAGGCGAAGTTGCCGATATCGACCAGCGCGCCGAAGTTCGGATGCCCGACGGCGTTGATGAGCTTTTCCACGCGCTCGGCGTCCTGCGCAAAGAAGCCGTGGTTCTCAATGCAGGTCTTTACGCCCTTCTGCTCGGCATATTCCGTCACCTCGCGGTAAGCCTTTGTGAGGATGGGCAGCACCGCGTCAAAGCTGCGGCCGAACTTCTTATCGTTCGGATAGCCGGGCGTGGCGTCGTGGCGCATCAGCTTGCAGCCGTAAGCGGCGGCAATGTCCACCCTGCCCTTGACTCTGGCGATTTCAGCGTCCACATCGCCGCCGCTGCCGTTGAGAAAGTCGCTGCCGACGCAGAAGCAAACGGCCTCCACGCCCATTTCGCGGCAATATGCGCCGATCTCGCGCGCATGCGCAAGATACGCCTCCTGCGACTCGTGCTGCGTTTCGACGAAATCAACGCCTTCGCAGCCGATTTCCTTTGCCTTGGCGATACAGCCCTTCATTCCGAGGCTGTCCTCCCCGGCATACGCGTGAAAGCTGTACAAGCTAACTCCGATTTTCATTTCCGTCCGTTTTCCTTTCGACATTCAAAGTGATAGTTTTACAGAGGAAATGGGGGACCCGCCCGATAAGGGTTGTTCCCCCATTCCGTTATGTTGTTTTAGCTCTCGACGATCGCAACGGGAACTTTGGAAAGATCGTTGCGTCCGATGATACCGCCGCCGTCGCGCATCGTGATGTTCTTCCAAGTGCCGGATTCAATATCCGCTTCGTTGGTCGAGTTAATCGAAACGGAGAAGCCGAATTCGGTACCCGAAGCGACGCTGTCCAGACCGAGCTCCGCCCACGGAATCGCGACCTCATAGGTGGTGGTTAAATCCTCGTCATTGCGGACGACCTTGCATTCGCCGGTGAAGCCCGTCTTACCGTCGGATACCCACACGGTGGAAAGCGTCTCGGCGCTGTCGTTGCTGCTGACCGCAAAGCCATACTGTCTGAAATGCCCTTCCTGAGAGGCAGCCGGGTTCGTAGAGGAGAACCAGTCATAATTCTCAAGGATATAGTCGCTCATAGGGCTCTGGTCAAGTATGTTGACCTGAATGCATTCATACTGCCACATGCTGTTCGCACCGGTCGAATCCAGCGGGCAGTAGTGGTAGGGCGAATTGACGACGACTGCGAAATAGAGGTTCTCATCGTCGCATTTGGCATAAATCTTTGCGGTGGCGTAGTAGTTGTTTTCCTCAAACGAAGAATAAGACCAGTACTTATTTTCTTCGTTGACATCCCAGACGGCCGTGCCCCATTCATCCTCGGTCACAACGCCGTCGATCGTAGGCGCCGTATCCGTTTTGAGGAACGTGGTAACATACTTCGGATCGTTTGCAAGCGTCTGCACGCCGTGGACGTGGACGATGCTCTTGCTCGTAATGTTCTTCAGATTGGCAAGCGCCTGCGTCTGCAGCGAAGAAATGGCAAGGACGAATCCGTCTTCGGGAATCGCGGTGTCGGCCTTCGTGTCATCCTCGCCGACCTCGGCCAGCGATTTCTGCACATATGTGAAGACTTCATGATCGTATTCAAACACAACAATGGCAAAATCGGCGTAGGTCTCGTCGTCGGCCGCAATGGTATCGCCATACGCGCTGGTGAAGAGCACAATGTCGCCTTCCACGGGCGCATCGTCGATCTTCGTCAGGCGGATGGAGGTCGTGTCTGTCGCCTTCAGCCCCGTCCCGAGCGATTCGGCAAAAGACACGAAGTTCGTCAGATACGCCGGCAATTCGGGGCCGGGATCACTTTCCTCGGACGAGGTGTCCGAAGAGGCTGTGGACGACTCGTCGTCCGAATCGGAGGAAGTGGTCTTGCTCTCATCTTTGCTGGTGGATGCGGGGGTGGAGGAAGCGGCTGCGCTGCTTTCGTCCCCTTCTGTCGTTCCGCAAGCGACGAGGAAGAGCAACATCACAACGGCAAGGATGGAAGCGATAACTTTTTTCATGCTTGTTGTCCCCTTTTCTTTCGTTTTTGCATAACGATTATTATAACCGCTGCTGCGATTACAACCAGAAGTACGGCGCATACGAGGAGAATCATCCCCGT
>ERZ827524.507-NODE-507-length-49869-cov-20.814209_pt1 | contig 49869 bp, 81 predicted proteins | sample MGYA00519702_ERZ827524 | MGnify/ENA primary metagenome ERZ827524 (study PRJEB31778, sample SAMEA3449341) | human gut metagenome | biome: human gut; feature: human-associated habitat; material: faeces | place: United Kingdom | collected 2010/2012 ...
ACATTTCGATAATCCAATGTCCCTGCATCTTGCGGTAAACATTGTCATCGTCAATCCGTTTCAGGTCATCGGAAAACCACTCATCTTTGATTGCCAGCAGCCGGAAGAAGGTGGACTTTCCTGCGCCTTGTCCTCCGACCAGACAGAGCATTGTTTCAAACTTGCTTCCTGGCTTGAAAACCCGGCTGATTGCGCCCAACATGAACAGCCGCAAACATTCATAGGTGAACTCGCTTTCCTCAGCTCCAAGAAAATGGGGCAGGGCGCAGCGGATGCGCTCGGTGCCGTCCCATTCCAGACCATTCAGATAGTCACGGATGGGGTGATACTTATTGCAGTCAGCGACAATGGAGATTGCTTTCTGGATTTTCTTTTCGCTGGTCAGCGTGTACTGATCTTCCAGATAGAGCATCAGGTAATTCAAATCCGTATCGTTCAAGGTCGTTGTCGGCTTGCTCCACCAGAGCGGCTTCACAATATCAATGCGCTCCGTCAGGATGTTGTAGCGGATTGCTCCTTCCAGCTTCGGGTCATTCTGAAATACCGTCAGACAGTTTCGGATGCTGTTTTTGACAGCTCCGTTATCGGTCGAGTCCAGACTTCCTCTGACTTTCTCCACGGTCATGCCCGTCTGGGTGTTCTGCAAATCGTTGCTCAAGATTCATCACCTCTTTTCTTTGCTCAGCAACCAGAGCCTTCTTTTCTTCGGCTGTGCCATACAGAAGAACATCCAGCAGATATTCGATATGGCTTTCTCTTTGCAGGGCTTCCACAAACAGCGGATGCCATTCATCCTCCGGCTGCTTGGGTGCGTATTGCTGCTTCCATGTCCTGAGATGATGGAAATAATCAGACAGCACCTTGTAGCATCTGCTTTCCTCCTGCTGGTATCTCTGCTCCGGGGTAGGCTCTCGGATATGGGGCTTGATTCTGTGCTTCTGCCTGTTGTCATAGCTGATACCGAAATCATCAGCCAGCTTTATAGCGGCGGCTTTGCTGGGCAGTCTGAACAGACGGGAAACAAAATCAACTGTATCTCCATCCGCTTGGCAAGCGAAACAATGGAAACGCTTATCCAGCTTCATGCTGGGGTTTCGGTCATTGTGAAAGGGGCAGACAGCCATGCCGTTGCGATTAACTTTAATGCCGTACATCTCTGCCGCCTGTCGGGTGGTCAAGTTCTGTTTGACCGCTTCAAATACATTCATTGCATCTTCCTTTCGGGGAACAAAAAAGACACCTGACATTTTCACAATGAAAACGGCAAGTGCCTTACAGTTCCATATTCTGTTTTTTCTGTTGTGGGGTTTTCTGCTCCGGCTGATGGTTGCTCTGCTCTTGCAGAAACTTCATCTTCTCCGTGACGGAGTGCTTCGGTTCGGGCTTCTTTTCGACCTCGGACTGCTCCGGCGTGAGGACTTTGCTGACCCAATAGCGAATATCCTTCATCGGCTGCAATTCCTCCTTGGCGGTGGCAAGCTGTCCGGCAAGCTCGGTGTGGGTTGCTTTCAGCTTGTCATATTCCGCTTGCAGGGAATCCAGATTGACATTCAAATCCACGCCCTGCTTTTTGAGATAGCGGAACGCTTTGTTGAAGCTGTCCAGCTCGTCCTTGTGGCTTTCTGCGAACGCTGCCTGTCGTGCTTTCCAGCCGATTTTCAGATACTTGTCATGAACCGCCTTGTGGGTCTGGCAATCTGCCACGGCGTTCTGAATGCCGGTAATGACCTTCATACGAGCGGATGCTTTCTTCATGTCGGCATGGATGCCCTTGGCTTTCTCACTCATGCCTTGCAGGGCGGTATCCAAATCTTTCAGCGTGAAAAGCTCATGCTCTTTCAGATAGATCATTGCTTTGGAGACCGCCTTCAAATCATCGGTCGTGCCTTTCTGCTGACCGTATCTTGACCAGTCGCTGCGCTCTGCCTTGCGTAAGTTCAGATAATCACGCAGCAGAATGACCAGATCGGGGGAAGTGCTTTTTGGCTGTGCTTCCACTTCTGCAAAGGTTTCCTTGGTCGCTTCCACAATGTCTGCAATCCAGTTCCGCAGATTTTGAATGGTGCTGCGGATGGCGTTCATCATGCGGTTAGCCGCCTTAATATCCCGGTTGAGATTGCCGATATTGGTTTCAATGCCCTTGCGTTCCAGAGCGCAAACGGCGGCTCCCATGTGGACGGTCGGAATCTTATCCAGTCCCTGCCGCTCATAAGAGCGCATATCCACTCGCTCAGGACTTCCGGCAAGTTCCAGATACTTATTTTGAACAAGCTCCCAGCCGTGCCTCCATTCCTCGGCATGGTACTGCTCGTTCCAGTCAACGGTATCCTCCTTGTGGCTTTTCCAGTTGCCGGAGGGAAGTCTGATACGCTCTCCGTTCTCGTCAAGGTCATAAACCTTGCGGCTCTTAGGCAGCCACTTTCCGTTTTCATCAATGGCTCTCATGGTCAACATGATATGGCAATGGGGATTGTGTCCGGGAGGATCTGGGTCATGGATTGCAAAGTCACAGCACATTCCCTTGGACACAAAATGCTCTCGGCAGTATTCCTGCATCATCTGAGGACACATTTCAAGCGGCACTTCTCTTGGCAGGGCAACTACAAATCGCCTTGCAAGCTGGGAGTTCCATTGCTTCTCTACTTCCTCGGCTGCGTTCCAGAGTGTTGCTCGGTCAGCATATCCGGGCGGGGCATTGGTGGGCAACATGACCTCTGTGTAAACCACCTCTTTCTTGTAAAGATAGTTTTTCATTTTCTGGTCGTACTCGGAAAACAGCTTCTCTCCGGCTTGGTAGGCAGCTCCGGCAACAGCAGAGCTGCCCTTGCTTCGCTGGACGATGCGGATTTCCAAATGTGGTACTGGCATTTTGGTTTGAACCTCCTTTCGATGGTACAAAAAAAGACCGATACTTTTCAGTACGGTCGGACGGGGGGATATTCACTTGTTGTCGGGGAATGATTGCCTGCAATCGTTCCTCGGCGGCAAGTCCACAAAGGGGTAGCTGGCAAAGCCAGCGCAGGGGAAGTGTAGCTTCCTCTGGATGAATGGAGCAAGGAACTTTTGCGGAAATCATCAGCTCCATGCAATGGGCTTTCGGCAGAACGCAATCACCATCTTTAGGTGGTGTATAATTGCGCCCTTGTCTCCGTCAAGGGTTTTCACCCTCGTCCGCTTCCTGCGTTTCTCTCCGGCTCTCAATCAGCCGATTCAGCTTCTTTTGAACCGCCTCGCTCTGGAAGATGAAGGTCAGCAGCTCCATCACATCCTCATCGGTCAGGACGGTCGGCTCTTTCAAAAAGGTCTCCAACATTCCGGCACGAGTGCAAAGCCGATGGGTTCTCTCGCTTCTGGTCAGCCGTTTCAGCTCGCTCTGCAATCGCTTCTCCTTGTGCTTGGCTGCGGTCAGCTTGCGCTCCGCAACATACTGTTTGTGTTTCAGTTTTTCCAATTCTTCGCTCACGGGCAACTTCTCCTTTCTGATAATGGGCAAAACAAAAGCGACCAACTTTTTACGGTTGATCGCCTTTGGGGTTATTGGTATCTCGCTTTACACGTTTCTGTATATCCAGTTTTCCAGACTATCCTTACGACACGGAACAACTTCAACGCCTAATCCTACAATCAGCGTGCTCGAACTGGGCGTAACCTGTACTGCTACTACGGGCTTTCCGATAGAGATAGCGTATTTGATTTCATCGATTGACATTCCATTATTGTTTGCGGGACGATTCGAGCAAACGACAACGCTTGCATAGCGTATTTGCTTTTGAATCTGCGGGTCAACATTGTAACGCCTATCAATACTATCAAAGGGAGAACTTGCTGGAACCGAATAGTCGCGGACTTTGTATTTTGTCCTATCCAACAAGGCGCTTATCGTAGAGTAATCATCATTATTCCATCTGTGCGGTATAAAGACATTGATCATTTATGTACCTCCTAAATTATTTGTTCATCAGAATGAGTTCATGGTTGGCTGATGGATGGTTGGTTACATCTTTGGAGTGTTATGAGAATGAAAATCACTACATAAAGAACGCAAAAAGCATAAGGCAAGACTTTTTCCAACTTCGTGCCCTCAATGTATTTTTTGCTTTTCTTTAGGGACTGCCATTCATCAGAAAAAGCAGAAACAGGCAAACTCTGTTCTAATTTGTTGATGACCTCAAACTTTGCCCTGTTCAGTTCTCTGAAATTTCTGATAAAGAAAATCCAAACGACGCAGACAATGATGCCGGACACGAGCAACATAATGGTTTTTGCGTCCCAAATAAAGGAAGCAGCTGCAACGATTGCAAGATTCAGCGTAACAAAAAGATTGTTCATCGCATCTCTACGCTGACTGACCGCATTTGCCATCTCAACGCAGGTCTGCCATTGCGTCAACAAGGTTTCTTCGCTTTTATCCGTGCCAATTTCAACTGATTGCTCTTTTTCATCCATCTGAACACCTCCTATTTGTACCTGTTTGTCATTTTCGCAGAGTTCTTTCAACGCTCTTCCTCTGCTTTAAGTTCCGCAATTCCCAGCCCGAAGTATTTCTCAAAGAACGCTTTCAGCTTCTCAATGATGCCCTGCTTCTTTTTGGCTCTGCTGCCACCGCCGAAGCGTGAAACCGGGGGCATAAGCTTGTCAATTTCGGTTCCTGTCGTTTTGAATACTCCGTCACGGAACGCATTATCAACAAACTTTCTGGTTTCTTCAGACTTCAACTTTTCGTTTGTGATGATCTCGGTCAAATCACTCTCTTCCTGTTCCAGAACAAAGCGCCGCCAGTCCGTAGTAACCTGCGTATCCACATTGACATGGCTGATAAATGCTTCGATGAGCTCTTTCTTGCTGCGAAGCTGCATACTTGCATCTACCGCCTTGCGGATGGAGGTAAGGATTTCTTTATCTTCACAGTTGCCGTCGTGATATTTTTCAACCAACATCAATATGTAGTCGATATTGATTTCCACCTGCTTAATCAGCTCGATTTCAAATTCGATATCGTCCGTAATATCTTCCTTTTCTGCATCGCCCTTTTTGCGGTACTTGTCGTAGAGGTCAAGATAGATGCTCTGATAATTCTGCAAATCCCTTGCGGCGATACTATCCATTTCCTCAAACTGGTCAAAGGACGAGAGAATATTTCTCATACTGAGGATAGTACCGAACAATCTGATAAAATCTTTCTCTGCCTGTTCTCCGACAATTTGAGTGTCGATAGGATATTCTGCTTCCAGTTTTTCAAGCAAATCTACATAGCCGGGATGATACTTGCCGTCATTATCTTCGTAGCCGTTCCAGTAATCATTGAAGCTCTTTAGAAGCACAATTCCGCTTGCATTCTTATCGCCAAAGAGGGCGATTGCATCGTCTGTGGCTTTCTGCAAGTCACGGAAGCAGACAATGTTTCCGTAGGTCTTGACGGAGTTCAGAATACGGTTGGTTCTGGAATAGGCTTGTATCAGTCCGTGCATTTTCAAATTTTTGTCCACCCACAAGGTGTTGAGCGTTGTAGCATCGAAGCCTGTGAGGAACATATTCACAACAATCAGAAGATCCACTTCACGGTTCTTCACTCGCATGGACAAGTCTTTGTAGTAGTTCTGGAACTTATCCGAGGAAGTATCAAAGTTCGTGTTGAACGCAGTGTTGTAATCCTGGATTGCGCTTTCAAGGAAGTCACGGGAGGTCTGGTCAAGTGCATCGGTGTCGAAGCCTTCCTCTTGCAGAACATCTTCGGGGTCATCCTCGTTCGCGGCGTAGCTGAAAATGGTTGCAATCGTAAACTGTCGATGACTTTCGGCAAGCTGCTTCTTGAACTCCGTATAATATTTCATCGCCATGGGGATGGAGCTGACAGCGAACATGGCATTAAAGCCCGCCATACGCTTGCCCTTCAAGGAATAGAAGCTGTTGCGTTTGGTTTTCTGGTCAAAATGCTCCAGCGTGTATTTGACGATTTCCCGAATACGCTCCGGCGCACCCATCGCCCGTTCAATGTCGATTGCTGAAACATTCTTGTCCTTGATGTTTTCTTTTTCCTTGACCGTATTCACATAGTCGATACGGAACGGAAGCACATTGCCGTCATTGATAGCGTCCACGATGGTGTAGGTGTGGAGCTGGTCGCCAAAGGTCTGCGGCGTGGTCAGCAGCTCCATGTGCTTGCCTTTTCCTGCATTGGCGGCGAAAATCGGCGTGCCGGTAAAACCGAACAGGTGATATTTCCTAAACGCCTTAACAATCTTGGCGTGCATATCTCCGAATTGGCTACGGTGGCACTCGTCAAAGATGATAACGCAATGCTTGTTGAACACCTCATGTCCTTTGTTCTTGGTCACGAAGTTGTCCAGCTTCTGAATGGTCGTGATGATGATTTTATATTGATGATAGCCGCCTTTTTCATCTCTGTCCTCAAGCTGCCGCTGCAATATCCTTGTGGAAGCGTTGCTGTTGGCAGAGCCTTTTTCAAAGCGGTCATATTCTTTCATGGTCTGATAGTCCAGGTCTTTTCTATCGACCACGAACAGAACCTTGTCCACATAGGGAAGTGCGGATGCAAGCTGTGCGGTCTTGAAAGAAGTCAGCGTTTTTCCGCTTCCTGTGGTATGCCAAATATAGCCGCCTGCGTCAATCGTTCCGGTCTTTTTGTAGTTGGTGGAGATTTCGATGCGATTTAAGATGCGTTCTGTCGCCGCAATCTGATAGGGACGCATAACCATCAGAATTTCTTCGGTTGTGAAAACGCAATACTTCGTCAACACATTCAGAATGGTGTGCTTGGCGAGGAATGTTTTGGTAAAGTCAATCAAGTCTGCGATAACCTTGTTGTTGCCGTCTGCCCAGAAGGAAGTAAACTCAAAGCTGTTGCTCGTTTTCTTCGATTTCTGCTTTGCAGATTCGCCCATTTCCTTGATGTGGCTGCTTCTGGTGGTGTTGGAATAATACTTGGTATGCGTTCCGTTGGAGATAATGAAAATCTGCACATACTCATATAGCCCGCTCGCCGCCCAAAAGCTATCTCGTTGATAGCGTTTGATTTGGTTAAAGGCTTCACGGATTGCAACGCCACGGCGTTTCAGTTCCACATGGACAAGGGGCAGACCGTTCACCAAAATGGTCACATCGTAGCGGGTGTCATGGTTGCCCTCGCTTTCCTCGTACTGATTGATAACCTGTAAGCGGTTGTTGTGAACGTTCTTTTTGTCTATGAGCTGAATGTTCTTGGAAGTTCCGTCATCTCTGCGGAGCACCTTTACATGGTCGGTCTGAATGGTGCGGCTCTTTTCAACAATGCCTTCGTTGGCATTGGCAAGCACTTCCGTGAAGAAACGCTTCCATTCGCTGTCGGTAAAGGGGTAATCGTTCAAAAGCTCCAACTGCCGTCTGAGGTTGGCAATCAGGCTGTTTTCGTCATGGATGGTAAGGTACTCATACCCTTGCGTGGTCAGCAGCCGGATGAACTCCTTTTCAAGAGCGGCTTCGCTCTGAAAGCTGTCAGAGAGTGCGCTTTCCGGCGTATATTCAGCCACTACGGTGCTCTCGTTGCTGGCTGCTATAATGTTATAGGTGCTCATCGGCGACCTCCTTCGTTTACTGCTCCTTGAAAGTCAGCAGTTTATCTCTGTAGTATTCGTATTGCTTTGTCCTCGTTTCGATCTCTGCCGGTAAGCCGGAAGTCAGGTCGTTGCAAAGGGCGTCAAAGCGGTCAAGGATTCCAACGATTCTTTCTTGTTCTCTGATAGACGGGAGTGGAATGGGAATGCTGTTCAGATTCTTCTGGTTCAGCTTTGGCTGCGCCCCGCCGGAAATATACGGAGAAAGGTCAATAGAGTTCAGATAGAACTCGACATACCTTCTCGTTGCGTAGCAGTCAAACTTCAACACATGGGCATGGTTGTTTACCCAATTTTTCCCTGAAATAGAGAACGCAATCGGTGTGCTTCTTGCTACAAGGTTGTTGCCATCTTCTGATACAAGCAAGTAGTCTCCATCGAAGATATAACTGCTCACATAGTCGACAATGCCGGATGCGCCATAATAGGGGTACTCACCAGCTTCGCGGTTTCCACTTGTAACGGGCTTTCTCCTACTGTCATGGTTTTCAGAAATAGTATTCAAGGTTACAGTAACATAACCGAAAACATATTGACACAGCCGAATCAGCGCATTATACTCGTCTGTCTGTCTGTCTGTCTGTCTGTCTGTCTGTCTGTCTGTCTGTCTGTCAAGATTGTGCTGTGGTAATGTGCCGTTGTCAATCAACTGTTTTATCAGTTTGTCTGCCTTTTCATTGTTTATGTAATACTTCTCGTCCACATCATCTTCAAGGTAATCTTTCAGCTTCTTTTTTAATGGTATCGGCTGTGGGAAATGGTAGTTATATTCTCCCAAAAACGAAAACATGAAGCACCTTTCACGGTTCTGTGCAACTCCGTAGTTCTTTGCGTTCAAATCCTGCCAGTAGCTTACATATCCAAGGCTTGTCAAAAAATCAATCCAGTTTTGGAAATCTCCCATGTTTGCATCAGCATGGACTTGTGGAACGTTCTCCATGAACAGAATCTGTGGTAATTCTCCACCACCATCCCTTATCTCTTTCAGAATCCTTTCTACTTCCCACAAAAGACCAGACCTGGTTCCACTTCCTTTTTTCATGCCTGCTTGTTTCCCGGCAACCGATAAATCGGTACATGGGAATGAGTAAGTAAGTAAGTAAGTGAATACCTCCGTGTCGCAAATATCCAAATCTTCCGCATGAACCTTAGTTATATCCATTGTTGGAAAATTTGTTCCATGCACTGCGTTATAGCTTGCTATGGCATACTTATCAAACTCCACAACTCTATAATGCTCAAATTTTGCACCGATTCTTTCCAGTGCCATTGCCTGCGAACCATATCCGGCAAACAGCTCAATTAATCTTATAGGCTTTGTAATCCGTATTGGTTCACGTATCATGTCAAAAATGCTCATCTGATTCTGACATTCGTAATCAAACTTATCTAAATCACTCATTTTTTTCAAGGAGACCGCATATGCTTCACTCTGGCCAGAGTCTCGGCTCCTTTCTACATAAAATCTTCTAAACTCATTTGTCCTTTACAATTACCACCGATTGTGGATGGATCCCAGCCAACTCCAATGTAGTCTAAGACTTTTGCCCATCCATAATCGTTGCCTTTTGCATCCTTGCACATATGAAACATCAGATAATCCCACTCTTTCGGGTTGCTCTCATAGAGCAAATCAAATCGATGCGGTCGTTTCTCCATGTGGATTCCAAAACCGCACATACTGCATCCGGTACGCTGTGCCTTGGTTGTGTATAGTGTCCCGTCCGGCTTTTTCTCAATCGTTCCGTAGATCTCCGGTATAATGCTGTCTGGCATTTCAAAACTTTCAGATAATTTTCTTTCTTTCAAAAGTTTCTCATGATATTTTTCTTTCAGTCCGGCTTTCCACAGTTCGTCCATTTCCAGTGCGAGTTTTAAAATATCCTGCCTATGGAAGATTGCAAATGGTGCCGATCTAATTGTAGATGCTCCAAAATAATTACATCCGTTCATCCGCAGGCTCTTGGCACGTCTGCCACCCTCGGATGCCATCAATCCCAAATACGGGACACTGTTATGTTCCTTGCCCCAGTCTTCACAATTCTTTTCTTTGAGGTAATAACAGCATTTCGCTGATACCGAGAAATCCGGTTTCCCGAAGTCGCATCCTTCGGTTTCGTTTTCGTATCCACCGAACAGCTTTAACCATCTCTGTTTTAACTGCATTTTAGAGTTTTTCTGCCATCCGCCATATTCTCCAGTCTCCCCAGTAATAATCGCATGGCGGACAGTTTTATTTTTCTCTGACGGATTTTGTAACAATTCTATCTTGGCAGCCACTTCCTTTGAAATGACCGGAAACCCAAACTCCTGTATAACTCTTGCTTTTGTCCAATATGTGCCATCTTCTCTTTTCAGTGGTGGCACATTGATAATTCCAAGAGCTTTATGTACTCTCTGTATACTCTTGTCTTCCAGTGTAGATGCACTGACTCCTGGTGCGTCAATTCCGCATACCTCATGTAAAAACAGGTATAAGATTATACTGTCAAGTCCACCGACAGAAACATGGTAGTTGAGCAATCTTCCATCACATTCACTTGCGAACTCTTCTGCTCGTATTTGAGCATATTTTCTTTTAAATTCATATGGCTGCTTTTCTTTCTGCATAAATGATGCAATCTTCTCATATGCTCCGATCCGCTCCATTCTTTCTTTTACTGATTCCATTTTTTCTCGGAGTAAAGAGCTCTTTCACGCTGGCCAGCAAACCTCTCACTCCTTTCAATTTATTCTTCTGGTTTCTCGCACCGCTCAAATTCAATTACCCACACCCACGGATTCGCATCCCAACCGTAGCGGTCAATGTCGGATTTCTTAATGGTGGAATCCCATACATAAAAAAAACCAAGTGCTGTTGATGTATAATCGAAACATCCCTCTGCTTCTGCATCATCGTCTGTCATATCCTGCAACCGCTCCACCCGTACATCCGTCACCTTCAGCCAGATTCTCGCCGCTTCTTTCGGCATAAATAATGATTGTTTCCACTCTCCATAGTGACTGAACCATTTATGTACAAATGTGTCATAATCTAATCGGTTTATAGAATCTGTATTTCCATTTGCAAATTGCAACCTCACATCATCTCCGCCTGCTCTGAATCTTATGTCAGCAGTTGCTTCGTATCGGTGTGCTCGCCAACATTGCCATGTTTCCCGGACATACAGGATATCGCCCGGCTCGCAAGGCAACTTAAAAAATTTCTCTCCATACCCATCTGCAAATGTACCTCTACACGATATGTACCCTTTAGGTGTAAAAGCGGTATATCCTAATACTGCATCATCAGGAATAAAGCCTTTTACAATTCTTCTCGTTGCATCTTTTCTCCCGTCCAGAATTGCCCGAACCATTTCTGTATTGAATAAAATCGGTTTAATTGCCATCTACTCCACCGCCTTTCACAATCTCGATTGCATGCTCATAACTTCTTGCTTTCTCTTTTCCCAAATTCCTGTTGTATGCATTCTCCCAAAACTTTCTCTCATTTTCCAACTGTTCCACGACCTTGTCCGGGTCATAGGCGATCGGCTGTGCATCAATCTTCTGCGCTAACGCATAGAACATATCATCACTACGTTTCTGTGTAAGAAGAATATCTATAAACCATTGTTGATATAATTCTTTTTTTAACGAATCCGCATCAATCAGTCTTCCCATCGTTCGCCCTCCTGTTCCAATCTGTAATTGCTTTCGTTCGCTCGTCTTTCCCTGTTCTGATGCCTCCGTCCTGATCCATGTACATCTCACATTCATAGCTTTTTGGAAGTTCTGTTCCGCATTTCATACATTTGATTTTGAACATTACACCAACAGCCGAATGTGATGACTTATTTGTAGTGGTTAAGAACATTGCTTTTCCACCGCAGAACGGGCATGGCTTAAGTCTTTCAATCATTCTTCATCACTCCAATCAATTTTTCTTAAACAATTCGGACATCCATAAGGTTCTTCTACTTGATGCCCACAATCTGGACAATAACCAACATGTTCTTTATGTTTCTGATATCCAAAATAACTATTCGTTACATGCATTGGTTTCTTCGCTGTCCACTTCTCCATCGCCGCCCGGCATTCTTCCAGCGTTCCGATTGCACGGTACTTCTGTACCTCTTTCAGTGCCTTGATTGCCATCTCATAACCTTGGATTTCTCTTTTTCTCTCGTTATTCTGTATACACATTTTGGCTAAATCAATAGAAGTCTCAAGTTCTTTAATTGCTTCATTCTCCGTCATATCTACACCTCCAACAGCTCTGGGCTGTCAATCATGTTGCCGATCACTTCAAAATTCTCTGAATCAAAATCATCCAGTTCCTCGTAGTAATCACAGTCCGGCTCATTCGTACACCATCCGTTTTCATGCCACACGACACGCTTTCTCGTCTCATCTTCTGGAAACTCATCATCGATATGCCCTGAAAGAATATCATTCTCAAAAATCAGCTTGCCATTCTTGTCCTTAAGTCCTGTACACTGGCAGATGGTAGATGGGATTATAAGATCAGCAAATTTTTCATCAATAGTGAAAATCCATAATCCGTCCCACCGTTTCAAAAGAAAGCCTTCCGTCCATTCACCATTGTCTTTCCGCTTTGCACGGAATAAATATCTATCTTCCATCCTTTTCCTCCATTTCTTTCAACTTGGCTTCGGCTTCCTCACGAGTAAAGAATACCGATTTATTAATTTCGCAAATGCTGCAGTGTTTAGCTACGCTTTCACGTATGTAGTACGCCTTATCACTACAATTCTCGCAAAATCCTATAAAACACATTCCAGACCGATTACTTTTGTTTTTTCCGCAACAATACTCGATGGAATACACTGGTGCATCTTCACTGATTGGCAACCGCAGAAGTAATCCCTGCTCTTCGGCATCCTCATAGTCTTTGAGTTTCCGATATACGGCATCTATTTCCTCGCAATCCGGTTCACATGCCATTTCCCACAGTTCATCATCAATCCATGATGGATTCCTTTCTGTTAATCTTTCCATGTTGCTTCCTCGCTTTCTGCTTTTCCTTTTCCTCACATGGCTTACAAAGCCTACTACACCAACCGCATGGTGTTATGTATGGACATTCTTCTCCAAGTCTCATGCTATTCCTCACTTTCTGCCTTAAGCCAATCCAAAACACATGATTTGCAAGCCTCTTCAGGATGAGAACATTCCTCTACGCCCATGTGTTCTATGCAACTTCCAAATAATACTTCTGCCAAATCCTCATCCGTCATGCTTCTGATCCGGTCTGCATTGGTCTGTGGCTTCTTAGCCATGCTCTTCATACACTCCATCATATTTCTACCTCACTAAATCTAATCCTCATTTATGTAAAACTCATTTCCATGTCTGCTGTACCCAAAGCAAAGGCTTCCATCATCACAAATTAATGCAAGTTCTAAGTCTGATAATTGTGTATTATTTTTAATAACCTTATAAACAGAACGATACTTACCCGGTGTACAATCTAAGACAATGTCATAATCATCAAGATTATCAACTTTATAACTTGAAATTCTGTATTTTTCCTTTAATTCATTATAAATCGTGCTGTTCATGATTGACTTTTCTCTCTCATTTTCAGTAAAGGCATATGCTGGATAAATTCTCTTTTCAATCTCCATATTATTTTTCTCCTATCTCACTAAATCCCTTGTTTTAACAGATATCCCTTTAAATTTCCCGGTGCGACAATACTCTGCGGTATCAAAAAACATAATGCATCCATCGTCTTTTCCGGTATCGTCACTTCCTGCAAGTGCTATGCTTACACCATTTCTTACCAATGTATTTTTTAACAACATCAGTACCGCTTCTATCTCCTGCTTGGTTTCGTCTGTCATTTCAACTGTACCCTCCTCTTTTTTCTACCTCTCTTTTCGAATTTATCGCACATTCCTACCGGACATCCACGCCTTAATCCGGTCTGTAAATAATATCCACACATGATTTCTGTCTGGTTGTGCTTGTATGCGTATTTACATTTCCGGCAGTATTTTATGCTTGTCTTTGTCATTTCTCCCATGTTAATAATCCTTATTTCACCGCTTTTCCTGTTACAATATCCCAGTGTTCATCCTCAATGAACTGATTCCGAATAATCTCATCCGTCAGATAGTGTTCCTTACTCTTTGGCTGCTTGCGCCAATAGGAATCAATGTAATAGGCAACCCAATTCATAAATTCTTCGATTTTGGCATTTGAGAAAAGGTAAGAATCTTTTAATGTCGGAATAGTCAGATACATTGTGGAGGCAAGCGCGCTCTCGATATTCCGATCTGCGCCAAGCACTGCCCGTCCATTTTTTATATCTGCCATATACAATTTTTGTGACATTGGGATTGATTTTACCCACTTGACCACATCAATTTTCTTTTTACGGCAATATGCCATCATGCTCTCGCTCGTTACCGCTTCGTCATCATCGTCCTGCCAAGATTTCCGACGCTCAACGGTTTTGCTATAAAAATTCGTGACCTGCTTAAACGTCATATCAAACTTGTCATACAAAATGGCTGTAAAAATATATCCCATGTGATTCGCGATATTATCTCCTAACTGACATTTTGCTAATTCCTGCTTATAAACAATCGACGGAATTAACCTCTGTCTCTGCTGTACGTTATGCATTTGTTCACCTTCCTTGTATTTTTTATTTTATATTTCCACCCGCCATCATCTTTTCAATGATTTCCTCCTGCATCCGCTCTGCGATATGATCCCGGACTGATTCTTCTGGAAATGCGATCTGATATGTCCGCTCCTTGATCCGGTTCGTGATCTGGTCATCATACTGTAGTGTCTCCAACGGATCATTGCTCGTAAAAATAGTCACTTTCCGGTTTATGTAACGTTCATTGATGATCTGATACATCTTATCGTTGATCCAGTCCGCTGGTCTCTCCACTCCGAAATCATCAATCACAAGGATGTCTGTGGTGTAGAGCGCGTCCAAAAGCTGATTCTCACTGTATTTTGTATCTCTCTGCCATGTATTCTTGATCTCTTGCAGGATAGTCAGCGACACCGCAAATTTCACTGCATAGTTTTTCATCAGCTCATTTGCGATTCCGGCAGCAATCCTCGTCTTGCCGCTTCCCTTTGTCCTTGACCAGATATACAATCCCATGCCTCTTTCCTTCTGGCTCTCAAAATCATCCAGATAGGTTTTTATGATTTTACAGGCATCTGACACCATCTTTTTACTTTCCTGCTTCCTGTACACATCCATTCGAAACGATCTCAGATCCATCCCACGGAATGCCTCCGGTATATCTGCGAATCGCAACCGCCTTGACATGACCGCTTTCTCACGGCACTTACACGGTACTGCTATTTCAACTCCGTCTTTTATTTTCAAGATCCACTCCCGACCTTCGCAAATTGGACACACATCAGAATCCCTGGAAGTCTCCGGTGTCTCCGCATTCCTGCATAAGTTCGTTGAGTGATTTTTCATGCGTTCCAGTATCTCTTCCAACTGATCCATCGTTCTCTCCTTTCAGATACTGCATAAACAAATTCTCTTTCAAGAAATTCTCTGCATTTTTAATATAGCGATCAGGTGTCCTTTTCTTTTGGCAATCAACAGCGTAATTTTGTGCAGCCACTATCAGATCATCTTCCGGTACACCAGCCAGTACCGCATTGCAGTATTCAGTTTCAACAAGACAGCCAGTGCACCGTTTCGGATAGACCGCGGCAAACTCTGCATACCGTTCCACGGGGGATATAGGGGGTGTATTTTGTTTATGTTTATGTCTTTGTTTATTAATAGGTTCACTTTGTGGTTCAAACTGTGGTGCAATTTGCAGTTCACTTTGTGGTTCATCTTGTGGTTCATTTTTACTGTAATTTTGAACCACAAGACTATTTATTTTATATTGTGCCGCAAGATTACCACCGCGCGATTTCCATTCGATGAACCCATCTGTAGCAAGTTTGTTTCTCGCTCTCTTTAATGCTGATGCATTTAATCCAGACCGAAGTCCAAGGACTGACGAGGCTACCGTAAACGTATCTGGCCACCCTGCTTTATTCGCTATGGACATTAACGCATGCCATAAGGCGATTGCAGTGTTGGGCTGCGGGTTTAGTTCGAGCCTGTCGTAAAATGCTTTTATCTCAGCTAAATAGTTCAAGTTTCCACCTCCCGAATCCGAACTTCAATCCGTGGATTTTCAGCATCTATACGAAATTCATCAGAGAATCCACAGATCTGCTCCCAGCCATCATTTTTTAATACATGGCAGTTAACTAATGCATCCTGGATCACTTTTCTGCCGAATGACGATATATTGTCCAGATCACGCCTTTTATTCTTTTCCACCCACAGATATTCCATAAATACTTTTTTATTGATATTTACGTCTCTCAGGCACTTTCTAATGTACACAGAAACAATAGATTCATTCTGCTTTTTCATCTCTCCGCCTTTATATCTGCTTGCCTTATCCGCACGGATAAAATCATTCAAGTTATCCAGTCGTCCCGGTATTATCAGTAGGTACTCCAACTTCTCGCCACCTTTCAAATGTCATTTTCATATTTAAACGTTTTTTCAGTATCGCTCTGGCACGGTGCAGCTCTTTTGATAGATATTCATCCAGTTCTTTTTCATCTACTGGATCTCCCGGAACTGGTCTGTAATATCCATTTCCAACATTGATAATGCAGTCATCCTTTGTATTTGCTGTCTCTATCTGCTTTCGCAGTTTTCTATCTTCAAATGGATTATAGAGTCTCGGTAATGGTTTCAAATGTCCGCAGGGAATGTCATTTATTGTCTTCATTAATCCCCTTTCTTCTCCGGGACTAAACCCGGAGATAATAACCAGCTTCCAATAATTCGTGATATATTATTTTCTGCATGAATAGGTTTCTTTCTGCCGTCCGGCAAGGTGTTCCAACCCTATAACCACGACTTTCCAAAAATATCTCTGAAATCTTCTCTTGTTCCGTAATGAGATTCAAAATATTCCTGCGCCATAGTTTTTAATTTCAGATCAATTTCTTTTGCATTTGCTCCCCTCTGCGCTCCGTTAGGATGCAGATCCGGTCTGAGCGGAATAACAAAACCATACTTTTCACTATTTTTACGGTTTGAACTTCCAAAGATATGATGTCTTTCCACTGGGTATGTTCCGGTAAAATAACAGTGATCCATATCATCCGTGAACACACTCCAAAGCTTTTTGCTCATGTTCTCCACTCCTGCTTCATACGTTCCAATTCATCCGGTGTAGCTGTCTCAATGCCAAGTTCCTTTGCTTCTTCAACAATCCGGTCTATAAAGTGGCTCATTTCGACAGTATCGTATTCGCTAGATCCTTTGATCATCAGATACGAAGCAAATTTCCCATTGTCTTTAATATATTTCCAATGACCATCAACCTTTGACATGTCAACTGATTTTTTTACTGTAATCGTGATATATCCGTCTTCATCTTCATAGAACGCTCCGTATTTCTGCAACATTTCCTCATAGACTTCATCCTTGCTGGAATAGATGTCTTTGCTATTGGCAATCTTTGTCATGAGCACCCATGCATAAGCATTGGCATCAAGACTTCTTTTCTGACGATACTTAACTGCCTTAATCTGCAATAAATCATCCGGTTTTAAATGCTCAATCTGCTTTGCTGCTGATGCGTCAACCTCAAATGTAAGGATGATGCCTTGTCCATTGAATGTCCGGCTCGCTCCGGTAAGCTTTCCAGTAGTCTCCATAAGCTACTCTTCTTTCTTTTTCTTATACCAGCACTTAACCTGTTCAATGATCTTAGCAGCCATTTCACTTGATAGATCTGAAGTCTTTTCAAAATGATATTTTTCTTTCAGCGTTTTCCAGATATCATTGGATGTAGCATTCTCACACATATCAGAATACGCACTTACAAAATCTGTCATTGTTCTAAGCTGTTCTACGGTTGCTGGAACAAAATCATTTTTAGGTTCTACCATATGGCTTTCTGAATCTGGATCCTGCATCTCTTCGGTAGGAATACAGAACACTTGGAAACAAGCATATTTAAACGCAATCGCCATAGCTTTATTCGTTGCCTTATCTCCGGAATCCATGCCCTCACCGATTGTTACCGCCGTGATACTGCTTCCATCTTCCGCATAAAAGGTATATTTAATCTTGCAGACCGAATAGATCAGCGTTGCACCTTTTATGGATTTTCTTTCTTCTCTGGTCTGTTCTAAGACCTCTGGAACGATAAATATATGATTGTTGACCAATGCCGGATTGATTGCATTCATTACCGCATCAATTCCGCGGTATTTAAACCCCTGCGTCTTATTCACATCATTTTTTCCAACCGCACCGATTTCTTCCATGCACTTTGATATTGCCTGATATATGTTCATCTGTTTTGCTGTCTCTGCCATTATCGTACTCTCCTATACTTAATTTCTAAGCTGCGCATCTGTGCTTCCAACTGCACGATCTGGAACGGATCAGCAATAATCTCATAAACAATGGAATCATTAACCGGCTTCGGCTCAATAATAATTTCTTCCGGTGCAGTCTGCGCAACTGGTGATTCCTGCATCGGAGTATCAATAGCAGAATTAACCTCTGATGCCGTACGTGCTTCCTCTTCGGCTTTTCTTTTGGCTTCCTCTTCCTGTCTGCGCAAAATCTCTTCTTTCTGCTTCTGATACTGATTCATGACCTCAATAGCATCTGATAATTCTAAGGTTGTCTTATATTTCTCAATTCCTTTATCCTCAAACTCTGATTCCATGCTGCGGATAATACCGAGGTCTTTTTCTACATGATCCACTCTCTCTGTAATGGCTTCTGTGATTGCTTTCTTTGTAGTGGTGGCATTCTCCCACTTACTGTCATAAATTCTCTGTAAAGGAAGATATCCGCTCGCTTCCTCATGCTCTGCCATGATCTCCGTATAAATTTCAGAAATCAGCGCTTTCTTTTCTTCCACACGCCTACGCTCAAATTCTTCCACCTGATTATTGATAAAGTTGATTGGTTCATCAATCAGATTGTCCAGTTCCTTTACCTGCGCTTCAAAATTGGTGTAAGGAATCATAAAAGATTTCTTCACTTCCAGCTTTTTATCGTTAACTGATTTTTTCAGTTTTCTAAGACTTGCAATTGTTTTTTTGGCTTCTGTCTTGGATTCCTCCGTGAAAATCATATTTTTATAAATTTCCAGCTCGGAATTAAGTTTTTCCTTAATCTCCTCAAAATTAAAACCAATAACACCATTTTTCTGCTCAACATTTACTCTGATTTCTTCCATCTTTCTTTTATCCTCTCTTCCTCTGATTCAATATCTGCCAGCTCTTCACGTCTGGCTTGTTTCTCATATAATCTGTGGCGGCGTTCTCTGTCCCTCTCGTACTCTTCGAGCATATCAAGGCTGTCCGGTATGTAATCATTCATATCTATGAGAAAATCCCTCCCCATCATCGTCTGTGTTGGTAATCAGCTTTCTTATACCATACACGAATTCACCATGAATACTTCCGTCGGTATGCCATGAGACTTCACCGGCTTCTATGCCTAAATCTTCCAGTGTTCTTTCAAATTCTGCCAGTGCATCCTTGAGTATTCCTAAATCCTTCCATGTCAAACTAGGCGCTGCCATTTAAAAATTCCTCCATTTCCATCTGTCTGAAATCTGTAGATAAAACCATGTATCTGACAGCTTTCTCTTGCTGTTGCTTCATGTACTGCTCGTCCCGGCATTCTTCACACATGTTTCCTTCGCCGGGATCTAAACTACATCCACAGATTCTGCATTTCCTGTAAATCATAAAATCACGCTTTCCAAAAATTTAACTACGTGTTATAATAAACGCAGAAGTACTTTTGTATTCCTACGTTTAAATAGCACCTGAGTTCGCCAAAACATTTAGGGTGCTATTTTTTTGTCCTCAAATTCCCCAAGGAACTCAACATCAGCGTCAAGCTTGTCCTTCCGGCGGATCATGTTAAAGTCTGCTTTCCGCTTTTCTTCCCGGCGGTTCTCCACGTCAAAGATCACAACTCCAATAAGTGCAATCACCGCACCGAGGGCTATTGCAATCAGCAGAAAAACATAATACATTCCATCAGCATCGAGCATTCCACCAAGAAACAGGATTCCAAGCCCTACCGCTATAAAAACTTTACTGATCTGCTTCATTCTTCATCTCCTTTCCACACATATCCAGTATTGAATACATGGAAAACAGGTTTAAAAACAACATTAAAGAATTGGCTTCCTTTATCTCCCGGTTTATTTCTTGATTCGAACAGCAGGCGGTTCTTTCAGTGCGTTATCTAATCCATAGTTGGCACAGATAATGCGCTTTGAAAGTTCCATGCGAATTTTAAAACCCTCTCCACCTGTACACGATATCTCAAAATAATCACAACCATTTCCAAAATCGACACCATTTAGCTTGAAAACTTTCTTTTCGGTATCAACTTCTAACGTTTTTATTTCCTGCGGCACTCCTGCAAGAATTTCTTCAAAAGTTCCCATTTCTTCTCTTCCTCTCCTCCAATAGATATAAAAACATTTGCTACATTTTTCATGATGCCTTGTCCTTAATTACAAGCTTAATTCCTTCCTGCCTTTCGTAAATCTCTAACAGAATGTCCATAATCTTGGCTTTCCTCTCTGGTGTAATTTCCATGTCTGCTTTGTTCATGTAAATCTCCTTTCTCATTATTTAACGCTCCCACACATGGCAATCTGCTTGTCAAGTTCCGCCTGTTTCTTTGAGATTGCCATACCATCCGCAACACCGAGAATGTAGTTGAAGCTCACTTTGTCCAGCTGTGATACTGTTTCAGCTAATCTTGCAAGGGCCTTTTCCTTTTCTTCGTTCATCTGCTCACTTCCTTTCGTGTTTGTATTACCTTGTGTGATTATAATATCATACGTAGTTTGTATTGTCAAACATTTTTTAATTTTTTTGTTTGACATTGTGTGATTTTTGTATTATTATACTAGTGGGAGGTGATAATAAGTGGATGAGCAAATAAAACAGTTGAGAAAATCGCTTGGAATGTCACAAGAAAAGTTTGCTAAAGAAATTGGTTTAACTAAAAATTTCATATCTTTAGTAGAAACTGGTCAAAGAAATCTATCAACCCAGTCGATCAAACTTATTTGTCGATTGTTTGATGTTAATAAGGAATGGCTCGAGACCGGAAAAGGCGAAATGTTCATTCAAAAGACAGAGAATGAAAAGATAGCTGAATTTCTTGCAGATGTTCTGAAAGCCGGGGAAGACGACCAGCGGTACAAATTCATAACCGCTATATCACAACTGGATGAAGACGAATGGAACACAATCCAGAAGATGGCAGAAATGTTTGTGAAGAAGTAAAAAGAAAGACAAGGGCAATGCGCAAACCCTTGTCTTTTTCTTTTATCTTAAAAACCTCTTTATAAATGCATATATGGTTCGGAGATCATCCTCGTCCATGCACTTCTCTATTAATTCTATTATTTTCTCTTTAAGCTCTCCCATATCCAATACCACCTTTCTATTTGATACATAAAGTATACGAACGTATGTTCGAAAAGTCAATAACGCATCCATTTGTTTTTATCTTAAACTTTCATTTTGCAAAAAAATGTCATAAAAAAATGACAAAAATGTATTGTTTTATAATCATTTTGCTTTATAATTGTAGTATCAAAAGAAAGGGGAGTTCAAAATCATGAACGAATCAAAAGATACTAAAGTATGTAAACACTGTCAATCGGAGATTCCTAAGAAAGCAAAGATATGTCCAGTATGCAAAAAGAAACAAGGTTTACCGAAATGGGCGATTGTTTTAATTGTGATCCTGGTTCTTGCAGCTATCGGTTCTGCTTCTGGTGGAAATTCCGACAATTCAGAAACTACTACCACTTCACAATCATCAAGCACAAACGAAACTCAAAATTCGACACCAGAGGTAAAGGAAGTTGAGACCGAATCAGAGCCAGAAATTGAATATACTGCGGTTGATGTAAGCACCATGATGGATGATTTGAAAAACAATTCAATGAAAGCAGAAGATACTTACAATGACAAATACTTAGAAATTACTGGTCGATTAGATGTTATTGACAGCAACGGTAAGTATATCGGGGTATTCTCTCAGACAGACAAATTTGCAATTGTTGGTGTCCAATGCTATATAAAAGATGATGATGTAAAAGCAAAGGTAATGGAAATGTCCAAAGACGATACTATAACGCTAAAAGTTCATATTAAAAGCGTTGGAGAAGTTATTGGATACTCGGCAGATATTATAGAAATAGAATAGTATACAGTCCCTCTAGCAAATGAGGGACTTTTTTTAAAGGGAGTTAAAAATGAACATAGCAATTTATCCAAGGAAATCAAAAAAAGATGATAATTCAGAATCAATGGAACAGCAAATAGACGATTGCAGAAAGTACATTGATAAAACTTACCATAATGCAAATATAATCGTTTATTCTGGCGATTATGCGATCACAGGGCATAGCACGGCAAAAAGAAAGGACTTTCAGCGCATGATGGATGATGTCAGAGCCGGAAGAATCAATGCAGTTGTTATTATGAGATACGATCGTATAGCAAGAAATATGAGAGATTTCTGTAACCTCTATCACGACATGGAAAGCGCAGGATGCAACTTGATATCAGTGAGTCAGCAGATCGATACTTCCACGCCATACGGAAAGAACTTCATGTACCAGATGGCAAACATGGCAGAATTAGAATGGGCGGTTATATCTGAGCGATACAAAGACACCGCAGCTTATAAAATCCGTGAAGGGAAAGCCTACACTGGAAGAGTGCCTATAGGATTCAAAATAGAGAAAATAGATGGCATAAAGAAAGTCGTACATGATAATGAGGAACAGACAAGGGCTATATTTGATTATTTATTAGCAACCAAAAGCAAGCGCGGCACTGTTCTGTGGGTACGTGAAAATTTAATTCCAGACTTCACACGTCACAAATTAGACACAATGATCAAGTCAGATTTATATATTGGTAAAGTAAGGGAAAATGAAAATTTCTGCGAACCTTATTTTACCCAAAAGCAAATGGAAGAAATAAGAAGTGTCAATCAGATAAAATACGCTCCATCCGGTCATATATATTTATTCAGTGGATTATTCCGTTGTCCTATATGTGGCAGGAAAATGGCAAGTTTTTACAGCATAGACAAAAAGACCAAAAAGCACCGGCAATATCAACGATGCTGGTTTGGTGGAAACGAGAAATTGCACAAAACAAAATTAGTGTCAGAAGCAAAAACAGAAAAATATCTTCTTGAAAATCTTGATGCAGCATTAAAAAATCTTGAATTTGATGTAAAAAAAGAAGCAGGTAAACCAAAGCGCAATTTGAATAAGAAACTTAATGATGCAATAGCGGAGCGTGACAGACTGAATTACCTTTTTGAAAAAGGAAGAATTGATATTCCAGAATACGAAAAGAAATACAGTGTCTTATCAGAAAAAATAAACTCCATAACTGAGGAGTTGTCAAACAACAAAGTTGTAAGGATTGAGGAATTTAAGAAGCAGATCCCGGAAGACTGGAAAGTTCTTTACGAACAACTAGATCAAAAAGGAAAACAAGAATTTTGGCATAGAATAATAAAAGAAATTTATTTGAATGAAGCCTTTGAAATTACTGGCTTTATATTTTATATCTAGGGCTTGTACTAAATAACTATTTCCTAGAGGTTAACATTAATTAGTACAAGTCTATTAAAAATGGCGATTAGAAATTCTAACCGCCATTTATTTTACGCTTTTACAATCGCAGCATCAAATCCTGCTGCTTTCAATTTTTCCTGCAAGGCAATAGCATTTGCTTTGTTGCGATACGCTCCGACCTGTACACGATAAATAGAATCTTTATCACCTACGCTTGTCTCTGATCCAGAAGTTGCAGCATCATCATCAGATGTGTTATTGGATGGTTCAATGTACTGCTGTCCGGTAATTCCGTAAACAATTGCACTTGCCATGCTCTTAAAGTCATACAATGCTACATCGTCTTTATCATCCACGAAGCAACATTCAATCAGCATCGCAGGTGCTTTTGTGTGATTGAGCACGTAAAGCTTTTTGTTAATCTTCACACCACGATTTTTAAATCCAAGTGCTGCAATTGCTTTCACAATTTTCTCTGCAAATGGTTTTGCTTTGCTATTATCACTATAAATATATGCTTCTACACCTGTTGTCCGTCCGTTTCCAGACATATCCTTCGCACCTGCATTGAAGTGAATGGACACATCAAGATCTGCCGCATGAGCATTGCATTTTCCTACGATGTTGCAAAGCACATTGTTTGCGCTTGTCCCGTTCTCTACAGTGCAGTCATACACTGTATGTCCGAGGCCTTTCAACTGTCTGATAACCTCATTTTTTACATTTCTTGCTTCTGTTGATTCCCGGATAATTCCGATAGCTCCACACGCTACTTTTCCGTCAGGGTTGTGTCCTGCATGTACATTAATAATCATATGTATTATTCCTCACTTTCTTTGTCATACCTTGCTTTGTAATACTTTACAACCGCACCAAGTGCCGCATTAAGTCCGGTCAATGTTGCTAAAATCTGTTCTCCATAGGGAAATCCCCATGTTGCACTCAATACACCATAAAATGTAATGAAAATAGGCATCCAGAGTAAAGATACATCCTTGATTAAATCATATGTCTTATTGTTCATTTTCTACCTCTCTTTCATAAGAATGGAACTATTGCATTTACAAAAGCCAGTGTTGCCGCCCCTGCAATCGCTCCAACAATTGTTGTTAAAACTGTTCTTGTTACAGTATTCCAGTTTTGTGCTGGTCTGGATTCTAACTCTGCAAGTTTATCACTGTGATCTTTCTGAACTTCAACCATATTTTTTACTGACATTGCAAGTTCTTGTACGGAAATCGTTAATTCTTGGATCTGCTGTTGCTGTTTCTCAAGGTCATCAATACGATGGTTTGCTACCTTAATTTTTTCACTATGCTCAGTAAGAGCTTTTACAATATCTTCGTTTTCCATAAGCTCTCCTTTCTTTTGTATAATTCAATTATAATATTTCATAATAATTTTTTGTTCCATTTTACTTCGCATAACCAGAGTTTAAATAAGTTAAACGAAGGAATCGAATGGAAGCGTAACGATGAAGTGTTACAACGTGAAGATTGTGAAATCGCCTACATTGAATATACGAAATTTTTGTATAATAAATTACATGCAGAAGCAACCTTCAAACTTAATGCTAAACAGGCTATTTCTAAAGAAACAGATATCATAGTTGCTAAAATATCCGATTCGAAATTTAATCCTAAAACTACAGTAAAAGATATATCATACACCGGTATTGCTATTGGTGCGTTATATATCGAGAATGGGTATATTAAATATCGTCAGCTCATAGATACCATGCCTAAAGATTATACGATTATCTTTACAATCAGATGGGATTTATTTTAATTATTTCGTAAATAATAAAATCGAACTGTAAAGTCAACTTTTAATTCACTTTCCGTTAAATTTTTATACCTTACACAGCATGTGGTATTATCTTTGATAGCAGGAGAACCTAACATACCATGAGAATGTGCGTCTGAACTTCCGTAAGTTGCAATAATTGTAGTAGCAAGCGGTACATAATCCTTAAAATTTATTGGTGTATTATCACTTATTGAAATATCGCTATTTGGAAGCACGGTAACAACTCCAGTTCGTACATCATTATATATCATTCCTTCGTTTAACTCACGTAAACTCTGGGATACATCCGCGAACCCCGCCTCAATTCTATCTTCCAGATCATTCATGTTTGCAGCATTAAAAGCATCACCCTCCTGCGAGATTGTTCCTTCATCCCTTGCAACTGTCACAAGATTTGTGCTGCCATCTTCCATCGTAATCAGTCTGCGGTTAATATACTCTGCAATTCGATTTTTCCATGTTTTCTTTGTAAATCCCATAATATGTCCTCTCTTCCTATAATAATAGTCCGGTATCATCTCCGGCATATATCTCTGATCCACAGTAATAATTGAAGTTGTTAAGTAAAATGCCATACACATCATCTAATATTTTCTCTATATCATTCATCTTCTGGTATGTATTGACTGGCATACTCGGTGTCTGCGGCGTGTCTCCATGAATCATGTACGCATTTCTGATAACCTCTGTGTTATTTATGACTGACATTAAAAATGTCTCATTTGGATGTTCTGGAACGTCTGCAACCGTAAGATTAAGTTCCAGCACATCTGATAATAACTTTGTGTTATTCTGGATTCTCTGCATATCTGATCGATTCAGTGCGCCTTTCATCCCGGCAAGCCATTCTGTTTTTTCGTCTACATTGAAATTATCCCATCCTTTCTGTAACAACTCCAACATGCGATCCACATCACTCTGTGACCGGTCCGTCACTGTCTGCATCCACACTAGCATAAGCAACCACCTCACTTTTCAGACGCTCATTTTCTTCTTTTAAAGCTTTGTTTTCCTTTGTGAGCTTCAGATTTTCTTTTCTAAGCTCGTCATAATAAGGATTAATTGGATTGTAATTCATCAGATCAGTACATCTCCTCCCGTATATAATTCAACTCCGGCGAAGTAATTTTCCGTAACAACTACTGAATACCCCCTGCACGTTGCCGTTGCGATAAATCCACCGGTCAAATCAAGCGTCTGGCTTTCAATCAATGTTGTCGATGTCTTGCCACCGATGGAATTTATATTCGCCCAATTTCCTACCTGCTCTAAGTCAACCAGGTACTTCATTCCCACCTTTTTTCTCAAGGCATGATAATCCAAAAGATAAGCGGCGATATCGGGTAATATATCAGCATTATAAATGGTGCATCCACTGTACTTCTTTATATTTTCTGTCTCTCCAGCTTCGATTTTATCCACACGTTTCTCATAAGAAAAAGTGGTATTTGCATATTTAATACCTGTGATCTGGCACTGTCCGGCATCCGGCATGTTAATGATGAGATAATTTGTTTTTACTTCTTTCAGCGTGCCGACACTTGCCGTGATGGACGATGGAAGATATGGACTTGAAAATGTAATCTTGGTATCTCCGGCCGGCAATGTTTTCTTATAAATGTCTGAGTTTTTTTCTTCCAATGCATAGTTTTTCATCTCAATATTCACACCAGAGATATATTTTTCAAGAGATACTTTCGTATTTCCATTAAATTTGCGATCCGTCCCGACAGTGGATTTCACATATCTGTCTGGCTTATAAACCTTGATGGTATCGCTCCGGCTGTCATCTGCAACCGCACCACACGCAAAGCATACCTGTTGCAATGCCTTACGGCACGTCTGGATGGCTAAATAGCCACTTAAAAGTATGTTGCCGACTTCTTCATCAATCGTATATTTTTTAATACCGGCAGTGGTAAATATTGCAATCAGCAGTACTTCTGCACGGACATTGTTATATACCTGTCCATCATAAAATATGTATTTATCCAGCAAACCGATTGTATCTATCAGCTTAAATTTTGAGATATTCTTGGCAAAGGAAAAGTTGTCAATGAAAAACGCACCAATAGGGATCATCTTTCCATCTTTATGCTCTGATAATGTAACTTCCTGCGTTTTCTGCACACTCTTCCACGCTCCATTTTCGTTTTCTGCGTCAAAATCATTATTCATATCAACAATTGAAATATCCGCTTCGTTGATAGACAAGGCTGCAGAGGTCACATCAATGTCCTCCTGCACCTTGGCTGTCTGGATCATATCCTTATCCCACACGATATATTTTCCATATAAAATATACTGAATCTTAATATATCTCTGCGGAAAGCTTGTTCTTACAAATTCAATCTCAATTTTTCCGTAATTCTGCGCCTGTGTATTGCAAACATAAATAAGGCTGTTCGGGTAAAAGGTCTCTGTGATTAATTTTGTACCGGCGATTGTATACCATGTGATTTTCAGCTCTGCTGGTGGTTCATCTTCAAAATAAAGTGTGATCGCTGCGGATGTATGCTGCTCCTTAAATGTGATCGTGATTTTGGGATTCGTTTCAAACGTGCAGCCATCCTTTGATAATGCAGCACTCCAGAATGCAATATCGTTTGGATTTTCCGGCAATAAGCTTTTACTTCCATCAAGTATAAATTGATTCAGTTCGAAAGTTCCATAATCGGACTGTTCCGTCTGATCTGCAAATAGTCCAACTGAACCTATGCCCTGGTTATCATCTGTCGTGACCGAAGCATCCGCAAGTGCGGTAACATCTATAAATTTCATTTCTGCCCTGCAATAAGTTCTCATAAATGCCCCCTTACGGTGTCCTTGCTGGTTTCTTGCTCGTCATTTTCCAAGACAAGCCTTTATACTTCGCTCCGCTGTCCAGTACCTTTTCCACTTCGTCTTTAATAGAGGAAAAATACCCATAAAAATCAAACTGCTTGCTTGAATCCGGTAGTGATACATGATGGAATCTGTTCTCACAATCCGTGATATGATCTATTAGTTTGTCATACATTTCTACATCATCGATTGTTCCAATTGAGATTGTATAATTCTTATAAAGTCCGATGCTCTCGATTTTAATGTCGCCGTCCTCTGTCCTCTCTGCATACTTTTCCAGAAAGTCCAGTGTCCTCTGGATAGACACCAGAGGGATATTATATGTAATTCCATCAATGATAAGTCCTTGTGTATACTTATGTACCATCTTATCCCTCCGCTATCCCAAGTCTTATTTCTTCATCCTGTAAATACGGCAGATTGATTCTTGCGAACTCTTTACCATCCACCGCCAGCACTACTGTCTTTGCACCGCTATAGTCCGGCATTTTGCTTGCAAGCTTCGATGCAAGGTCGTCCATCCAGCCGGTATTATTTTCAAGCGGAAGGACAGCTTCTCTTCCTGCTTCTCCGATTTTTGCGATTGTTGCTCCGGTTGTTATTCCTCCGTTAGCTAAATAAGGTATGTTAACAGGTTGGATTTTTTGTAAATTAAATCCTCCGAATTGTTTTCCACCCAATCCAGGTACCCAATCAGGAACAGTGAAACTAATTTTATTAATTGCAGAAATACATGCGTTTATAACTCCACAAATTGCATTGTATGCAGTATTTAATGCTCCTATAACAAAATTAACAGATGATTTTAAGCATCCTACAATTACATCCCAGACACCAACAAAGAATGTTTTTATTCCTGTCCATGCCATCTTCCAGTCGCCTGTAAAGACACCCTTTAGAAACGTTGTAATTCCGGAAAAGATTTCTTTTATTCCATCGCCGATCTGCGTAAAATTTGAAAGCATTACTAAGCCCCATTCTACTATGGGCTCCAAAACAGTACGCTTAAAATTATCCCAGTCAGCTACAATGGCTAGAACCAGGCCTGCAATCAATGCGGCAATAGATGCTACCACAACACCTGCTGTCAGAAGCAGAGATGTGAATACGCCTGCAACGATAAGAATTCCATTTTTAAGATTTACACCATTATTTATCAAATCTGCTATACCTGCTACAATCAGAAGTATTCCGGCAACAACAGACGCCGCAACCGCTCCAAATGCCATAAACGTTCCGACTACCAAGCCGAAAGCAGAAACTAATAATAAGCACGTATTTTGTGCATTTAATCCGTTTTCTCTTATGTCATGAAGTGCAGTTATTAACCCTGCAATAGAAATGACTATCAGAGCAATACCGGCTACCATCGGGCCAAATAAAGCATATAATCCACCGACTGCAAGAGAAGTACCAACGATATAGCCTATTAAATTCTCCCAATCAACACCATTTGTCCACATGTCGAACAGACTATATATAGTCAATGCAAATCCTGCAATAACAACAAGCCATGAAACAATTGTTCCAAGAATTGAACTCATTGCCAATAAATCTGTCAGAAAACTAGCAATTTTCCATGTTAATAAAGCAGCTGCAATCGCTAAGACAATTGGAAGCATTGTTTCAAATATTTTTTTTACATTTTTTACCCACTCAAAATCCTTTTCGGTTAATGGCACTTCTTCATAACCGCTACCAGAAGCTCCTGATGTTCCACCACTACCGCTTCCAGAATCATTTTTCTGTAATACATTCAAATCATCAAAAGCCGCCAATGCTCCAGCTGCTTTCTTGGCAGCTCCAGCCGTTTTATCAAGAGATGCCGCATAGTCAACCTGCTGCTTCTTTGCCTTTGTCCAAGTGCTTTTTCCGCTTATAGCCGCAATAAATCTATTCGTGGCATTAATGGCATTTGTAAGCCATGTACATAAGGTTACGATTGCTGGTGTCAATGCAGATATGATAGGTGCTGTCAATGCTCCAATAGAATTTTTCAATGTAGCCGAAGCACTTGCCATTTCAGACATTTTTCCATTAAATTCAGAAGAATACTTCGCCATGTTCTGTATACCTTCTGTAAATGCCTTGGATATGGTCTGAGATACTTTCATAACCGCACTGAATATTGCAAAACTAACTACTGTCTGCTTTATTCGTTTCGCCATGTCAGATATTAAGCCAGAGGATTTTTTTGCTGATTTTCCTACTTTTTCAATGTCTTTCGCACCAGCACCAATAGTTTTCTCATTAGCAGCTGTTTCTCTCATCTTCTGATTAAGAACTTCCTGTTTGTTCTGTACATCAAGAAGCTTTTCAGATACTTTGCTATATTCCTCTGTAGTTGTAGGATCTATAAAAGCAGTTCCAGAAGATTCCATTGCAGCAAGCTCGCCTTTTGCATATTTAATTGAGTTTGTTAATTCCTCAACGTCGTATTGCATTCTTTTAAAGGTTGTGCTTTTACTGCTTCCACCTGTTTCTAAGAATTTATCCATTCTGGCAAGAAGTTTATCAAGAGAAGCAGTATCTTTTTCTATCTGCATCTGCACAGCCTTATATTCCTCTGTCGGAATCTTCTGACTTGCCAGATCTTTCAGAGTCTTTGAAAGCTTATCAGCTTCTCTTGCAAGCTTCTGAAACTGTGATTCCATCTGCATGAGCTTACTTGATGCTTCTCCATTTTCAATCAACGTTTTTATTCTGATTTCGCCATCATATTCAGCCATGCTAAAACCCTCATTTCTTAAACTGTTTCAATGCTTCCTGTTCTGTTTCTTTCTGCTTTCTTATTTCTTCCATCATACGATCGTAATCGTCTATCTTTTCTTTTTCTTCGCTGGTATACTCTTTTTCTGACTGTTCCAAAGCATATTTATTTTGTGCGTTTCTGATTGCATCTTTTTCTTTGGAACTCATGTTCTTTTCAATCTTCTTCTGTCGGATCTCAATTACCTCCATGAGAGAAGATAATCTTCTTGGCATATTCCAGATCAAGCCATTAAATTTCCACCAGTGCATATCTGCTACGGACAAATCAATACCGTATATCTGCAAAAAATCTGCATATATTCTCCATTGATCTACATCATAGTCAATAAAACGCTTTGTATTTTTGCTACTGCCGGTATTGTCGTGATACCATCCGTTTAAATACCAAGAAATACATTCATTTAACTCATGGTGCTGTGGATGGTCTCTAAGTTCTCCGTATTCATCAGAGAACATAAGATAAAGAATAGAAGTTGTTTTCTCGTACTCATTCATTTCTTTGTCATATTGCAAAATATAAATCTGCATACCTATGCGGAAATCGGTATTTACTTTGTATCCGTTCCATTCAGTAGGCAAATTGTCAAGCATGACATTGTTCATTATTTTGCCCCACGTCTTTTAATATTGTATCTGTTCTGCACCTGTTCAAAACGTTTATTGAAAAGCTTATTCATAACAGGGATAACCTGCTCTACAAACTCCACAATTGCAAGTTCATCCGGGACAATATCTCCGTAAATCTGTTTCATGGCATCTTCGCCAAACAACCCATCTATACTTTCCGTAATCTGCTTAAGATATTTCACACGAATGCTGTTAAGTTCTAATGCTGCATCCACATTCATATCATCCACATTCATATCGTCTTTGTGGTTATTTCTCCATTCGGCGGCTTCTTTTTCACAGTTTTGAGATATATTATTTAATTTATCAATTACACCTGCAAACTTCTTAGCTGTGTCCGCATTCGCTGTATCTACTGTTATAACTGTAATAAGATCTCCGTCTTCGTCTTTTATTGCAATTTTTTTTATGCCACTGCTTAATTTAATTTCTTCCATTTTTAACATCCTTTCCTAATGTGGGACACCAAGGAAAGGTAGGCATCCCACATATGCTAATTTTTAATTAACACCTATGAAATTGGGTAATCTTCATCCAAAGCCAAAGTGCTTACTTTAGGCGCCCATGTGAACGATCCATCACCAGCAATAGTGATTGTTCCCTGTTCTACATCTCCATTTCCATTAATCTGGACTGTAGACTTTAAAATATCACCACCTGATCCACCAGTGCTTGATGCACATACAGTTACCGGGATACGAATACAATCTCCCGATCCGCTTGTAATATCAGCTTTAAAGAAGCGATAATAATATGTCTCACACTGATCTCCTGTTGGAAGCTTTTTGAAAATGTCATTAAACGCTGTCTGCATTTCATCTGACAGATGCTCTCTTTCCGGAGACATTGAAAATGCATATCCTTTTACAGAGTTGCTTGCATTTTTCATGTTTACATACTGTGTGCTTTCTGTGTTAGGTCCCCAGTCTTCTGTAAGCTCTGTGAAACCATCACCCATTTCAGCAAGCTTTTCACTTTTTCCACCCATAAGGCTTCCAATATCCAAAAGTGAGACCATGTTAGTTCTGTCTTTTGCCATGAGTATTCCTCCTATTTTTTATAAAAATATTTAAGCTGCATATTAATTGCTAATTCTGTTGTTTTTCCATCTGCTGTACCGCAAAATACATCCGATGTGCGGTTGATTTGTTCTGCATCAAAATTTTTATCCTTTAATGTAAATTCTCCACTTTCAAGGAACTTTGCAATATTTTCAAGCAGATTGCTTGCTGCAATATTATCCTTGTTTGTTGTTGGATTGCTTTTGTATACGATCTGGAACGTCATTTGTCCGACATAAGAACCGCTGACATATTTTTTCAAATAAACTGGATCCTGCGCCGGAAAAACTCCAATAGACTGAGTATCTTTTATGCTGTTCCATAAGATTGTTGAATTTGATGGTTTGAAACCGGGCGGAAAATCTGGATAACTATTTATCATATCAAGAATAGCTCTTTGCGCCGTTTCTGCATCTGATACAAGCATTATTTTTGGCTTTTCATCCAAATCATTTACCTCCAATCTCAAACCTTGGTATAAGGCTGTAAACACCTATAGTATTCACTTTGTAGCAATTCCCTTTTTCATTTACCATGTACTGGAAGAATTTACCTGGATAATCGTCTGAATTAATTAATCCAACCGGCAATTCCCTATCAATGAGAAGTTCATCTTTTTTTGCAATCACTACAAAGTCAAAATCATTACTTCTTAAAGTGAAATGCTTTAGCTTTTCTTCTTCGCTCATGTTCTCCCAGTCTGGTGGATTAGCATAATTCAATGTGCCGTCATTCGGGATTTTTACAAGAAAACTATCTGCATCTTTCATGCCGGATTTGTTTATGTTCTCTGCCTGTGTAAGCTCGATTCTTACATTTTCAAATAGAGTACCGAAATAATATTCAGTTTCTAAAGTATCGTTGTAATGCCTGTTATATAAAACCACGGCATCTTTATATCCGATTCCCATAAGCTAAACTCCCATGTACAAAAGGTTTTCATGCTTTGAATCAACCATTCCGGTTAGGTAATTTGATGCAATATCGTAGCACTTACGATTAAGTGCCATTTCTGATTTTGCAAGCTCTACAAATGTCGAAGAAGATGCTCCAGCATCATAAGATACTGATTCGCTTCCAGAAGTCATGCTTTTAATCATTTTCCCTTTTACAGTTCCGTCCGTATTTGCAATAACACCAAAGTTATTAACTGCCGCAGAGTACTCAGATAAATTCTTTAGCAATTCAGCTATTTCGCAGGTGCAATCTTTGATATTATCCCACCATGCATCTTCTGATTCTGGCTGAGAATAAAACAAAATCCTGTTTGATGTGATCGCATTGATTCTTCTTTCTGCTTTTCTTTCATATGGAGCAAAGTCTTCTTTGCTTTCGAACAAACTTCCACCATATTTAGTTTGGTAATATTCAAAATCTACATATGACATTGCTCCACACTCCTTATTGCTGTGATAAGATTTCGCTGATAATATCAGCTTTCTTTGTTGCGGTCAGTGAATACCCTTTACTCTCTGCCAGTGCCTTAATTTCTGCAACTGTAAGAGAGTTTAAGTATTCTTCCGTGAGTTCCCCACTAGCATTTACCGCCTGTGTAGTGGGATCTATTCCCCCGGTGTAATTGAAACATTAGCTACTGCGTCAATGTACTCTGCAAAAAGTACAAATCCTAACAGTGCATAATTTACGCTGGTTGCGCGATCGTAATCGCCTTTTACCTTAAATCCGATAAGGTTTGTCTCTCCACTAACTGTGTAAGAAAGACCGGCTTTCTCAAAATCTCCGTCAGATGGATCTACGTAATAAGCAACAATGTTGTTTACAGGTGTTGCCAGAATTTTTCCTGTTGGGATTTCGTTGTCAGAGCAAAGGAACATAATGTCTGCTCCGAGGAATCCCTTAATATAGGTAAGTCCAAAGGCTGTCTGCAAAGTAATGTTTGAATCTCCAAGATAATCATAGAAATCCATCATATTTGCAAACACTGCAACTCCTGTAGCAGTTTTGTGCATTGTCTTGAACTTATTCTTGACAGATCCAATAGCTTTAGCTACAGCCATCTGGAATGTTTTTGCAGTGTTTGTAAGTGTACCAGTTTTCAGATAGTTGTAGAATTTTGTTGTAATTCCATCCTGCAGGTCTGTCTTGAACTCTTCATCTGTCATTCCACAAGCTGCTTCATATCCATGATCCTTGATAGCTTCGATAGAAACTTCTTTTGCATATTTTTCAAGAGTAATCTCTGAATAAGGTTTATCTTTTACCTCGTAATGTGTTCTTGGAATCACATCACCTTCTGCTACAGTTCCGCTCGCTAACGTTCCTTCTGCATATTTGCTTTTAAGAACAGTTCCAGGCTGTTTTCTAATTGCTCTTGAAATTCCAAGAATTTCTCTTAAAGCTTCCCAGTTTCTTTCAAAAGATGTAACAAAATCAATTTCCCTTGCAGTTACATCAATGTCTCCTGTTGTAATCAGTCCTGCGTTTGCTGCAAAGAACTGCAAATTTGTGTTCATCGTTAATCTGTTTTTGTTCATATAAAACTCCTTTACTGTTGGAATAAAGAAATGTTTTCGGCAATTGCTTTCTGACGTTCTGATCTATCTTTGATAGATAAAATGCTCTCTCTTGTTGCATGCTTATCACCACCGGAATTGTTTTCATTCGGTTTTGTAAAATGCGCCTGTGGATGATTCTGCTTATTTACAAATGCATTTGCATCTGTCTTTTTAGCTTCTTCAATAAGATCACTGAACCCTATCAGCTTTCCATTTCTCACGCTTACGCCTTTGGAAATGTCTTCCATAATGGCTTTCTTTGCAGATTCAGAAGTAAACTCGATTTCCGCAAATGCTTCTTTCAAAAGTTCATTCTTCTCATGCTCTGCGATTTTGGCTTCGTATTCCTTTTTTGAATCTTCTGCCTGTCTCTTCCAGTCATCACGCTCTTTTAAAATGTCCTCTGGACTTTTTCCGTCCAATCCTTCAAGCATCTTCTCTGCTGATTCTGCCCGGGTTTTCCACTGTTCGGATTCCTTATTAACCTTATTAACCTTATCTTCCATTTCTTTCTTGGAATACAGCTCTTCACCCATACTCTTTTTAAGAGACTCTTTCTGTTCGTCTGAAACTTCAATTCCGAGTTTCTTTAATTCGTTTGCTACGTTTACCATGTTTCTACCTCTTTCTTTCCAAGTTGTTACTCCGGTCAGTCCGGCACGATTGAGTTGCTATTTACTCCATAGCTGGCAATTGGGAATGAAGGAATCGAACCCTCGACAACCCGGATATAAGCCGTGTCTTCTTCCGCTGAATTAATTCCCAAAAATAAAAAAGCACGCCCAAAATAGGACGTGCCATGCATCATCCTATAATTATTCTAGGTTAGCGAACAGAATCCCTTTTTCTGTCCGGTACTTTTAATATTCTTTTCAATATATATTTTAACCTATTTTAAACAACTTTTTGTACCATTTTAAAAAGGGCAGATTGCTCCACCCCTTTTTGCTATTTCCCACCGAAATACCTTCTAAGTACTTCTTTTTCTTCTTCCACAATGCAATCCTTTTTTAATCTGTTGCACTGGTCGTATATATACTTTCCGTACTCTTCCAATTTGGCTATCATTGCATTTTTATTTTCCAATGTAGGATTTTTAATGTATTCTTTTTTAAGCCCTATATAGTCCTCATACTGCTTTATAACATCCATTTTCAATTACCCCATTCAAAATATCATCTGCTATGCCAACGACTTCTTTTCCATAAAGAGACAGAAAATCCGCTACGATTTCCTCTACATTTATTGGAATGTGGCAGTCATATGAAAATGAAGCGCAGTGTACCAACTCATGAGATAGAACTTTCTCTAACAGGCTTCCGCTTAATGCATTTGACAAATAAACCGTTCGTTTGCTCCAATCTGTAACACCAAGTGTAATTGTTCCGTCTGAACGCATCAAGCATTCACTATTAGGATTTACATATAAAATATTCCATTCAACATCATTGATTTTAAACACTGCGCTCACCTCTTAGATTTTCTGTAACATCATCTGTAATTCATTTCTCCACATCTGCTTTTCTTCCGGGGCTGCATCTGATGTCATTTCAGTAATATCCATCTGCATATCTCGCAAATAATCTTTTCTTGCTTTTGCACGCTCTTTTTTATCTTCCTCTGAATTGCCATGATGGTTTTCTCTGGTCTCCATATAAGTACGTCTGGAAATACCGGCTTTTCCCTCTCTGGAATCCCTCTGATATGATCTATCTCCCATCATTCCTGTATCTGTATACATCCTTTTCAGGTCTTTCTTATCCATGTCTCTCATGTGCTCTGTATCTTCGTAATCATCCGGGTACATGTGATAATATGGTGGCTCATCATATCCTCTTCGTTTTCCTTTGCCCTTAGGTGCGAATCTTCCATTAGCATAACGATACTGATCATAATATCTTCGGTCATCCTCATACTCTAAAAGCTTTTCCATGATATCTGCTTCGTCCGCTTCGTTCATTGCCTTAGTAATTGTGGCATAATACTCTGCTTCTGACAGATCCTTTATCATGTCGATCACTTCTCCCATTTCTTCTGTATTGACATTCTCAATCCCTTTTTCAATCTCACATAAGGATTTTTCAGCAAGGCATTCAAGCATTTTATGAATTCTTTCAATATGCATATACTAAGCCTCCCTTACTACAATTAAATTACTGTTCTGAACCTCGATAGTCTGTCCGGATGTATTCTGAACCGCTATTGCGCTGCAGCATCCACAAGGAACATCTACATAAACCTGTGCAGATACATTGAATAAGTTTTCTACTGCCGCAGGTGTTACGATCATTCTTGTAGACTGTAAAGGTTCTCCGTCAATTGCGATTGCAAGAGAAATAGCTTCCACCGTTCCACCGGTTGGGATCTGGATATTTCCGCTATAAGATACAAGAAATCTTGCTTTGCACTGGTTTGTGATTCCTCTTAATTTAACGACTCCGCTTCCCTGTCTGTGAACGATACATTTTGTTCCGCAAACCGGTGTCTCAGTAAATGCGACATCTTCTCCTTGCAGGACAGTCTGTAAAGCATTGGCTGTAAATTCTGACATAATATTTTCCTCTCTTTCAAAAATATAAGGGCAAACATTGAAGTCTGCCCTTTGTGTTTAAGTAATACTGCTATGCAGACATAATCTTGTCGATTAAGATACTTTAATTATTCAGTTGTCTAACATCCGCATCCAGTATTGCAACCACATCCATACGGAATGTATGTGTTCGGGTTTGGCACCTGGTATGCTGGGATTGGCGATGGATTAACAGCACTGATAATATGATTTGTCTGTGCTGTCATAGCGGTAGTCAGAAGTGCGTTCTGTCTATCCTGTGATGCTGCAAGTCTCAAATCATTATTTTCTGCCTGCAACGTTGCGATCTTATCCTGGCATAAGTAGTCAAGTATCGCTCTTGTTCCGGCATTCTGGCTGTCGATAATATCTCTCGTGTTGTTGTTCATGGTGTTCTGTAATGCGCAAGTGTTCTGCGCCATGTTGAAGTTTACACCCTGGATAGCTTCACGAGTTTCGCAGCAACAATTTGCAAGCTGAGACTGAATAGCATTTGCATTCTGCATTCCTGCTACTGTGTCCGCATTAATTGCCTGCTGAATGGTGTTAAATCCTGTCAGCATTCCGTTGTTTACTGCATAAAAGCCATCACAAAGACCATTTGTAATGCCATCAAGTTTACTTATGACTGCTGAATTGTCAAATCCTCTCTGGATATCAGCCTGTGTAGCCGCAGTTGCGGTATAACCGCCACCACCATTACCACCGAATCCATAACCGCCCCATCCACCGAATAAGGCAAAGAGGATAATGAGAACCCACCAACCACCATCGCCCCATGCACCATCATTACGGTTTCCACCAGTAACGGCGGCAATGTCCGCTAAACTTGGAGATGAATTAAACATATGTGTTCCTCCTAATAAAATTTATTTATACATAATCTTGCAAGAATAGTATCAATGTTTAAACTGGCTTATGATTTCTTCCGGGTTAAGACCTTTTTCTTTGCATAAATTTCTGGCAAGCTGTTCCAGCCCTTTACTGTCTCCACGGTTCATCATGTCGAATGTATTTTTCATGATCGGATTATTTGAAAATTGAGAGTTGCTCATCATTTGACTTAATATCATCTTAGGGTTTCCGCCGCACTGGATCATCTGCATTAAATTCATTCAGAATCGCTCTCTTTCTTTGCTCTGGTAGTCCTCTGGGACTGAGTTATTTTAGCTTCTATTTGGTCTAATCGCTCCATTATCGGGGCAAACAATGTTGCCGTGTCTTCTTTCGGTAATTCGTTCTGCTTTCCGTCTAACTGCGGTTTATATGTAACTGTCTGAATAAGACCATTAGCACCCCACGATTTTATATAAACTTCTGATCCATCTGCTTTCGGGAAAATGGCAAATGGTGCATTCATGGGAACGTCATTCGCTGTGACTTCCTCAACAGAATTAACCATTCTTCCGCAAAGTCCAGCTTGCTGCGGCATGATCTGTTGTGGGAATTGCTGTTGAATCTGCTGTGGCTGTTGATATTGAGGATAAGAATACTGATTATATCTCTGAAACTCGTACATAATAAACCTCTCTTTCTATTTTCATTTTATTATTAACAACACAATTGAACCACCCCAGCAAAACCTCATTAAAAGGACACAAAAAAGACACCCTTAACGGATGCCTTTAATGAGGAGAAAGTTATGTAAAATGTTGTCCAGTTACCCTAAGAATTTTATGTTGCATTTTTACGTTGATACGTCCTGCTGTCTTCGTTGAAACATGCATAATTTCTGCACATTCTTCCAAAGACTTTTCTTTCTTCCGTAAATCAAAGAGCGTTTCTTCTGTCGGTGTAAAATCACACAATTCTTTTATATGCTCTTTTTCTTCTTTGGTAAAGCACGTAACAATGTTTTTCATTTGCTTTACCTCATTTGGGGAGTTTCCGGCTATGACGGTGAGTTGTTGTCTCGCTTGAGTTCCACTACATTAATTAAAGAAAGGTGGATAACCAAGTATGTATGGTTAACACATTATTATAATAACATATTATTCCACTTTCGTTGTACCATTTTTTTCGATTTTATTTTTATAAGCCGTTGCTCGTCCATTTGCAATCGCAGACTGTTTTTTATTAAATCCAGAAACCTTCGTTCTATCGCCTTGCAATTGAAGATCATTATTCTTACAGAATGATTGAAGCCTTTTATTCTGCATTCGCAGTTTATATGCCAGTTTATCATATTGAGGTTGCAAGATCTCTTTTACATCTGTTTCGGCAATCATATCAAGTTCCTGTTTCTTTGCCATAATTTCACGCTTTGTTTTACGAATTTCTCTTTCAAGAAATCTCTGCTTCTGCTGCAAATCATAAAGCTTCTGGCTTTCATCTGCATTTATATTCACATTTCCGTTTTCATCAAGGTACTTATTTACCATGTCTTTTCGCCACGGGCCATGTGAATGTCTGCAATTGTATCCGTGAAGTCCTAATAGATTCACAACAGTTCCAGTTCCGGTTTCAATGTCTATTTTATAACCGGTACTTTCGAGAAGGTTCGGGAATCCTGGTTCGCTCCCGATTATTTTATATGCCTTGCCTTGCCAGTGATCGTGAGATGGAATCCCTGTTGGATTCTTTTTATCATATCTGGCACCTGGATGCGCTGATACTAGAACATACTCTATTTTATTTTGGGCAATGTAAATGTTTGTCACCTGTGCCGCTGTCTGGTTCATTGATGTGACGATGCAACATCTCACTGCTGCTTCAAGAGAACGCTTCGTTCCGGTAGGATATTCTACCATAACACCAGATTCCGCATATCTATCCAGAACTTCGCAGACTGCACTGCTGTAAGACTGCATTCCAGATGCAACTTGATAATCAACCTCATTTAGCATATTGAGTAAGTCTTTCTGTGTCTGGTTAATGGTTGTCTTTGTCAAATTATCAAGTTCACCATATGTCTTTATTAACTCTGCATTCATTGCCAGAATTGCCATATTATTTTTTAGCGGAGATATAATATCTGATGATGATATCTGCGTCAAGACTTCCTTATCATCTGAGAATGATGTCATAACACTATCCCTTAATAATCTTCGAACCTCATTTCTTGATTTTCCAGACATTTCAGATATTCTTTTTACAATCTCTGTGTTATGCAGTCCCATCTGTTGGAGTTTCCACAATTCTCGGTCGGCAGTTCCTGACAATTCACCGGATTTTATCAATCGTGTTGCAATATCTGATATAATCCAATTTTCAAGATCTTGATACATTTCAACCAGTTTATCAGTTTTTCCGTAAAAATAATCCGGTCTAAGCATTATCCTTTTCCAACCTCTCTTTTAACAAGATCTATCCACTGCTTACCGTGATTTTCTTTTGCAGTTTCAAACCATCGTTTACCTGTTCCAGGTGTGTTATATTTTAATTCTGTTCCTGTCGGATACTTCTTTTCTCCACGATTCGCCCATGATCTACCGTCTGCGGTCAAATAAAGCTCGCCTACGTACTGATAATGTGCATATAGTGTATCGACTGTAATTAATCCGGGTTCTTTTATCTGCGTCTTGTTTCTCAAATCGCCCTGCTGCATAGGTGTGTATTTTCTCATGTCATTTACAACCTGTTCATCAAGAACATTCTGCGCATTTCTCAAATTTTCATCTGTTCTTTTAGTGTCAAGCTTAATATTAAAGCTTCCAATGACTTTATTATATTTTATATTAACGCATCCCTCTCTATCACTTTTCTAAATAAAACTTAATTGTCTCTATCGCAGTCTTTTTCTGAAGCTTTATCTGAACCAACTCCGGCGGTTCTTGTTCCGGGATAATATATCCACCTTTTAAAACACCATTTATAGAAAGCTTCGGTATCCCTTGAATCATTTTACTCCTCTCCAAACAAACCACCGCTGTTCCTTTCCGCATCTTCCTGCGCTCTCTCTGCAAACATTGCATCTACTTCATCATCATTGAATCCCTCGTATTCCTTAAGGTATTTACGCTTAGAATAAATACCTTGAATCATTAAATTATATGCTCTGGATCTGTCCTGTTCGAAGCTTGCAAGCAAATCTTTAAAATAGAATATATCTTCGTCCGGTACATCATCATCCAGTGCATCCACATAGCCGGAAGGGATTCCGTAAAGGTCACAGAATACATTGATTGCATAAATTAGATTTTTCAATGCTGTCTTTATGCATTTTCGAATATCGTTAATCGTTTCTACAGTTTCATTGTCATCACTTTCAACCTGTGTTGCTGTCAATCTTCCAGATTTTCTATCAAGGATAAACTGCCCTTGTGAGAATCCGCATTTTGTCGAAATCATAGAAAGAACGCTGTTAATGTCTGTGATTCTGTCAGAAGTAAGCATGGTCGGGACATGTTCATCAATCGTACTTTTTGAATCCATCCCCAATTTCAAGCCTTTAACGAACCGAGGAAGCTCTACTGTTGAGGAACGGATGCCGCCTTTTCCCTGTTTTGTCATGGCGTTCTCATCAATGAAAGTAATGTGCTGAGAATCCTCAACCTCATTTCCTTTTTTACTCCATGCTATATCGAGATCTCTAAGCTCCATAAGTGCATTCGAGAAAATCGAGACACCTTCCGGAGATGAGTAGTCGATCGTATTATTAAATGGAGTTTTCAAATAGGCGAACAGTGGCTTTTCTACGTTCATAATATGAACGACTTCTTCAATTGAAGACCATTCCGGAACGTCATGCAGTTCTATCTTTTTACCAAGTGAGTTACTGCTATTTGACTTAAACGCTCTGTTCTGGATCTCGTACACGTTCATATCTTCGCCCTCTTTATTTTTTGAGGTCGTGAAATGATGGTATTCAAGCCGGTAGTAGTACACTTTATCTTTTAAAAGTCGATTAATGAAGATGCATCCTCTAATATCTCCATTGCTGGTCTTTTCTGTGATTGCGAAATCCCACGGCATAATATAATCGATCATGTTGTCTGGATTCATCGAGCCGTTCGGCTTTAAAATAATTCCACCAACTCCGAGCATATCTTCGACTTTGTCTCTGATAGAAGTGTCAACCATTGCCCTGATGCACTTATTAATAAAATCAGCTCTCTCTGAACCTGTTACGCTCACTGATAAATCCATACATGCTTTCTTTGCTGTGTACTGGCAGAGGAATTTTGCGAAATTTATTGTCCTAATGTCATTTTTTTTCGGATCAACCCAGAAAGGACTCCCCTTAATGATGTCGTTCCATCTCTGCTGTGAGTTCTCAATCTCTGGAGAAGTGATAAACTCTACATTAAATTCTTTCTCTGCATCTGTTCTAAAAAACTTCATGACAAACCCCTTTACTCTTGTGAATATGTTCATACGTTATCACCTATAAAATCATAGTAAATGCATTATCTTTCAGAAAAATTCCGTGATTTGTCTCGGTAAATACTGGCTCTGTACCTTCGTATACTTTCAAGTCAACATCCTTCCGAAGAATATCATCTTTGCTATTATCTGAAATACACGCAAGCACTTCTCTTGTGTCTTTTTCAACTACAACATAATATTTCATGCAACCACCGCCTTAAATTCCAATCTGTTCAAATGCCACACTAATTTTGTGCCACTGAATAGCAAGCCAATCCACTAATTCTTCATTATTCGCCCAACTGCAGCTATCAAGACCGGACTCATACAAAAATGCGTGGATCAATTCATGCCTTTTGACAGATTTTTTATATTCTTCCATGTTCCCCTTTGAATTAATATCTGTGTCTTCCATTCTGTCGATTACACATGTTTTTGTACTGCTATCACAATATCCGTCTTTGCCGGTAAGTTTTGGGTCTTCATTCTCCGTAGCTTCATTTATTGTGTATTCAGTTCCCAGTACGTTAATCTTCATATTCTTCTTCCTCCTCATCTTCCTCATCATCATAAAGACCGTCATTCCTTCGGCTGGTCATGATAATCCTGTTTAATGCATAAATGTTTGCCATAATCGTGTCTTCTTCTAAGGTCGGGTATGCATCCGAGAATGAACCATCTGGAAGCTGCTCATGCTCTGCCTTTGTAAACTCTCTTTCTGTATTCGGGCATCGCTCCGGATCAATGACAATCTTATTGCACCGCTGCAACCACTCCCAGCAGTAATCTCTTCCTTTTCCGCTCCCCCATCTTTTCTTTGCCCCAATCGCATTAAAACCCCAGTCCTGCATCTCTGCTATTCCGTCCGGTCTGGCAGAATCGCAAATGATCTCCACATTCATAAACTTCTTTATCTTTCTGGCAAAGGTAGAGTTTTTGCACTTTTTAGAATAAACCTCGCCGAAAATGTAAAGTGTGTCCGTCTCATAATCATAATAATTCTGACTGAAAACCTGTGGGTGGGTATATCCGAAGTCTAAGCCGTGGTTTATTAAATCGAATGTCATTAACTCTTCATCCGATATTTTACGGATTTCTAAATTGTCAAAAATGCCGCCGCCTGTTCCAGTAACTTCTCCTAAGTAGTTATTTTTATAATATAATGGTTTATGAATCCTAAACCACTCCGCACGTTCGAAGAATCGTTTTCCTAACCATTTCACCGGGACATTATAATAATAGCTGTGACAGATCCGTGTCTGTGGCTTATTTTTACATTCTTCAGTGTACTCATTCATAAAGTTATTTTTTGACTTTGGAGGATTGAAGATTTTTATGTCAAGTGCTGGTGTATCTGCTCGCAGAAATGTATCCTCTATGTTATCCATTTGCTCAACGCCTGCCATCTCGTCACACTCTTCATGGATTAAAAGCTTCACATATCCGAAGGGAACGTTGAACGATTTCAAGCTGATCGGCTTATCTGCTCCCACAAACATTACCATCTGCCCGGTCGGCTTATACACCGCACACATTGGAGACTGCTTAAAGTCCCAGTTATCCAGATCATTACACCGGATCACGACCTTCATAAACTGATTATAAACTGATCCTCGCAAGTCGACCTTATATCGTCTGGTATATACGATATGCGCCTGAGGATCCTGCCGAATGGTCTCATATGCCAAGTCTCCCCAGAAGTTAGACTTGATAGAGCCGCGCCCACCCTTCGATATGATCTCGTGTATGTCTATCTCTCCAGTAAAAGCTTCATGCACCGTTCTGTAAATTTCCACAAAGTCGGATGTTATGTCTGTGATAGGGATCGTCCAGAGTGCTGCCTTTTCTCTCTTCTCTTTTTCTTCTGCTTCAAGTTTATGCTTTTCTGCAATCGTCAAAGCTTTCTCCAGTCCGTCCATTGCCTTAAGCTGATCGGAGAAATCTGGAGAGAATCCAAGACCGTCCACGACTTCACCCTTTGCTATTTTACTTCTTCGCTCCTGGATCTCTGCTAGCGACATGATATCCCTGTGCTGTTCTTTCTCGATTTGCTCCATTTTTTCCGCTATATATTCTGTTATGACAGTTTTTGACAGCAGTTTTTGAGCACTTCGATTTGCGCCATTCTCACTATAGCCTGCGCTTATATATGCCTGTGTGGCATTCCCACCATTTTTTATATACTCGTCTGCAAATGCTTTCTGTTTCTGTGTGAGTTCTCCCTTCATCCGCTCACCGCCCATCTCGCATTTCGTTAATTGCATTTACTATACGGTAAGTGTCCTCTGCCATCTTCTTTACATTCTCCGGCTTTCTTAATTCCTCTATTGTCTTTTTAAATACATCTTTTAGCTCCGGATCATCTCGAAACCGTTTCTGAATTTTCTTTCTGGAACAATCGAGACAAATATCTATTCTCTGCTCCTGCGGCAGTATCTTTCCGCATTCTCTGCATTTCGTCATTTGCTTACCTCCTTATAAATTTCAAGCAAGCAGAATATTACTTCCGGTATAGATGCCGTTTTGAGAATCTCATAATCTTCCGTTTTCCATTCTTGTCTATTTTTCTTAAAGGTGTACACTGGTGTAATAATTCTGTAAATTGTGATCATGCGCTTCTGGTCTTCACTGTAGAATTGATTCTGATTTATTTTTATAATTAGTCCACGCTGTACAATTGCAGTTTGAAGCTTTTTTACTTTTCCTTTTAAATTTGCCAAGGCGCACACCTCCCATCATTTTACTTATAATTTTATTATAAGATATTTTTTAATTGTTTTTGTTCCATTTTTAGGCATAAAAAAAGCGGCTATATTTCAAGTCGCCTTTTCCGTAAATTTTTTATAATGCAAAATCCATTCTGTAATTTCCTACGATGTAAAGTCCGTCCCACATCTCCGGGATATCCTCTTCATCATTCAATCCTGCCAGTGCATCATTTCTAAAATCTGCAAAACCGGCTTCGGTGTTCTCATAAACCATGATCCCGTCTTCGATATGTTTCTGGATATCGTTATCAGTCATGTTTGTTTCTTTTTTTAATAATGCAAATAATTTTTCGTTTGTCATTTTTTTTATCTCCTAATATCAATCCTTAAATCTCTTATCCTTATTTTCAGAAAATTCATTAATCATCCAAATATTACCGACTTTGTGAGCAGGTAGTGTTCCGCGGATTGCTCGCTGTCTGGCATTTGCTATGGAAACATTATGATTTCTCGCCCATTCTGCCAGAGGAATGTCTTTCCCCTGCTCCATCTCGATTGTGACCTCTGAATGCGCTTCCTGGTCTAATTCTCTCTCGTACTCAACCGCCATAATATCATAAGCCGCTTTTAACGTTTTCGAATATTCTGGAATCCATTCAAAATTCTTCCCATACTGTTCCAGTACTTTCAAAGTAGCTTTTAAATCATTAATTGAGATGCTATTTTCCTGCATCTTTTTTCTAAATGCTTTCTTTTCTTCTGGTGTCGCTTTCGCAAATTCTTCATACGTCATAATACTTTTTCCTCCTATTTTTTATGCAAATCTGTAACAGCAAGCTGATTTCGGCAGCCACATTATTTTTTTATATCCATCCCACTCTGTGGAGATTTCAATAGCTTTTTCAGTTTCTCTTTCAAGAATAATATCATCAGCTGCGATTCCTGCGTCCAGTGCTAAGAAAGAAACACCGTCCATTTTTTTAAGAACCCATTTGGCAACTTCCATGATCTGAATGTGTCTTTTTACCATTATTTTTTTCTTAGGAGCGTTTTCTTTTGCATTTTTCCAAGATAATTTCAAACATTCTGCAAATGTAAAACCTTCTGTTCCTTTCATTAATGCCCATGCATTTTTCATAATTTCTGATAAATTATATCTTTTCATGATCGCTACCTCCTAATGTGTTCTCTTGTTTCTTTCTGATTATATATTAATACTTTTTCGTATTGATGTCAAGTGTTTTTTTAATATTTTAATACTTTTTCGTATTATTAGTTATAAAAAAAGCAGACCTATTTGATCTGCTCTTTTCTCTATGCTGTAGTTCCCGGTTATTACTTGGTATGTTATAATATTTTTCCAATACATCCATTTTTGTGCGTGCTATATTTTATCCTATGCGTGAGAAAAACTTGTCTATGCGTGCGCTATGCGTGCAGTTCTATGCGTGAATCAAAGTATTATGCGTAGCTGTCCATTGCTTTCTTCTTCGTACAAGCTCCGGCTGTTAAGCATCCTTAATGCCATTTTCTTTTTTCTGTAAAAATGCGTGCGTGAAATCGGCATAATCCCATAGCGTGCTTCCATTTTGTCATATGAGATATTATTTAAAATTGATTCTGCTATTTTATCGCCCAGATAATTGTCTATGCGTGTGCATATCTCTATCGTTTCCTCTCTGCTCATTTTAAAAACCTCCCCATGCGTGGCGCCTAAGTTTCTTACAACATTATACCATATATCAGTTCATAAAAACAAAACATATTATCGTATTCATGCAACATTATTGTATTTTTTTACCGGCATATTTCAGCCGGTAAGTGTTACCTATTCAGTTTTTACGATTTTATATCCTGGCACCCGAATGGCTCTAGGGCTTCCGATTTCATCATCCGTTTCCAGCTCTCCGATAGCTATCATCCTGATCAGATGATTATGTACACTGGATGTACTGCTCAGTCCTACCATGTCCCCAATCTCCCGAATTGTCGGGGCGTATCCGTGCTTTTCAATGTACAAAATGATTGCCTGCTTGATTTCAGCTCATTTTTTAATTCCATGCTTCGTAGCGTTCATGTGCATTTTCCTTTCTTTTTATCAGTTAAAGTTCAGTTTACTTGATTTAAAATTTTTCTCATTTGCTCGATATTTCTATCATCAACAATATCAATCACTCCATGAATATTAAACGCAAGACTTTTGAACATGTCTAATGTGTTAATCATACTTTTCGCGTCTTTTTGAGTTATTCCACATAACGCTTCTTTATGTCCTAATTCAATTCCGGCAAGACAGCCTCTTGAATATGCATCATCCTCTGCGCTCCTTGCTCCTAAAAAATAGGCATTTGAGTCTTTAACAGTCTCATAATTTTTACAATTGGTTGCGTCCATATTTTGAATTATACCCATATTCCATGCTTGACACGCATGTTCGTGAATGCATTGCTCGCAAGTTCTTTTAGCTTTTTTATTTGCCATCTATATGCCTCCACTAAAATCTAATTAATCCGCATAAGACAAATCATCTTTGATAAATTCTACAAACTGCTCTTCAAATTCTCCCATCGAAGATATGTCGAATTCATCATCTCCAAGTTCTAAAAAGGCTAATAATTCTGCCTTTAATGTTTCACTGTCCAAATTTGTTAAAAAATCCATACTCGTACCTCCATTAAAATCTAATTTACAACATTACCAGTTCACCCTTGTTGATAAGCGTACTGGCAATGCTTCTTGTTACGTGCGTCATAATTTCAGCTTGTGAATGATTTTCTGCAGCATACTTTCTAACAGAATCCAAATCATAAGAAAACCTTGCATCGTCAAGGTACTGTCTGATAAACCGTTCATTGTCTTCCGCTGAAAGCCTATGTAACTCATGCTTTTCTGTGAATCTACGCTTCACTGCGGTATCAACATCATCCATAAGGTTTGTTGCGGCAATAATTACGTGGTCGTTAGTAACTGCATCCAGCAGCTGTAATAAACATGTAGTGCTTCTGGAAACCTCTGCGCTTGCACCGCCACCACCGTATTCCCTCTTTACTGCCAAGCTATCTATCTCGTCCAACATTACAACACATTGTTGCTGATTGATGAAATTAAACAAATTAGTGAGATTTTTTGCAGTTCCGCCAAGATAACTGTCAAGCATACGTGAAAAATTTACATACAGATATGGCATTCCAAGTTTATATGCTACATATCTAGAAAAAGCCGTCTTTCCGACTCCACTCTCGCCATAGAGCAATGTTGCATTCAAATACGGGATCTGTTTCTCCATAAGCTGTAAACTCACATCGTTCATGTTCTTGATTAACTCAAATAACTTTCTTTCATCCTGCGTTAAATAATATCTGTTTTCCAAATATGTATTTGTCAGATCTTCCATCGTGGCAAACCCTGAAATATTTGCAGGAAGTTCCATAAGATTCATTCCACCAGATCGTAACAGACTCTGATATTTAGTGACTGCATAATGGTTTTTCTGAGTTGTATCCTCAGCGCAACAGCAAAGAGCTGCATCTTTGGCTTTTTGTATATTGTTTTCAGCCACATATCGCACTAAGGCAAGTTGATTGCTTGTCATTCCCATTTCACATTTCCTCCGGTAAATTCTAATTTAACTATTTTATCTCCTGCTCAATATTTAAGTTTCTGAACATTGCACACATCACATCCACAACAATACTGTTTCCAAACTGCTTGTAAAGTTGCGTGTTGCTATTGACTGCTGCCATCTTGGAAATATCTTCATCAGATACTCCCATCAACCGTCCGCATTCTCTTGGTGTCAGCTTTCTGATACGGTACTGCGTAAATACTTTTGAATTTGCATCTCCATGCGTTCCGGCAATCAGTGTGGGAGATATACCACTATCGGAATAAACCGTTCCGCACTGAGAACCATCATTTGAAATCTGACCTACTTTTTCAATCCGTACAATCTCTTGATTTTGTGCGGTTAATGTAGGACACGTATTGCCATTATCTTGCACACGCCCTCTTCTTGTCTGGCTTTCTGGATAGCTTGCGTCAAAGCATCCACCAACTTCACATTCAATAGAACCACTTTTTGTAGCCTGCTTAATCAGAACCATATTGTCCTTCTGCACACTTGTTAAACAGTTACTTGTGCCTTGCATATTTATTTCTAACCTCTGTTCCGTTGGACTTCCAGTAGTTCTATCCGATGGATTGTCCGGGTTTCTGCCACGCATGGCAACTATCTGGCTTTCAAGTATTTTCGGCTCTTGATTACCGCCTTGCATTGTACTCAATGTTGGACTACCCCCCACATCATAAATTCTGTTGGTACTCTCAAATTTTGCTTCAAGAGAGCCTAAAACATTTACAT
>ERZ827524.509-NODE-509-length-49684-cov-16.605553_pt1 | contig 49684 bp, 48 predicted proteins | sample MGYA00519702_ERZ827524 | MGnify/ENA primary metagenome ERZ827524 (study PRJEB31778, sample SAMEA3449341) | human gut metagenome | biome: human gut; feature: human-associated habitat; material: faeces | place: United Kingdom | collected 2010/2012 ...
ACAACGCCTGACCTGCTGGCCAGAGGGACGCAGCAGCCCCTCTGGCCACTGTGGCTCTGCTCCGTGACGGTGTGGCTAAAAGTCCGTGCATATGTGGCTGTGGGGCCGGAATTTACACATTGCCGTCTTCCTCATTACCCCTGCAAAAATATGCCCCATATCTGAATCTTCCACAACATGTTCTCTTTCGTATTCTTATAATATATTGAGATATTTTGAATAACGGCATATGGACAGCCGTTCTTTGTTTTCTCTAATAGACAAAAAATAAAAAGGCCGGTGTATTTCACCGGCCGAAAGAGTTACAACTACTATCTACTTGTTGCGTTTTCTGTGAGACAAGGGGGGGAGTAGGTGTTTATACATTGAGTAAAAATTGGGCCCTAATAAGTATCTATTCCCGCGTCTCTTTTAATCAACTCATAGGCCTTCTTTCTGGCTCTGCTAAGTGCCATCCTAACGCTGGCCTCTTTAATATCCAGTTCCTTGGCAATATCAGAATCGAGTTTGCCGAGTATATACTTGGCTTCTAATAAATTTTGACTTCTGGTGTCTAGCTTTGGCCAAATGCTTTTTAAGGAAGATAGTCTATCCTTTTGTATCAGATAATCATCCAAGTGAGACGGTTGCGTCTCATCGGGCAAGATAGTGGCGTATTCATCAAGGTCTTCAGTAATGTGTGCAGAATAGCTGCGGCACATATTATACGCTGTATTGCGACAGGTGACAATCAGGTAATTAACTAATCGGTTCCTATCTAAATCTTTTAACAAGTCTATTTTACCTATTAAATGCTCAAAAGAGGTCTGAAATATATCATCAATTAGCCAATGATCATTTGTCACTTTCTGAATTGTTGAATACATTAACTTTTGATATTGAAAGAACAGCGCTGTCATGTAGGCTCTGTCAGTCTCGTCTTCAATCGCCAGAATATAATACGGAATCATGCTTGCTCCTTTTTAACGTACTGACTGAGCATCATTCCTGCTTCCATATCTTTCATAAGAGATAAAATTGTGTTTTTCCGATCAGGGGAGAGTTTCCGAAAATCATTGAGGATTGAAGACATCGATTTCCCTGGAACTAGTTGTTCCTCAAAAATATCGGGAGGAAGTCGAGAAATGGAACGCCCCAAAAGATAATCTGTTGTCACACCAAAATAGTCTGCCAACATAATGAGCTTTTCAATATCCGGAAGATGTTGATTGTTTTCGTAGTTTGAGACGGTTCCCGTTGTTACTGCTATGACATCGGCAAGCTGTTTTTGAGAAAGTCTATGATCTTTTCGCAATTCTTGCAGCAACTCGCCAAATGTGGCCATGTCAATGCCTCCACCTTGATATTTTTTACCATTATAATTTTGCATGATATGCATTTGCTCAAAACATCAAAAATACAATATTTTTGTTTTTTAATTGATTAAATATTTTAGTTGAAATATAATGATATATAGACAAAGTGGTTGTTTCATTGATGGAATTGTTTTTGTCAATGTTGCAATTTGACTTATAGTTTGTCTCCTATTGAGATGTAAGTATAGGAGTAGCTTTGCGATGATTTCATTTATTTGCGCAATACCTCAAGAGCCTGATGATAAGGCCTTTATGTTGAGCTTGTATGACAGCTACTATAAACTGATGTATTCGATTGCATATAAGCATGTATCAGATATTCAGACGGTAGACGATATTGTTCAGGACAGTATCGTTAGCCTCTATGGTAAGATTGATATTTTAAAGCCGATGCCTGATAAAGTGCTTGCTGGATATATAGTATCTACAGTTAGAAATACAGCAATTAACAGACTTAGAGTCAAGGAATATGAAAAGGATCATATAGCAGAGTTTACAGAGGAGAATGTATCCGGCGCAGATAGATACGTGCCTATGGAGACATTACTTATTCTGGCAGAGAGACGCAAGGCTTTATTAGATATATGGCCAGTATTGCCTAAAGAGACGCAGATATTGTTAAAAGGGAAGTATATTCTTGGCTATACAGATCAGGAACTGGCCTGCCAACTTAAATGCAAGCCAAGCAGCATCCGGATGAAATTGACTCGTGCCCGCAGAGCTGCGTTATTGTTATTATCTGAGCGAAATGAGGTGAAAGAACATGACAAGACGTGAAAAGTTGCAAGAACAATATGAAGACGCCTTGTTTGCCCTTTTGATGGATGATTTGGCAGTTGAAGAGGGAAAAAAGGCGTATGAGGAAAACAAGCGCTTAAAAGCGAATTCCTCCTTTGAGGTTCCGTCGGAGAGTCGAAAGCGTTGTGTAGAGACTATCGCCAGATGTTGCAGAAAAAAACAATTTCAAGGTATCAGCAATCGGTGCTATCATGCGTTTTCAAAAGTGGCAGTTATTGCTATGCTGACGATCATGCTTGCCACAGCTGCTTTTGCCGCATCGCCGACACTTCGCGCAAGCGCGATGAACCTTCTTGTTGAAACTTTTGAAGATCACACAGAGTTTCGGTTAGTATATACCCCACCAACAGAAAACGCTTCTGATGATGGGCTGAACTTCACAGTGAATTGGATTCCTGAAGGATATAAATTGGAAAGCCATCGTGAAAATAGATTTAGTGCCAGATGTGTATATTCTTCGGACAACTGCCAGGAACTTTCGATTGGCCTGTTTGAAGGGGAGAATACAGGACTCTGTTTAGATACTGAAAATGCCGAGGTTCATGATGAGATGATCAACGGCAAGAAGGCAGTCATCATTACAAAAGAAGAAGTGTCACAATTATGTTTGATTGACGAAAAGAAGGGAAATTATCTTCTGATTACAGGAAGCATGGAGCAGACAGATGACCTTGTAAAAATTGCCCAGAATATTCAATTTGAATAAGCAAAAAAGTATGTTGCAGATTCTGAGATCAGTTGTCTCCTAAACATAGGGATATTTCCCGAAACACAATTTAGGAGGAAGTTAAAAATGAAAAGAACTCTAGGTAAGTCTGTCAGTGTGATCCTTGTGTTGGCATGTATGCTTTCAGCTTTTTGCATCGGTGCAAGAGCGGTTGAAGTGGAACCGTGCTATACAGGGATTATGTCGTTGTCTGCCACGCTCGATATTAGTTCTGGAGGACAGGCGAGCTGCTATGGGTATGTTTCGTCTCGTAGTGGGTACAGTGTTGACTTGAAAATGAAATTGCAGAGAGACGGACGCACCATTAAAACATGGACTGACTCGGGAAGTAAGGGGTTTGATATTTTGAAAACCTACTATGTGACTCCGGGCCATGACTATCAGGTAGTAGTGACTGCAACTGTTTATAACTCCAGCGGCAAGATTGTTGAGACGCCTTCTGCTTATTCCAATGAGGTTTCATATTGACTATTTTGTCTGCGCAGCTAATAAAGCCACTTGTGCTGTAAAGCATTGCCTCCCGGAGCGGCTTACGCCGCTTCGGGAGCTTTTTATAGTATGGTTCTTTTAATTTTTTACAGACCCGGCAAAAGGGTTGCCGGGTCTTTCTTTATACTCCAAGCCAACAAGCAGGGCGAGGAGGTGATTTGGATGGGACCGTCTGAGCGGAGGCGGGCAATTTTAGAGCATCTGTGCCAAAAGCGGTTTGACACAACTAAGAATCTTGCAGAATTATTTGGCGTATGTGAGAGAACAATTCGCAATGATTTAGTTGTCCTAACTTGTAGCTATCCAATTGAAACTTCTTTTGGCCCCTATGGTGGAATCCGAGTTGCAAATTGGTTCCATCTAAATCGACACATGTTGTCATTTGAACAGGCAGAATTACTCAGACGGATTCGCCCTGCGCTTAACGCAGACGACACTCGGATTTTAGATGCGATTCTTGCGGAGTTTGCACCGAAAACCGTGAAATAGTATTCATGTGTTCTTCCTGTGTGCAGCGAAAACAATATAGCTATCTGCATGTAAATGAGAAAGTCTGTCGCAGATTGAAAACAATGTTCGTTATGAATCACCTTGGGTCCAGAACGGATGCTGTAGCTTGATTTTTGCCTGAATAGGAGCGTGTTTACCTCCGTCTGTGAATAGCTTGCGTATCCGAGAGGAAAAGTCCTTATCGCCTGATAAGAGCCTTTCCTGGCTGATTCGCAGCCAAAAATCACACGCATCTGAAAGCGTGGATTTGATGCTCCTTGGAAATTTTATAGGCAACCGGATAACAAACCTGAACAGAGCAAAGCCCGGCAGATGACGCGCCATGATCCACGAAAAAATGCATCAGGGGAGCGATTCAGCCAGTCTGTATCTGCGCATGGCAGCACAGTGGCCATGACCTCCGTTCAGCTAACGATACTCCCGCGTTGAACGCCCTCAAAGCATTGCGCGGCGCACCCATCAGCATGGGCCGGGGTGAGATTCCCGTGGAGCTGCGGCCAGCAGCCGTCCGTTTTCTGCCTCTTTTATGGTTTTAATGAAATGGCATGAAAGGGGCCTTATTATGCAGAAAATTCAATCTGAAAATAAATATGCCCCGCCTATGCGGAGCAAAAAGAAGATCGGCAACACGACCTTTATCGTCAATTCTTTTTTCCCTCAAACGGGAAATCAGACGATAGCCTCCAAACTGGAGAACCTGATAAAAGCCGATGTTCAGAAACAAACTGTGACTTGAAAACCTCTTAACAGGCAGACAGGGAAAAGAAAGCGCGGTATAATGAAGTTGGACTTCAATATCGTGTTTGACTGCCAGATAGGAGGTATTTATGTATTATCAGTCAAACACCGCTGCCGCGCTTCAATTCCCTTACACGGCTATGAGCTCCGAAGAACTTACAGCTTTGTATTGTCGCTTATCCCGTGATGATGAATTGCAGGGTGACAGCAATAGCATTGTAAACCAGAAAAAAATCCTGGAAAAGTATGCCCGTGAGCATGGATACAGCAATTTCAAATTCTATGTTGATGATGGCATCTCAGGTACGACCTTCAACCGCCCAGGCTTTCAGCAGATGATTGCAGACATTGAGGCTGGCCTTGTCAAGAGGGTCATCATCAAGGATATGTCACGTTTCGGACGTGATTATCTGCAAGTCGGCATGTATACGGAAATCATGTTTCCCGAACATGATATTCACTTTATTGCGGTGAATGATGGTGTGGACAGCACTCAGGGTGACAACGAGTTTACGCCCTTCCGCAATATCATCAATGAATGGTACGCTAAAGACACCAGCAAAAAAATCCGTGCCGTTATGAAAGTGAAAGGCAATGCAGGAGAACATTTGACTGTTTTGCCTCCGTATGGATACATGAAATCGTCTGATGACAAAAAGCAATGGGTGAAGGATGAAGAAGCCGCCCAGGTAGTTTATGAAATTGGTCTCTATATCATGGATGGTTTGGGACCCTCGCAGATTGCAAGAAAACTGACGGAAAGAAAAATTCTTACTCCGGCTGCTTACTATGCGAGCAAGGGCAGAACAACCAATGTCACAAAGAAAGGTTCTCCTTACGCTTGGGATTCTTCTACGATTGCCGACATCATGGACCGCTGGCGTGAATACCTGGGGCACACAGTTAATTTCAAAACCCGTAAAAAATCCTACAAGAGTAAAAAGACCTTGCACAATCCAGAAAGCGAATGGAAGATTTTTGATAATACCCACGAAGCCATCTGGACGGAGGCGATTGCCGATGCAGCAAGGCTCGCAAGGCAGACGCGGCGCCGACCCACAAAGATGGGAGAAATGGGTATGTTCTCCGGCATGATGTTCTGTGCCGACTGCGGCTCCATTATGTACCAATGCAGGGCAACCAATTTCCGGCGCGATCAGGAATACTATCTGTGTTCCGGCTATCGGAAAAGCCGTGATGTATGTGGGCAGACACATTCTATCCGAACTGTTATCCTGGAAGAATTGGTTCTGCAAAATCTGCGCGAGATCGTTTCCTTCGCATCACAGCGCAAAGACGATTTTGTGAAGATGGTCATGGATGCGGATATGCGCCAACGTAACCAAGGTTTGGCAAAACGGCAGAAAACATTGGCCGATGCCGAAAAGCGGATTGCAGAGCTGGACACCATTTTCAAGCGGCTCTACGAAGATACTATTTCGGGAAAACTTTCTGACGAGCGTTTTCAAAAGCTCTCTACCGATTACGAGAAAGAGCAGCATCAGCTTCAAGATGTAGCGGCTGCTCTCCGTGATGAAATCGAAGCAGAGGAACAAAAAAGCGCCAATGTGGAAAGGTTTCTCTCCGTTGTAGAACGGTATACGGAAATTCCTGAATTAACCCCATGTATCTTACATGAGTTTGTCGAGAAGATCGTTGTCCATGCCGCCAGCGATCCAAAGGGCAAGAACCGCACCCAGGAAATTGACATCTACTATAAGGGCATTGGAGCCCTGGAAGTATCGAAAGTTACTTCATCAAGGCAAGAATGAGAAAAACGGCATAGCCGAAGCTATACCGTTTCTCTCTTGCCCCACGATGTTTTCTTATCGGGAGGCACCTTTATCAGTTCGGCAAATTAAGTTTACCGCTCGATACGGTAGTATTTGAATGTTTCATCTTCTCCAACAAAGCGAAAGCCTACCTTTTCCAGCACATGCTGACTCCGGGTATTTTTCCTGATGGTATCTGCGTTTACCGCAGCCATTCCCAACTCGTCAAAGGCGGTTTTTACCGCCAAACGTTCTGCCTGCGTTCCGTATCCCCTTCCCTTCACTGCGTCGTTTTGCATATGGATACTCAGGGAACATTCTTTTTTATCATGGTCGATCTGCTTCAATTGCAATTCCCCGATCACCTTATCTCCAAGCATGATCGCAAACAGTCTGCGTGAAGCATCCTGCCCCTTCATATCAAAATATCGATTTACCGCAGCTTCGTCATAAACATAGGGCTGAAACAGGTGCATATCCATATAGATAGACGCATCATTCGTCCAATGCTTGTACAGTTCGTGACATAGTTCTCGCGTCATCGTCTTTAACTGAATTGTTGGCATGTTAGACCTTACCCACCTTATTATTCCGACTTATTGATTTGTTTAATTCTATCATCTGGCTTTAATATATGCAAGAACAAGCCCAGCAGACATTACTGCCGGGACTGAAACTGTCTTACGACCACCCGCACTTGCCTCTCCTTTTCTTATGCTCACGTCACTTCCACTGGAAAGTCGCCATGCCATAGACGTAGATGAACAGGATGGCCGCCGGGACCACATACCGGAACAGCGGCTTCATCCACGGGCGGACCTTCAGGCCCCGGCCGGCGTTGGCCTCCAGCAGGAAGCTGTCCCATCCCCAGCCGAACTTGTTGCAGCAGAACAGGGCAAGCACCAGGGATCCCAGGGGCAGAATATTGTTGGACACCAGGAAATCCCACAGGTCCAACCAGGCGGTGCCCTCTGCAAAGGGCTGGAAGTGCAGCACGCTGTAACCCAGGGCCGTGGTCAGCGCCACCAGAAAGATCCCCCCGCCGCAGACCAGGCACCCTACCGGGCGGCTCCATCCGGTAAGATCCCGCACCATGGCCAGTATCTCCTCGCACACCGCCAGCACCGTGGACAGGGCCGCGAACACCATAAACAGGAAGAACAGGGTTCCCCACCAGCGTCCGCCCTCCATGTGGTTGAACACGGTGGCCATGGTGTCAAACAGCAGGCTGGGGCCGGCATTGACCTCCACCCCATAGGTGAAGCAGGCCGGGAACATGATCAGTCCCGCCACCACCGCCACAAAGGTGTCCAGCACGATGATGTGCACCGACTCCCCCATCAGGGAGCGCTCTTTTCCGATGTAGCTGCCGAAAATAGCCATGGCACCCATGCCCACGGATAGGGTGAAGAAGGCCTGGTTCATGGCCCCCACCACCACGCTGCCGTTGATTTTGGACAGGTCCGGCACCAGATAGAACCGCAGCCCCTCCGCCGCACCGGACAGGGTGAAGCTGTGCACCGCCAGCACCAGCATCAGCACCAGAAGCAGCATCATCATATATTTGGTGACCCGCTCCAGGCCGCCCTGCAGCCCGAAGCACAGGATGCCGAAGGCCAGCACCACCGTCACCGCCAGATAGGTCACGTTGACCCCCGGGTTTGTAATCATGGACGAAAATCCCAGATCCTGGATATTTCCCGTCAGAAACCGCACAAAATAATACACGATCCACCCGGTGACCACCGTGTAAAACGCCATCAGGGCCACGCTCCCAAAGAACGAAACATACCCATGAATGTGCCATTTCTGGCCCTTTTTCTCCAGTTTTTGATACATTTTGATGGGGCTCGCCTGTGACGCCCGGCCCACGCAGAACTCCATAATCATGATCGGCAGGCCCAAAATCACCAGGCAGAAAAAATAGAGCAAAACGAAGCCGCCGCCACCGTATTGGCCGCACATCCAGGGGAATTTCCAGACATTTCCGCAGCCAATGGCGCACCCGGCGGACAGCAGGATGAAGCCCAGGCGGGACCCCAGCTTTTCGCGTTCCATGATTCTTCTCCTTTTTGTATAAATATTTGATTTGAAGCTTTGTTATTGTATCAAATATTTATTTTCCCGTCAATGAATGATTATTATTTCACAATTCACTTTTTTCAAGATAGCCGGAGCGGAGGAGGGACTCTATAAAGCGCTCAAAGGAGGGCGCAATAACCTCTTCCGGCGTTTCATATAATTTTACAGCATCTTCTATAATTTCTTCTGTAGAAAGTCCCTCATTTATTTTCGAGAAAAAGTATGCTCCGGTGGAATTGATCCCCTCAACATACGGGACGCGGCCACGGGCGGGGCCGGTGGCCACCAGGAAATCTTCATCGCATATTTTCGTAAGAATTACGCCTGGAATAACGGTATATTTCATAATAAATCACCATTTTTTAGAACTATTTTTGCGTTTATGCGTGGTCAGTGGGAATCGGAGGAAGCCAGATAGGTTTCCAGAGCTTTCCGGCACAATTTGGCAGATTCGATATCGCCGCGGTTTTTCAGGAGCCAAACCGGTGTTTTCAGCATTTTTTCTGCGATACGACAGGCAGTTTTTGCTTCCTGTTCGGTATTGCAATCAAAAAGAAACTGGGAAAAGACTTTCCCGGCGGATTCGTGAACGGTCAGGCGTGTGATTTCGTTGGAATCGGACTGTTCCAAGATAATAATTCCGCCTAATTTAGCGGTCAGGCGTTGAGACATGTTCTCTTTGCCTGTCCAGGGAGAAGTTGTGACGAATGCTTCGTCATTTTCAATATATACAATGGGTTTATCCCCATTTATGATCTGAATTTCATCGGGACAGAGGAGTTTCCAGAGACAATAGTGGGTGGACTTGCCGGTGCCGCTGGGGGCGGTGACCAGCCAGGCCAGGTCCTTCCAGATAAAGGAAACCGCGTGGAACACGATGCGGTCAAAAACCGTGATGGCAGAGGAGATGGCGGGGCAGAGTTCCATATATTCCACATAATACGCGGCGGAATCCGGCGGGTAAATTCTGGAAGCTGTCTGAAGCCGCCGGGGGGAAATTTCCACGGCGGGAATGTCCCGGTCATTGGCGGGACAAGGCGGGATAAGGGGGGATGTCCCGGTATTTTTTTCCAGGTAGGGAGAAAAATACGGATAGTATTCATCGTATTGGGTGGTGACGTCCACAGGGACGCCAGCCAGGTTGAGACGAAATTTCATAGGCGTTATTTTTGGGGGGTGTGGGTGGTTGGGGTGGTAGGGCCCTCTCAGTCACCTTCGGTGACAGCTCTCCCAGAGGGAGAGCCAAGTCCGTAGGGGGCGGGGATTCGGATGGGGACGCGGATTCCAGCCGAACGCATAAGGAACGTGCATTCGGCAGACCCGGCGGTTGATGCCGGGCCCACGTCGGCCCTGCGGGCCTCCTCGGAATGACATGGCAAGGGGGTGGCCGATAATTGACGGCGGGGCACATGGGCCCCGCCCTACAGGCCCTCTCAGTCACCTTCGGTGACAGCTCTCCCAGAGGGAGAGCCAAGAGGGGGGGATGGAAGAAAGCGGGGGGATGGGATGCCATCCCCCCGCTTGGGGTTTTTGCTTAGCCTGGGGTTTGCTCAGCCGATGATGTTGCCGTACTGGTCCACGACGACCTTGGTGCCATCGGGGAGGGTCATAGCATAGCGGCCATCGCCGATGCTGAGAATACCCGTATTGCTGGGCACCTTTCCCGGAGTGCCCACAATGACTTCCTGGAGCTCAGGAGGGATAAAAGTTTCGTTCATGGGTTTCTCCTTTCCTCACTCCCAAATGGTGCGGGTGTTGTAATGCAGGGTGTGGGTGACGCCGTGGACCTCGGTGCCGTCCAGGGTGATCCAATAGGGGGTGACTTCCAGAGTGCCGGTGCCGGAGAGGCTCTTATCAGCCAGCATGAGCTTGGCGTCACGGGCCGCGCCGAACAGGTTGGCGGGAGTCTTGAAGATCCGATAACGGCTGGCGTAGGAGACGTCAACCTTCTGGTCACCAACGACGAAGCCGGAGGCCTGATAGTTGGCGGGGTTATCCACGGCAGAGATCAGGGTGACGCCACGGAGACGGAACAGGCCGGTGCGGCTGTAAGCCAGGTCCAGATAGGAGTCGCTGACATACTTGGCGTAGATGGTGGTGTCCTCCGTGACCTGGTCCAGGTCAGCGGGGGTGGTGTAAGCCTGGTCGGCGAACCAACCGGCAAAGACCTTGCCGGCGGGGGCCTGGTAGGCCACCTGGTCACGGATGCCGGTACCGGCGGAAACGGTAAGCTCGTAGGTCTTGGCCGCATCCACCACGGTGACGGTGACGTTCTCCACGGCGGGGGTGTCGGCAGCGATGGGCGTACCGTCGGCGCAGTAGCTATCCATCAGCAACAGCTGAGCAGACGCATTTGCCGCAGGAGTCTTGCATTCAGCGGCGCGGTCATAGCTATCGCTAACGCTGGGCTGGCTATTGCCAGGGCCGTTATAGGTGACCGTGCGGGTGGTGCCGTTGGTGACCTCCACACCGTCCAGGGTGACCCAGTAGGGGTAATAGGTGAAGGACTCGCCTGCGGTCTGCCACTTACTTTCCTTGCTCACACCGTAGCACAGCATGTAGCCATACTTATCGGCGGGAACCAGGCTACTGGCGGTATACACGTCCGTGGTCGTGTCCTTCTTGGTGATGGAAACATTGCTGAAGGCCACCGAGCCGGAAACAGTGGCGATCTTGGTTTCTTCGCGATTGTCCACAATATCCGTATAGGTAGTCTGGTCTGCCTTGGTCCGCTTATCATCCAGATAGAAGCCGACCTCGGCGTAGTTGATGCGGTCGATGGCGGAAACCATGTAGAGGCCGACAACATCCATCTGGTAGCCGGTGTCCTCATAGTGGCCATTGCCATACAGGACCTTGGGGATCAGGTAGGTGTTGGGCACTTCCCAGATATAGTAGGTAGCGCCAGCCTGGGGAGCAAAGCTGAGGCCGGTTTCGCCTTCGTTGGTGAAGGGATAGGGCTCGGTGCAGGCGGGATTGTTGAATGCGCCGCCGTAGAGGTAGTTGCTGGTGACCTTATCCGTCAGGTTAAACTCAGCGCTGACGGGGTAGGTATCCGTATTCACTGTCTTAGCCGCGCCGTTCTCGTCCATGCGGACGTGGGCCACGTTGAAGGTCTGATAGTAGGCGAACCAGACCTCGCGGTTGGCGTTGGTGGAAGTGATCTCAACAGAGACCGTATCCTCACGTCCCTGAACATCGGGGTTCGCCGCATCGCGGCCATTGAGGGTATAGCCATAGTAGGTAGCGCCTTCGATGTTCTTCTTGGAGACGTCGTAGGAGGAGTTATAGTCCAGGGCGTCGGTGCCGTTATACTGGAAATTCTCCGGCTGTGCCAGTACCTGGGCCTTTTCGGGAGAATCCATAACTTTGCCGTCAGCGTTGATGGGCTTGCCATCGGCGTCGACCAGATAGTAATGCACGAGGATGGTGCCGCCCTCGGGATTCACAGTGGGAATCGGGAACTCCTTCTCGGCAGGATTACCCTGGTAATCCGTGTAGTTAAAGGTGGTGGTTTTGTTGGTGGGATAGGTATTACCCGACTCAACGTTGTCATTGAGGTGGACACGGTATTTCATGATGGCCGGGGAGTCCTCGTTGATGTTGCCGACATCCCAGCTGAGGGTCTGCTCATTGCGGGTGACGGTGCCCTGGCTCAGGTAGACGTCTGCCTGGCCATTTTTGTAGACGGCCTCGTCACTGGTGACCACGGGGTTGCCAGTGAAGTCCAGGCTGACGTAATCGCTCATGGGGTCAGTGACCTTGCCGTTTTTGGCAGCGATGGCAATGCTGCCGGCGATGGCAGTGAAGGCGTCCTTGAGTTTGGTCTCCACGTTGTCATTCTTGCCAATGGCGTAGTAGCCCTTGGTGGGATCGGTGGCGCAAGCCTTCAGGATGTTCTCACCTTCAGTGTCGACCTGGAGGGCCACGGAGAAGATGGTGGTCCCGGTAGCCTTGGCCTGCTTGGCCTCCCAAATGGTGGCGATACCGTGGCTGATATAACTTGAATATTTATCACAACTATTAACGCTTAGGCCGGACTGCTTTTTCACACCAATACCGTAACCGCTACCAATACGATTATTATGGTTGCAGACAATGTTTGCAGTAGACCAGTCCACATCCATCGTTGCATAAACATAATCTCCATATTTAGAATCACGCTCTACGTAAGCATCCCGGGTGCAGGTGATGGAGCCTGTGATGGCATAGCTGTAGGTAGGTACACCATCGGACAGGATGACGATGTTCTTCAGATTGCCTACGGGAGAATCAGAGTCCAGCAACTGCTGGGCCACATGGATACCGGCCTGCTGGTTGGTGCCGCCGCTGGCTTTGATGCCATTGATCTGACTCTTAAAAGCATCCAGCTCATCGGCGGTATAGAAATGACCGTTGTTGATGCTCGCAGCGGTTTCGGCGTAAGTGACAATGGCGATGCGGGTAGTACTGCCCTTCGTCAGCAACTTCTCGCCAAAGGCAATGGCAGCCTTTTTGGTATCCAGAAGTTTGTCGTCATCGTTCATACTGCCAGATTTGTCGATGACCAGGACCACGTCGGAGTTGGTCTCGAAGTTCTTGCCCTGGATGGTCAGGGTGATCTCGTAGATGCCCTCCTTGTTCTCTACAGGCTGGGCCACCTTGTTGAGCAGGATGGATCCCGGGTCATCCCACTTGGGGCCGGACTCCGTGCCGCCGCCGGTCTCCTCGCCTTCGGCAAACGATGGCAGGGCCACCAGAGACAGGGCCATGACCAGCGCCAGCACGAGTGCCAACGCCCGTTTCCATGTTTTCATTTTCTCATTCCTCCCATTTCGTTTATTTTGGGGGCCGGGCGGCCCCAATTGACTTGGGTTTTGCAGGGACAGTTCTGGATGGTATCCATTGTACACCATTCCGATATCGTTTGCAAGAGGTTTTGGGGCTTGTTTGCGATATTTTTACGCCTGCTTGGCATTGTATCACAAAGAAGCGTCGAATGCAAGTGCATTCTGGGGAAACCGGGGTGGACGGAGGGGGGCGGGGGTGGTATAATGGAGGAGATAACCAACAGATGAGGAGGTTTCTGACCATGAACGAGAAGAAGCAGAGCGGGTACCCCCAGGAGGACCCCAGGGAGGCGCTGGAGCGGCTGATGCAGGAAAAGCCGCTGAAAAGGCCGGGGATCAAGGACCGGAAGGAGCCGCCCATCATGGCGGTGTATGCCGCGCCGGTGATCAAGGAAGAGAAATGAGCGGGTTCCGGCTGGAGAGCTGCGTGTGGGAGCTGACGTTAGCGTGCTGCTTCGGGTGCAGGTACTGCGGGTCCGCCGGGGGGCGGGCCAGGGCGGACGAGCTGTCCACGGCGGAGTGTCTGGACGCGGCGGAGCAGCTGGCGGACCTGGGCTGCCGGAGGGTATCGCTGATCGGGGGCGAGGTGTTCCTGCGGCGGGACTGGGCGCAGATCGCCGGGCGGCTGACCGGGCTGGGCGTCCGGGTGGACGTGATCACCAACGGGTACATGATGTCGCCGGAGGTGCTGGAACAGCTGAAGCAGGCGGGGGTGTCGTCGGTGGCGGTGTCCATCGACGGGCCGGAGGACGTGCATGACGCCGGGCGGCAGGCCGGGAGTTTTAAGCGGGCCATGGAGGCCGTCCGGGCGCTGACGGCGGCGGGGATGCCGGTGTCGGTGATCTCCACCCTGCGGCGGGACTGCATGGGGCGGCTGGAGGAGCTGTACCGGGTGCTGGAGGGGTCCGGCATCGGGGCGTGGCAGCTGCAGGCGTGCTCGCCTATGGGCAACGCCGCCCGGGGGCTGGACTGGCGCATCGACCCGGCGGAGGTCATCGCTTTCGTGATGCGGCACCGGGCGGAAGCGCCGTTTATGCTGGGGGCGGCCGACAACGTGGGGTATTTTACGGATGAGGAGCTGCGCCTGCGGGGGGCCGATGGGGCCTGCTTCCAGGGGTGCAGGGCGGGTATCTCCGCCATTGGCATCGACAGCGCGGGCAACGTGCGGGGGTGCGAGTCGCTGTACGATGAGCGGTTCAACGAGGGGAATCTGCGGCAGCGGAGGCTGCGGGATATCTGGGAGGACCCGGGGGCCTTTGCGTACAACCGGCAGTTCCGGCGGGAGATGCTGACGGGGCAATGCGCCCGGTGCCGGATGGGGCCGTGGTGCGCCGGGGGATGCCGGTCGTACAACTATTTCGTGCACGGGAAGCTGTACGAAAGTCCGGCGTGTGCAGGCGGGGCCAAATAAGGGGCAGACAGAGTCGTCCGCCCCTACGAATGTTCTATCGACAGTTTGCCTGTAGGGGCCGGGTTTTACCCGACCCAAAAGCAACGGACCGGTGGGCGGGGCGGAGCCCGCGCCCCTGCGGAGCGTTAACGGCAGAACATCCTGTCGGGCGGGCAATCCGCAGAATTCCATAGAAAAAGACTGCGGTGGTGAGCCGCAGTCTTTTTTCAGAGATGGGGTTTATCGGGCCTTGTCGAACTCCTGGGACACCTGCTCCAGCAGCTGGCGGATGGGCAGGTGCTGGGGACAGGCCTTTTCGCACTTGCCGCACTTGATGCAGTCGGAGGCCCGGCGGCCCGGGGCACAAAAAGGCGGGGAAATCGCCGAAGCGCCGCCGGTGGCGGATGAAGCGAGGCGATTTCGAGGAAGTGCCCCGGCTGGCGGGCATGACAATGCCTGCCAGTCGGCTAGCACGACGGTGGGCAGACACGGGCCCCGCCCTACGAAAGCGCCATATCACGTCCCTACAGGCCCTCTCAGTCACCTTCGGTGACAGCTCTCCCGGAGGGAGAGCCAAGTAGGGGCCGACGTCCCCGGTGGCCCGGGGCGCAAAAAGGCGGAGCACACGGGCCCCGCCCTACGGGTGTTCTATCGACAGGCGCTTCGTAGGGCCCGCTGCCCTCAGCGGGCCGGGTCAGCCCATTCAGCCTGTCAAAACGTTCGTGTCCTGGTATAGCAGAAGGAGAAATCCATCCTGGGTCCCGTCCGGATTCAGCAGCCGCAGCTCCACATACTGAAGGTTGTCGTACCAGTCGGCGGACAGGTCAAAATGCAGGGTCCAGTACCGTTCCTGGCAGCTGCCCTTGAAGGGCGGCAGGGTCAGCTCCTGGCCATCCTCGTCCACGCAGTAAAGCTGGAGGTCGTCCAGCAGCACGTCCCCGGGGTCCCGGTGGATCTCCAGCTCCACCTGGAGGACGCCGTCCTCATAGGACGCGCCCAACAGGCCCACCCGGCCTCCCTGCCAGGTATCCCAGTCCAGCCATTCCCGGGCCACCGCCGGTTCCTGGGTGGCGGGGGTGACCGGGTCGACGGAATAATCCGTGTGGCGGACCTGACAGCTGGAGACGATGGAGCTGACCAGGGACAGGATGATCAGCCCCGCCACCAGCACCCCCACCAGGCTCACCTGACGGGCCGGGCCGCTGAGGTTATTCAGCTTTTCCCGGACCTGGCGGGCCTCATCCTCAAAGCAGACCTTCTTCTCGTGGCACTCCTTCTTCTCGAAGCACACCTTGCCCCCACGGGGGACGGAACGGCGCTCCTGCCCCGTCAGGTGGTGCACCGTGCCGTCGGCGTCTACCCGCTCCCGCCGGGGCGGGCGGTTATAGGCCCCGCACTCCGGGCAGCAGCCGTTTTTCTCGTAGTTATAGCTCTTTCCGCAGGCCTTGCAGTGTACCGTTGCCATGGCGTGTCCTCCTTTATATCACATCCGCTGAAAATCCAGATACCGAGTCCCCTGGAAGGTCAGGCGGCCCCGGTCCCCCTCCACCAGCATACCGTAGTCCTGGCCGCTCATCTGCAGCTCCATGCGGTCGCCGCTTTCCACCTGGAAGGTGGCGAAATACCGGGTGGAGGTGGTGGTGTGCATCTCACCGCCGCTGCGGTGGGAGGAGAAGCTCTGGCGCTTGGCCACCACTGTGGCCTCCACCGTCAGCCGGGGGAATGGTTGTTCCTGTTCCGCTGGGACAGCTCCCGGACAAACGTCACCAGGATCATGCCCAGGATCGCCACAAAGGCCACGATGAAAAGCAGGAAGAAGATGGAAATGAATCCGTCGCCGGAGAAAAAGCTGTCGAACATGGCGCGTGCCTCCTTTTTTCGGGGGATGCCCCGTCTGTATGGTCCCATTGTACGCCCCGCCGGGGATAAAATCCACCAACCTCAGGTTGCGCCGGGGCATTTCCCCGGAAAACGGCAGGAAACCTCAGGTTGCGGCGGGATTTTTATCCAGTATAGCATACGCGCCGGACCTTTGGCAAGCCAAAGGTCCGGCGCGGGGGTTATTCTTGGGATTCCTGTGGTATCAGAAGGTCCCGCAGGGTCACGCTGTCCAGATAGTCGCCGATGAGCTGGCCCAGGCGGTTCCACACCGGCAGGGTCCGGCAGCGGGCCGCCCGGTCACAGGGGTGGGCCCCCTCCTCCAGGCAGGCCACCGGGGCCAGGGAGCCCTCCGTCAGGCGGAGAATCTCCCCCAGGGGGTACTCCTCCGGCCTGCGGGTCAGGCGATAGCCGCCGCCCTTGCCGGTGACGCCGTCCACCAGTCCCGCCCGGCTCAGCAGGGTCATGATCTGGCCGGCGTATTTGTCGGAGATCTCCTGACGCCGGGCCACGTCCCGCATGGAGACGTAGCCGTCGCCGCCGTGCTCCGCCAGGTCCACCATCACCCGCAGGGCATAGCGGCCCTTGCTGGAAATGACCATGTTACACCATCCGGCAGCTTTCGCAGGAGCCGCAGTCCTCCGGGAACTTGCTGTGGTCATACTCGATGCCGTGGCGGTCATAGTAGTCCTTGATGGCGGACTTGATGGACTCCTCCGCCAGCACGGAGCAGTGGAGCTTGTGAGCGGGCAGACCGCCCAGGGCGTCCACCACCTGGCGGTTGGTAACGGCCAGGGCCTCGTCGATGGTCTTGCCCTTGATCATCTCGGTGGCCATGGAGGACGAGGCGATGGCGCTGCCGCAGCCGAAGGTCTCGAACTTCACGTCCTGGATGACGTTGTCCCGGATTTTCAGGTACATCTTCATAATGTCGCCGCACTTGGCGTTACCCACCTGGCCCACGCCGTCGGGGTTCTCGATCTCACCCACGTTGCGGGGGTGCATGAAATGATCCATCACGATATCGCTATACAGTGCCATATTCAAAACGCTCCTTTCGTTGTCACAGCATGAATGCTTTCTTACCGGATTCCAGGTCCTTCCACACCGGGGACATGGACCGCAGGTACTCCACCACCCGGGGAACCTCCCGCAGGATGTGGTCCACCTCCTCCTGGGTGTTCCACTCGCACAGGCTCAGCCGCAGGGAGCCGTGGGCCACCTCGTGGGGCCGGCCGATGGCCAGCAGCACATGGCTGGGGTCCAGGGAGCCGGAGGTGCAGGCGGAGCCGGAGGAGGCGCAGATGCCTGCGGCGTCCAGCAGCAGAAGCAGGGACTCGCCCTCGATGCCCTCGAAGCAGAGGTTCACGTTGCCGGGCAGACGGTGCTCCAGGTCGCCGTTGACGGCGCTGTGGGGAATCTTGGACAGGCCCTGGATCAGCCGGTCCCGCAGGGCCGTGACCTTCACGCGGTTTTCCTCCATGTGGGCGCAGGCATCCTCCAGGGCGGCGGCCATACCGGCGATGCCGGGGACATTCTCCGTACCGGCCCGCTTGCCCCGCTCCTGGGCGCCGCCCTCGATGACGTTCACCAGGGGGATGCCGCCCCGGACATACAGGGCGCCCACGCCCTTGGGGCCGTGGAACTTGTGGCCGGAGAGGCTCAGCATATCAATGTGCTGGGCCTGGACGTCGATGGGCAGGTGACCCGCCGCCTGAACGGCGTCGGTGTGGAACAGCACGCCCTTTTCCCGGCATACGGCGCCGATCTCCTCAATGGGCAGGATGCTGCCGATCTCGTTGTTGGCGAACATGACGGTCACCAGGCAGGTGTCCTCCCGGATGGCGTCGGCCACCTGCCGGGCGGAGACCATGCCGTTTTCGTGAACCGGCAGCAGCTCCACCTGGAAGCCCTCCTTCTCCAGCTTCTTCAGGGTGTGGAGAATGGCGTGGTGCTCGAAGGCGGTGGAGATGATGTGCATCTTGCCCTTGCGGCGGCCGATGGCGGCGGCGGAAAGCAGGGCCTGGTTGTCGGCCTCGCTGCCGCCGGAGGTGAAGATGATCTCACGGGGCTGGCAGTTCAGGCACCGGGCCACGGTCTCGCGGCTCTTCATCAGCAGCTCCGCCGCCCGCTGGCCCACGCTGTGCAGGCTGGAGGGGTTGCCGTAGTTCTCCTCCATGGCGGGGAGCATGGCGTCCAGGGCCGTCCGGCTCATCCTGGTGGTGGCCGCGTTATCTGCGTAAACAGTCATTTGTATATTCCTCCCTGTTTCAGGCTTGAATTACCTATCGGTTTGGTTTGTAATTGGAGTATAACCGAAATTAACTACCAAGTCAATAGGTAATTTGGCTTTTCCGGCAGATTCTTCCAATAGAGGGCCGTTCTCCCCCGGTTTTTTTGATTTTAATGGAAAACAGGAAAAATATGATTGACATAACAGTTAAAATTGTGTAAACTGGACATGGTCTGAACGGCCAGGAAGAAAGATGAATAAAGGAGAAAGAGTATGAAACGCATCATTGCTGTGCTGCTGACGCTGATGATGGCCCTGAGCCTGACGGCGTGCAGCGGCGACGACAACGCCCAGGTGGCGGGCACCTGGAAATGGAATTGCGACATGACGGAGATGTTCCAGGAGGGCGTCAACCAGGGGGCCGGGATGGACCTGGCCACGGACGCCACCATGGAGATGGTGTTTGTGCTGAAGCTGAACGAGGACGGCACCTATACGCTGAACGTGGATCGGGACGCCCTGAAAACCTCCCTCCAGACCTACATTGACGCGCTGATCCCTGCGGCGGTGGAGATGATCTATCAGCAGCTGGAGGATCAGGGCATGAACCGGGCCGACATTGACGAGGCCATGGCGGCCGAGGGCGTCACCGTGGAGGAATATGTGCAGCAGATGATGGACGCCTCGATAGACGTGGACCAGATGATGGACGGCCTGGCGGATGAAAATGAGTCCGGCTATTTCCGGGCAGCCAAGGGCAAGCTGTATCTCAGCGATAAGGCAGACACCTTCAGCGATGACAGCTGCGCCGAATACACCCTGTCCGGCGGCACCATGCAGTGGACCGGCGGCAGCTATGAGCTCTTTGATAATCTGGACGACCTCCATGTAGAGCTGCCCGTCCAGTGGACGAAGCAGTAAGTCCGTTCTGACAAGCCAAATTGCGGCCCCCGGCGGGGCCGCAATTTTTGTCTTGCATTTGGAATGAAAATACGGTATAATACTCGGGTCACATGCCGGTGTGATGGAATGGTAGACGTAGCGGATTCAAAATCCGCCGGGGGCGACTCCGTGTGGGTTCGAGTCCCACCACCGGCACCACGTCGGAGCAAGCTCTATATCGCTTGCTCCGACTTATTTTATAAGTCAGAGCGCGCTCATGCCGCTGCTCCTCCTTTCCAAATCGAACCCGCTGCGCTGGGCTTCGATTTGGGTTTTTTCTTTCTTTTGCCGTATCGTTTCTGTGTCGCCGCCGGCACTATGTCGGAGTAATCTTCTGTATCGCTTGCTCCGACTTATTTTATATCCATATCAGAGATCGCTCATGCCGCTGCGGGTCCGCAGCGGCTTTTTTGACGCGGTGTAGGCCGCCGGGCGGGGGATTGAGTACGGAGGCGGGATGTGGTATAATAGGCGGAAAACCGGCCCGGACACGGGCAAGGGGGGGTGACGGACGCCGTGCTTTCGCTATATCTGGCCGCGCTGGAAAGCGACGGGGACAAGAAACAGTTCCGGGAGCTGTATCGCCGGTATCACCGGGTGATGGAGCGGACGGCCCTGGCCGTGCTGCATGACCCCCACGACGCGGAGGAGGCCGTGCAGGAGGCGTTTCTGCGGGTGATTGAAAATTTTTCAAAAATTTATGAAATTCCTTGTAAGGATTTGGGGGGCTGGCTCGTTATTATAGTGAGGAACGAGGCCATCACCATTCTGCGCAGGCGGCGCTGCCACCTGCCGCTGGAGGAGGGCTGGGCGGATTTTGCCGGGCAAAGCCGGGATCTGCCGGCGTATTCGTCCATGGTGCAGCTGTTCACCCGGCTGCCGGACACCTATCGGGCGGTGCTGGAGATGAAGCTGGTGCTGGGGTACAGCGGGGCGGAGATCGCCCGGCGGCTGGGCCTGACGGAGAGCGCCGTGAACACCCGGCTGTCCCGGGGGCGGGCGCTGCTGCGGAAAATTTTTGAGGAGGAGGGGATCGAACCATGACCGATCAGGAACTGGACCGGATGCTGCGCCGGGCGCTGCTGGACGCGGCGGACCAGGAGGCGCAGACGCCGCCGGAGACGGAAGTGCCGCTGTCTGAGGGGCACCGCCGCCGTATGCGGGAGATGCTGCGGGACCCGCTGCTGTGGTTCCGGCTGCGAAACCCCTACCCCTGGCGCACCGTGGCCCGGCGGGCGGCGGTGGTGCTGCTGATGCTGTCGCTGTCGGCGGCCATGGTGCTGGCCGTCAGCCCCAAGGCCCGGGCGGATATCGTCCGCTGGACCATGGAGCAGAATGGCCGCCGGGTGGAGTTCCGCTATCACGGCGACGGCCCCGCCCAGGCTCTGCCCCAATACCGGATCGCCGCCCTGCCGGAGGGCTATACGGAAACGGAGCGGGCGGAGGCAGACTGGAACGTCCGGGTGACCTATGAGTGCACCGGAAAGCAGTGGATTCGTTTCTCCTATCTCTATATGCAGGATGGCACAGCTTCCAGCGTGGGTATCGCCGAGTCGGATACGGTAAAGGATATCACGGTATCCGGCATGAGCGGCAAGCTGATCCTGCCCCAAAGCTCGGAGTCAGCCAACGTCATTATCTGGTTTGACACGGCACAGAACCTGATGTTCTCTATCCACGCAAATGTGGATGAGTCCGTCATAATCGCCATGGCGGAGAGCGTTTCTTTGTGCAATTCCACAAATTGAAAAAATGTAAAATTTTGCTGTAAGATTCTGGGGGTCTGCTTCGTTAATATAGCAGAAAGGCGCAGATGAATCTGATGCGCGCCCGAAAGGAGCGACCCGCCATGAAAAAATGCAGCAAGACCCTTCTGGGCCTGGCCCTGGCGGCGGCCATGTCCCTGTCCCTGATCGTCCCCGCTTCCGCCGTCTATTGTCCCCACGACTATTACGCATCCACCGCCGTCTGGTACACGGACGACGGCCCCCGGCTGCAGACCCGGCACTGGCAGATGACCATCCGGTGTCATAACTGCGGTTACGCAGACGCCGAGAAGGAGCAGACGCTCCCGGTCCGGCTGGAGCTGCCGGAGGGCTGTTCTGTTCTGGTGTGCCGCAATCTGCGGGTGATCGGCTCCGTCCCGGTGGCGGAATAAGCCCGCACTTCTTTGAAACTAAGGCTTGACAGGCAGGGCTACTTATGATAAACTCCGTATATGATTTATCATAAGTAGCCCTTTCTGCACCCATCTGATACTGATTATTGATTAAAAGATTTAATCAATAATCCCGTGCGCTACGCGCACGCACAGCGTGCGGAAACACGCTGTGACGTCTCATGCAAAACCTGACGCACCTTCGGTGCTATAAAAAGCTTTTCAAGCTTTTTAACAGGTTTTAGTATGACCGATGCGAAAGGAGATGCTCTTATGAATCCCATGCACCAACTGACCCGGCGGCCGGTGAAGGCGGCCTTCGGCGCGTTATTGCTGGCCCTGGCGGGGGTGATTCTGGCTCTGTCCGGGGGCCAGTTCTGGGCGGCAGCCCGGACCCGGGCCGGGGTGGAGGCGACCTACACCACCGTGGCGGTGGTCACCGGTGGGGCCGAGCAGGCGGGGAATTCCGACCCATCCCTCGCAAGTGCCTCCGCCGCATGGGAGGCGGCCCGGTTTCTGGAACAGCCGGAACAGCAGAACTGGAGCATCATCCGGTCCCGGCCCAGGGTGGGGCTGGTCAGCGGCTATGCGTCCAATCTGATGCCCTTGCTGGATCTGTACAATTTCCGCAGTTACAATGGCGGCGAGACAATGGACTCTGCCCCGGACGCTCCGTATACATACTTTATTCTGGAGGTTCTGGTAACGGACGCTCTGGAGCGCCATGACCGGCCACAGGAGGGGGCATCCTACTCCGAGTCCACATGGTCCATATCCGGGCAGGTGCAGGGGGTGTACGGCTTGCAGCAGAGGCTGCGGGACCCCACCGGGTGGCAGGCGGATATCCGCTTCACCCAGTATTACGGCGATGGGGACGTCCCCGTGCGGCCGGAGGCGGGAAAACGATATCTGCTGCTGGCCTGCACCTATGACGACACGGAGTGGGAGGAGCGATGCGGGATCGCCGCCGAAATTCTGTGGCAGACCAATGTCAAGCTGAACCCCTGGTCCCTGGACATTGAGAACAACCTGATCCGCTATGACCAGAGGACCCGCCAGGAGGAGCAGGTTTTGGACGAGACGCTTCAGGAGCTGCCCCCGGACGCCCTGGGTTATCGGGACCCCACTACCGGGGCGGAGGTGTTCAGCCTGTCCATGAACGCGACGGACCATCTGCGCACCAACGTGGTCCGGTATTCCGGGATGATGGAAACCCTGGCCCCGGACGGGGATTCCGGCCTGTGGACGATGCAGACGGTGGACTATGGCCGCTATGACCTGCCATCTATCCAGGAGCTTCCGGAGGGCGTCACCGCCCGGGAGATCATGGACGGCACCGCCTCCTGGCAGACGGCCCTGAAAGCACTGGACGTCACCAACCACAGTGTGCCGGTGCTGACGGTGGAAAAGGTAGAGGCCCTGGCGGATTTCGCCGCCGGGAACGCCATGGTCACCCAGGGCCGCAGCTTCTCCCAATCGGAGTATGACTCCGGAGCAGCGGTGTGCCTGATTTCCGAGTCCCTGGCCCGGGAAAACGGTCTGAACGTAGGGGATTCCCTGCCCCTGTCCCTGTATGAGGATGACCCGGGGCTTCCTCCGATCTATGCCAGGTTTCAGGAGTCCTGCAATCCCCGGGCGTCTGTGTTCGTGCCCCAGGAGGGCTTCCGGCAGGAGACGGAATATACCATCATCGGTCTGTACCGCCAGAGCAGCGAGTGGGTGACTTCACCCACCAGCTTTACCCCCAACAGCGTGTTCGTGCCGGAGAAAAGCGTCACCTGCCAGACAGTAACCGGCAGCTGCGGCGTGTGGTCCAGCCTGGTCCTGCAAAACGGTACCATCGACCAGATGGAGGCCCGGCTGGCGGAAAACGGCCTGGGCGGCACGGTCACCTACTACGACCAGGGGTACAGCGACATTGTGGAGAGCCTGGACGGCTACACGCGAGTGTCCCGGACGATGCTCTGTGTGGGTTTAGCACTTTGGGCGGTAGTTTTGGCAGCCTATTGCGTACTGCTTCCCATGCAGGAGGGGAAAACCGCCCTGCGTATGTGGACACTGGGCGCAAAACGCCGGGATATTGCGGGACAAATCTGGATACCCTCGGCATTGGTGGCCCTGGTGGGGACAATCATCGCGTTGGTCGTCAGCATCCCCGGGATGTCCTGGGCCACGGACAAAATCCAGGCCCTGACCGGCTCTGATCTGACGCTGACCGTTTCCACCGGCCAGACCGTCGCCCTGTGCGCCGGGGCCCTGGCCATCGCATTGGCGGTGATTGCCCTGGTCAGCGTATCCACCGCACAGCGGGGCATCCGAAAGGCGGAATAAAAAGCAAAGGCGGGCCAGCGGCCCGCCTTTGCTTTGAAAAAATCTGTTTTAAAACGCCGGTTTACTTCGTTTCGGGGGTCAGATCCCACTTCCACTCCCGGACCTCCGGCAGGTCCACGCCGTTGTCCCGGATATACTGCCGGTGCTCCACCAGCTTGTCCTGCATCTTCTGGACCAGGTAGGCGCCCCGGTTGCCCAGCTGGGGCAGACGGCGAACCGTGTCGATGACCAGGTCAAAGCGGTCGATGTCGTTGAGCACGCGCATGTCGAAGGGGGTGGTGATGGTGCCCTCCTCCTTATAGCCCCGGACGTGGAGGTTCTTGTTGTGGCGGCGATAGGTCAGCTCATGGACCAGGGTGGGATAGCCGTGATAGGCGAAGATGATGGGCTTATCCTTGGTGAACAGGCCGTCATACTCCTCGTCGGTGAGGCCGTGGGGATGCTCGGTGTGGGGCTGCAGCTTCATCAGGTCCACCACGTTCACCACACGGATCTTCAGCTCCGGCAGCTCCCGGCGCAGGATGCTGACGGCAGCCAGCGTCTCCAGGGTGGGGGTGTCGCCGCAGCAGGCCATCACCACGTCCGGCTCGCACCCGGCGTCGTTGGAGGCCCAATCCCAGATACCGATGCCCTGGGTGCAGTGCTTCACCGCCTGCTCCATGGTCAGCCACTGGGGCCGGGGGTGCTTGCTGGCCACCATCACGTTGACATAGTTGCGGCTCCTGATGCAGTGGTCGAAGCAGGAGAGCAGGCAGTTGGCATCCGGCGGCAGATAGATACGCACCACGTCGGCCTTCTTGTTGGCCACATGGTCCAGGAAGCCGGGGTCCTGATGGGTGAAGCCGTTGTGGTCCTGCTGCCATACGTTGGAAGCCAGAATATAGTTCAGGGAGGCGATGTCGTGCCGCCAGGGCAGCTCGCTGCACATCTTCAGCCACTTGGCGTGCTGGGCGAACATGGAGTCCACGATGCGGATGAAGGCCTCATAGCTGTCGAAGAAGCCGTGGCGTCCGGTGAGCAGATAGCCCTCCAGGAAGCCCTCGCAGAAGTGCTCGGAGAGCATAGAGTCCATGACCCGGCCGTCGGGGTCCAGATGGTCGTCGATGCCCGGGATCTGCTGGTCCAGGAAGCGGCGGCCGGTGACCTCAAACACCGCCTGCAAGCGGTTGGACGCCGTTTCGTCCGGGGCAAAGATCCGGAAGTTCCGGGCGTCCATGTTCAGCTTCATTACGTCCCGGACATAGGTGCCCAGAACGTACATATCCTGGGCCTCCACGCCGCCGGGAACCGTGACGTCCACGGCATAGTCCCGGAAATCGGGGGTCCGCAGATCCCGCAGCAGCAGACCGCCGTTGGCGTGGGGGTTTGCACCCATGCGTCGATTGCCCGCAGGGGGGAAGGACGCTACCAGCTCCACGGGCGTACCGTCGGAGTTGAACAGCTCCTCCGGCTTATAGGAGCGCAGCCACTGCTCCAGCTGGGCCAGGTGCCGGTCAGTGTCGGCGCCCATGGAGATGGGTACCTGGTGCGCCCGCCAGCAGCCCTCCACCGGCAGGTCGTCCACCTCCTTGGGCCCGGTCCAGCCCTTGGGGGTGCGCAGCACCAGCATGGGCCAGCGGGGCCGCTTGGCCTGGGCGCTCTTGCGGGTCTCCCGCTGGATGCGCTTGATCTCGCGGATGGCCCAGTCCAGGGCCGCCGCCATCTGCTGGTGCATGAGCATGGGCTCGTCGCCCTCCACAAAACGGGGCTCCCAGCCGCAGCCCCGGAAGAAGCTCTCCACCTCCTCGTGGCTCATGCGGGAGAAAATGGTGGGGTTGGCGATCTTGAAGCCGTTCAGGTGCAGAATGGGCAGCACCGCGCCATCGGTGATGGGATTCATGAACTTGTTGCCATGCCAGGAGGTGGCCAGGGGGCCGGTCTCGGCCTCGCCGTCGCCCACCACGCAGGCGGCGATCAGGTCGGGATTGTCCGCCACGGCGCCGAAGGCGTGGGCCAGGGAATAGCCCAGCTCGCCGCCCTCATGGATGGAGCCGGGAGTCTCCGGCGCCACATGGCTGGGGATGCCGCCGGGGAAGGAGAATCGCTTGAACAGCTTCTGCATGCCGTCCTTGTCCCGGGTGATGTTGGGATAGACCTCGGTATAGCTGCCGTCCAGCCAGTCCTGGGCCACCATGGCGTTGCCGCCGTGGCCGGGGCCGGAGAGATAGATCATGTCCAGGTCGCTGCGCTTGATGACCCGGTCCAGATGGGTATAGATAAAGTTCTGGCCCGGGCAGGTGCCCCAGTGGCCCACGATGGTCTGCTTGAGGTCGCTCTTGCGCAGCGGACGCTCCAGCAGCGGGTTATCCAGCAGATACAGCTGGCATGCGGTCAGGTAATTGGCGGCGCGCCAGTAGGCGTCGATCTGATAGAGCTCCTGCTCGTTCAGCGGCGGCTTCTTGGACAGCCGCGCACCGGGCTTGAATTCGGGCATGATGATTCCTCCTTGTGCAATTGCCTGGGCTTGTGTGTGCCGCAAGCGGAATTAAGATTCGTGTTAATTTGAATTTTGATCCGAAATCTTAGGTTAGCATTAGCATAACACATGGATTACAAAAATGGAAGCATAAATTTGTAAATATTTCTTGAAGAATCAAATTTAAGTTTGGAGTTAATACACGAATAGCGGAGGATAAGAACGGGACGGCTGCTCTTCGTTCCGCTGCGGGGAAATGGAGCTGTAGGTTTCTCCGGCTGCAAATTTCCTGTTGCCAACCGAGGGGAAATGTGATAAGATATCTTCATGACGACTCCTCCGCCGCCAGCTGCGGAGCCGGTCTCGCGCAATGGATACCCACGAATCATGTCAGGCGGGGAACCGAGCAGCATTAAGAGGGATCATCCATGTGCCGCGAGTCCACCGGCCCCGTGGCTGGCAGCGGAGGAGTTTGTTCTGTTCTGATTTTTCGGCCGAAGGGAGGGCTGGTTCATGTATCAGGCACTGTATCGGAAATGGCGGCCCAAAACCTTTTCCCAGGTGGTGGGCCAGGACCACATCACCGGCACCCTCCAGCGGCAGGTGGCCGAGGGCCGCACGGCCCACGCCTATCTGTTCACCGGCACCCGGGGCACCGGCAAAACCACCTGCGCCCGGATTCTGGCCAAGGGCGTCAACTGCCTGCACCCGGAGGACGGGGCCCCCTGCAACCAGTGCGAGGCCTGCCGGGGCATCGACAGCGGCTCCCTGCTGGACGTGACGGAGCTGGACGCCGCCAGCAACAGCCGGGTGGACGACATCCGGGAGCTGCTCAGCGAGTCGGTATACACCCCCACGGTGCTGAAAAAGCGGGTCTACATCATCGACGAGGTCCACATGCTGTCCACCCAGGCCTTCAACGCCCTGCTGAAAACCATCGAGGAGCCGCCGGAGCACCTGATGTTCATCCTGGCCACCACGGAGCTGCACAAGGTCCCGGCCACCATTCTCTCCCGGTGCCAGCGCTTCACCTTCAAGCGCATTCTGCCCCGGGATATGGAAAAGCACCTGCTGGGAATCGCCCAGGCGGAGCAGATCGACCTGACTCCCGACGGGGCGGAGATCCTGGCCCGGATGGCCAACGGCGCCCTGCGGGACGCCCTGAGCCTGCTGGATCAGTGCCGGGTAGCCCAGGGCCAGCTGGACAGCCGGGCGGTGCTGGATATTCTGGGCCTGGCCGGCAGTGTCCAGACGGTGGAGCTGATGGACTGCATCCTGCGGCGGGACGCCGCCGGGGCTCTGACCCGGCTGGACGGGCTGTACCGGGGCGGCAAGGACGTGGCCGCCATGCTGGGGGAGCTGGGGGACCTGGCCCGGGACATGACCATTCTCAAGGCCGCCCCCGACGGGGCCGCCGCCCTGCTGACGGGCATATACGATACCAAGACCCTGAAGTCCCTTTCCGGCAGCCAGCCCATGCGGCGGTTTCTGTATCTGACGGAGACGCTGCAGTCCTGCTGCGCCGGGCTGGGGGACAGCTTCCAGCCCCGGACGGATGCGGAGCTGTGTCTGCTGCGGCTGTGTGACGAGAGTCTGTCCGGCGACCTGACGGCTTTGAGCCAGCGGATCGACCGTCTGGAAGATCGGGTTGCAAACGGAATACCGGTAAAAACTGTCCCGCAAACCGCCGGGACGTCCCCCAAAACCGCCCCTTTGTCCCGGGACAACGCCGGGACAAGCCGGGACGTGCCAAGCGATGACCGGCCCCCTATGCCGGAGGAGCCGCCCCTGCCGGAGGAACCCGGCGGACGGGAGCGGGTATACGATATTCCGGACGAGGAGCCACCTGCGGCTCGCCCAGCCGCTAAACCCGCCCGGAAGCCTGTGGCGGCAAAGTCCACTGCCGTGGTGGGCGACACCGGCAAGTGGGACGCCATGAAGGAGCACTGCAAGGGCCGCCTGGCGGTGAACCACCGGGTGTTTCTGAACATGGTCCAGGGAGCGGTGGACGGCGACTGCCTGACGCTGTACTGCCAGAACGAGTTCGTCCGGGACTCCCTGAACAACAATACGGTGCTGCACGTGCTGCAGGAGGTGGCCTCCGCCGCCGAGGGGCAGACCATCCGGGTGGCGCTGACGGTAGGCGGCGCCCCGGCGGGGAAAAAGCCCGCCAAGCCCCGGCCTAAGCCGGAGAAAGTGACAGAAAAAGCGCCGGAGAAGCCCCCGGAGGAAGTCCCGGAGCCGGAGCAGACGCCCCCCTGGGAGGAGCCTCCGGCGGAAAAGGCCCCGGACAAGCTGGACGAGGTGGCCGCCCAGGGCCGCCAGCTGGAAAATTTCAAAATCAAGTGATCGCACGATATTAAATCAGTATTATAAAGGAGATTTCGACCATGGCTAAGGGATACAGCGCCCGCAACGGGTTCGGCGGCAGCGCCGGGATGATGCGCCAGCAGCAGCAAATGCAGCAGAAGCTGGCCAAGATGCAGCAGGAGATGGAAAGCGCCCAAAAGAACGTGGAGGAGAGCAGTTTCACCGCCTCCGTGGGCGGCGGCGCGGTGCAGGCCACCGTGTCCGGCAAGAAGCAGCTGACGGCCCTGGCCATCCAGCCCGACGCCGTGGACCCGGCGGACGTGGAGATGCTGCAGGACCTGGTGATCTCCGCCGTCAACGAGGCCCTGCGCCAGGCGGAGGAGGCCATGGAGTCCGCCATGGGCGCCCTCACCGGCGGGCTGAACATCCCCGGTTTGTTCTGAATTTGTCTGGAGAATAGCAAAAAAGCAGCCGAAGGGAGAGGCTTCGTAAGGAAGTTGTCTCCCTTTGGTTTTGTCGTCAGCCGGAATTTGGATTTATAGGAAAAACAATCATATTGAAGGATTACGGTAGGAGCAAAAAATAGTAAATAATGATTTTATTTTCTGTATAATAAGAAATATAATTTTCCCAAGAATAATTTTTGTAAGGCAAATAATTCTTTGAAAGGATGAAAGGCTATGCCACAACATGAATTTATTACAAAGCAACTAATAGATAAAGGTTGGTCAGAAGATAGAAAATACTGTGTTACCGACGAGCAAGGAAATAAATTTTTGCTTCGTGTTTCTCCGATTGAACAGTATGACAGGAAGAAAAGCGAATATGAACTTATGGGTCAGGTAGCAGCTCTCGGTGTACCAATGTGCCGCCCCTTAGAGTTCGGCACATTTGATGAAGGAGTTTATTCTATTCAAACTTGGATAGATGGCATTGATGCAGAAGAAAATATACATAATTTAACAGACCAAGAACAGTATTCTTATGGTTTTGAAGCGGGAAAAATACTAAAAGAAATTCATAAAATCCCCGCTCCGAAAGAAATAGAAGATTGGGAAATCTATTTTAATCGTAAAGCAGACCACAAAATCAAGATGTATGAAGAATGTCCTGTCAAGTACGAAAATGGGCAAGCCTTCATTGATTACATTAACGCTCACAGATATTTGCTCAGCGGTCGCCCTCGAACCTATCAGCACGGAGATTACCATATCGGCAATATGATGATAGGGAATGATAAGCGACTCTACATCATTGATTTTAATAGAAATGACTTCGGAGATCCGTGGGAAGAATTTAACCGCATTGTGTGGTGCGCTCAAGCTACCCCTTTGTTTGCAACCGGAATGGTAAACGGATACTTCAGCAATGACGTACCAATTCCGTTTTGGGAGTTGCTCGCACTTTATATTAGCAGCAATGCTTTATCTTCTGTGCCTTGGGCAATTCCTTTTGGGCAGAGCCAAATTCAAGTAATGATAAATCAAGCAAAAGATGTACTAAGCTGGTATGAGAATATGACGAAATCCATTCCGACTTGGTACAAAGGAGTTATTATAAATAAATAATACGAAGCATTTGCCGTCGTGTCCACAGGGATAGCAAGCATCGGATTATGACACCACAATCCGCGAAAAAAGCTAAATACAAATCATTGGAGTCCCTTCCTTACGGAGGGTGCCCCAAAGGCTGTTTTTTTGCGTTTGGCACGACGGTGGGCAGACATGAGCCCCGCCCATCAGGCCCTCTCAGTCACCTTCGGTGACAGCTCTCCCAGAGGGAGAGCCAAGTCCGTAGGGCCTGCTGCCCTCGACGGCGGCGGCTTGGAGGGAACACCTTCGCAACGGGCAGAACCCCCGCAGCCCATCGGCTGCGGGGGGTTCTGCCTATAGGGGGAAAGGAAATCAGTCATCTTTCTTTCTGCGCAGGAGGACCATGCAGGCGGCCGTAGCGCCGCTGAACAGGGGCAGGGCCAGCCAACCGGCAGAGAAGCTGTCGCCGGTGGTGGGCTTGTCGTCCTGCTTGCCGTCGTCCGGCTGGTCCGGCTGGTCCGGCTGATCGGGCTGGCCGGGCTCAGGCTGGTCCGGAGTGGTGGACTCGCTGTTCTTGTCATACTGAGCGGTAACGGTGAGGTTGCTGCGGACGTTGGTGAAGGCAGCGTCCCAGCCGGAGAAGGTGTAGCCCTCGTGCTGGGGAGCCTGGGGGGCAGCGGCGTCCTGGCCATAGGTCACGGTCTGGGTGTCCAGAGTCTCGCCGGTGATGCCGTCCACGAAGGTGACGGTGAAGGTGATGGGCTCGAACTCGGCCCGGATGGTGTGGCCGGTGGTCAGCTTGCTGAAGGTGTGGCTGCTGACAGCGCCCACGCTCTGGCCGTCGGCCACATACTGCTCCAGCAGGGTCTCGTGGTTGATATCCTTGTGGACCACCTTGTGGAAGATGGCGGCGGCGAGGGGATAGCCGCATCAGGTGGTTTCACCCTCCGGGGCCCACTGAGCGGCCAGGGCCGCCAGCTCCTGCCGGGCCGTGTCCGCCGCCGGGCGCAGCAGCGCCTCCAGCTGGTCGATAAGCTCCGGGGCCTGGCCCGGCTCCTCCCAGGGCCGGACGCTGAGGCCGCCGCTGGGCGCAGAAGGGGGCGTTGACCTGTTGATACAGCGCCTCCAACGTCTCGTATAGGGTTATCGGTCTGCGCTGCATGATTCCGCTCATGGCTGCTCCTCCTGCGTTCATAGTGGCCCTATTACACGCCATCCGGGGACATTTGGCCATGGGGCGGATGCAGCGGGACGCGTTTTTCGGTTCTATCCCCGCCGCCGGGGGCATACACTGCTCCAAAAGGGGGAATGCGCTATGACAGACAGACCGCGGCCCGCCCGGCGGCGCCGGACGCCGCCGCCTCCGCCCCGGGGCAAGCGGGAACAGCCCGCCTCCCGGCGGGGGGACCGCCGCCTGGCCCAGCTGGCCGTCAGTGCGGTGCTGCTGCTGGCGGTGGTGGTGGTGAAGATCACGGCCCCGTCGGCTATGGACCGGTACCGGGACAGGCTGCTGGACCTGATGGCCGGGCAGACGGACTTCCGGGCGGCGTTTTCCGCCGTGGGCCGGGCGGTATCCGGCCAGGGCGCCGTGGGGAAGGCGCTGAACGACGCCTACACGGCGGTGTTCGGCCCCCAGGATACCGGGGGCACGGTCCCCCAGGACGCGGCGGACCCGGCGGCCTATACGGCGGAGAACACCCCCGGGGACGTGTGTCTGACCCAGCAGGTGCTGGGCTTTGCCTATGCCAATCCGCTGACCGGGCCGGTGACGGACCGGTTCGGCTATCGACAGGACCCCAACGGCGGCGGGCAGCAGTTCCACTACGGCCTGGACATCGCCGCCGATGAGGGGGCGGTGATCACGGCCTTTGCCGCCGGGACCGTCACGGCGGTGGGAGACAGCGCGGAGCTGGGCAATTATGTGACGGTGCAGCACCCCGGGGGCTTTGTCACCCTGTATGCCCATTGCAGCCGCATCAACGCCTCCTCCGGCCAGCAGGTGCGGCCCGGGGACCCCATCGCGGAGGTGGGCCACACCGGCAACGCCACCGGGCCCCATCTGCACTTCGAACTGATGAAAGACGGGGTGTATGTGAATCCCATCTATTACTATGCGGCCCCCTGAGCGGACCCGGATCCGGGTGTCGCCGGGGGCCCCGGCGCTGTTGGCGGTATTTGTGTGGCTGTCGTCGCCGGAGGTGCTGGGGGCGGTGCTGCTGGCGGCTCTGTGCCACGAGCTGGGCCACTATGCCGCCCTGCGCCGCCGGGGCGGCTGGGTCCGGGCAGTGCGCATCTCCGCCCTGGGGGCGGAGATGCAGGTGGCGGGGCGGATGAGCTACGGCGGCGAGCTGCTGGCGGCCGCCGCCGGACCGGCGGTGAATCTGGTGCTGGCGGCGGCGCTGGGACTTCTGGGCCGGTGGGGGGAGCCGCTGTATCTGCTGGCCGGGGCCCAGGCGGTGCTGGGCTGCTTCAACCTGCTGCCCATCCTGCCTCTGGACGGCGGGCGGATGCTGTGGCTGGCCCTGTGCTGGGGGACGGACCCGTTTCTGGCGGATCGGGTGACCCAGGCCGTCAGCCTGGCGGCGGCGGGCCTGCTGACCGTTGCCGGTGCGGCCCTGGCCCGGCGCAGCCCCTTTCTGCTGTGGACGGCGGCGGCTCTGCTGGTCTGCGCGGCGGGGCCGTGTATAAAACGGCGGAGATCGGTCTATGCTTCCCATAAAGGAAGGTGAAGCGCATGAGCGACAGAAAATGGCGCACCTGGGAGGTCCTGGGGCTGATATTCGTGCTGGCGGCGGGGAATCTGCTGCATTTTGTATATGATTGGTCCGGGCAAAGCCCGGTGGTGGGGGTCCTGGCCTCCGTCAACGAGTCCACCTGGGAGCATATGAAGCTGCTGACCACCCCCTGGGTCCTGTGGAGCATCGTGGAGTTTGCCGCCCTGCGGCGCACCGGCCTGCCGGTGCTGACGGCCCGGGCGGCGGGCCTGCTGGCAGGGCTGGCGGCTATCCCGCTGCTGTTTTACGGGTATCAGGGGGTTCTGGGCCGGGACATCATGTGGCTGGACGTGGCCATTTTCCAGATAGCCGTGCTGCTGGGCTTCTGGGTGACCTGGGCCATGCTGCGCCGCTGGGCCCTGGCGTCCCCGGTGTGGCAGGTGGCCGGAGCGGCGGTGCTGGCGGCGGTATGGGCGGCGTTTATCCTATGGACCTTCGCCCCGCCGGACCTGCCGCTGTTTGCGGACCCGGAGACGGGCCTGCGTGGGATCCGATAGGGTTCTTTTCCCCCGCCCCGGCGCATAGGGTAGGGCCGGAGGTGGGGGAAATTGAGGCGCTATATCCTGGGATTTTTCACGGCGGCGGCAGCGGCGGCGGCGCTGTGGCTGCTGCACAGGACCTTTCCGTGTCCGCTGACGGCCCTGCTGGCTCCGGCCAACGGCAGCCCCTGGGAAATGGGGAAGCTGCTGTTCTGGCCGTATCTTCCGGCGGCTCTGGTGATCTGGCGGCTGGGCCCAGAGGGGGGCTGCCGGGGCGGGCACTGCCTGCTGCTGGCGGCGATGCCCCTGTGCATGGCGGGGCTGTGCTGGCTGCTGCCGGGCCGGTGGCTGCGGCTGTGGAGCCTGGTGCTGGCCGGGGGACTGACCCTCCACGGCACGGTGCTGTCCCGGCGGGTCCCCGGCGGGGAGCTGGTGTGGTATGTGTTGGCCATCCTGGTGGGGATCGCCTATCTCCTGCTGACGGTGGGCGCTCCGGACATCGGGCCCTTTGCCGACCCGGCGGCTGCGGCCATGGGGACCATCCCTTTCTGAAAAACTTTGTGATTTTTTTGACCAACTGTTGCATATGCCGCAGAAATGCGGCGCGAAACCTGCTATAATACGACTATACCAAACGAGGAGGCGCTGCATATGGCGATTTTGCATGTGAACGAGAGCGAGTTTGACCGGGAGGTCCTGCAGGATAGCGGCACGGTGCTGGTGGACTTCTGGGCCACCTGGTGCGGTCCCTGCCGGATGCTGGCCCCGATTCTGGAGGAGCTGTCCGGCCAGCACCCGGAGCTGAAGATCGTCAAGGTGGACGTGGACGAAAACCGGGACCTGGCTTTACAGTACGGCATCGAGAGCATCCCCACCCTGCTGGTGTTCAAGGGCGGCCAGGTGGCGGACCGGTCCGTGGGCCTGGTATCGCCCCAGGAGATCCTGGACCTGGTGAAATAAACGCAAAAGCAAAATACAGGGACCTGCGAAAATCGCAGGTCCCTGTATTTTGTTATAGCCGTGTGTTTTCCGCCGCCTGGATGGTGTGCTTGCAGAGGACGGCGGAGGTGACGGAGCCTACGCCGCCGGGAACCGGGGTCAGGGCCACGTCCAGGGCGGCGGCCTCCGCCGCCACATCGCCGCAGAGGGTTCCGTCCGGCCCGGGATGGACGCCCACGTCCAGCACCGTCTGCCCCGGACGGAGGAAGTCCGCCGTGATGAGGCCCGGCCGTCCGGCGGCGGCAATGACGATGTCCGCGTCCCGGCACAGGGCCGGTATGTCCCGGGTGCCGGTGTGGCACACGGTGACGGTGGCGTTGCGGCGCTGGAGCAGCAGGGCGGCGGGCTGGCCCACCACCAGGCTGCGGCCGATGACCACCGCCCGGCGGCCCGCCGGGTCCACGCCGTAATAGTCCAGCAGCTCCAGGCAGGCCTGGGCCGTGCAGGGGGCGAAGCCGCCCCGGCCGGTCAGCAGTCCCGCCAGGGAGCCGGGGGTCATGCCGTCCACGTCCTTGTCCGGGGACAGAAGCCGCCCGGCGGCTTCCTCCGCCGCCTTGTCCGCCAGGGGACGCAGCAGCAGGCAGCCGTGGATGGCGGGATCGTCGTTCACGGACCGGATGACCTCCGGCAGGGAGGCGGCGTCATCCAGGGGGATGCGGCGCAGGTCGATGCCGCACTTGGCGCAGCGGGAGGCTGCGCCCTTTTCATAGGCCAGGCCGCCGGGGTCCCGGCCCACCCGGATGATGGCCAGGGTGGGGGTCACGCCCCGCTGCCGCAGGGCGTCGGACCGGGCTTTCAGGTCCTGGGTCAGGCGCTCCGCCACGGGAGCGCCCGGCAGAAATTCAGCCATAGGGGTTCACCTCGCTTCGCTTATTCCCCGGAAAACCGGAGAATATCCCGGGAGACCGGGGTGTAGAACAGCTTTTCCGCCTGGGCGAAGTCCCGGGTCTGGCCCAGGATCCACATGAGCTTGCACACGGCGGACTCGGTGGTCATGTCATAGGCCTCCAGCACCTGGAGGGTGTGCTTCAGGTGGCCGCCCACATGGTATACCGTCAGGTCGCTGCCCTCGTTGGGCACCTGGGTGGTCATGACGATGAGCTTGCCCGCCTCCGCCGCCTGGCGGACCACGTCGTAAAACCCGTCGTATTCCGGCAGACCGCCTACGCCGAAGCCCTCGATGACCAGGCCGTCATAGTGGTCGGCCATAAAGGCCAGCAGCTCCCGCCGGGTGCCGGGGATCAGCTTCAGCAGGCCCACGCTGCCGTCCAGGGCGTCGTAAAACCGGGGGGCGGGGCGGCTGCCGGTGGTGATATATTGCAGCAGGCGCTCGTCCTGGATCAGGGCCAGCTCCGGATAGTTGACGCTGGAGAAGGCCTGGAAGCTCTTGGAGAAGGTCTTGCGGGCCCGGGTGCCCAGAATGACCTTGCCGTTGAACACGATCTGCACCCCGCCGCAGCCCCGGCAGGCATACAGGAACGCGTCGGTGAGGTTGCGCTTGGAGTCGGTGCCGTCGTACCAGATGGGCTTCTGGGCCCCGGTGAGGACGATGGGCTTGGGACAGTCCTGGATGAGATAGCTCAGGGCCGCCGCCGTGTAGGCCATGGTGTCGGTGCCGTGGCTGATGACGAAGCCATCATACTGGTCGTACCGCTCCCGGATGGCCCGGGCCAGGCCCAGCCAGTGACAGGGGCGGATGTTGGTGCTGTCCAGGCTGTACAGCTGCAGGCAGTCCACCCGGCACAGCTGGGCCACCCGGGGGGTGTCCTGCAAAAGGCGGCTGGGGTCCAGCTCGGGAGCAAGACCCTCCGCCGTCTGGCCGGAGGCGATGGTGCCGCCGGTGCCGATCATGAGGATGTTTTTCATATCAAAGCTCCTTGTTGTCTATGGCGGCCAGGCCGAAGCGCACCGCCTGCTCGATCTCCTTCTGCCGCCGGGGGTCGGCGGCGTCATATTCCTGGCGCAGCCGGCGCAGAAACAGGCCCCGCAGGGTATCATCGCCGCAGCGGTCCCACAGGTCCCGGCGCAGACGGGTGCCGTCCGCCAGCTCCAGCTGGAAGAAGCCGCCGGACAGGGCCTGCTCCAGGGCGGGCAGGGTCAGCGGCTCCGCCGTTTCGCCGGTCAGGCGGATGCGGTAGATGTCCCGGGAGGTGTCCGGCGGCAGACGGCGGCGGATGGCCTCCAGGGCGTCCCCCTGGGACACGTCCACGGTGAGGATCTCATAGCGGCGGCGGGCAAAGGGGACAAACTGCATATCCACCCGGCCCGGCTCCACGTCGCCGAACAGGAAGCCCCGGTCGCCGGTCTCGTCAAAGCCCCGGCCCTGGGGACAGCCGGGATAGGCCCACACGGTGCTCCCGGCCCGATTCATGGCCGAGGGGGCGTGGACATGGCCCAGGGCCAGATAGTCCAGGCCCGTGGCAGCGATCTCCTCCGGGGTCAGGGGGCGGTAGCGGCTTTCCCGGCTGCCCATGTCCCCGTGAAGAACCATGATGCGGGCGCTGCCGTCCGGCTGGGCATAAAAGCCCCGCAGGCCGCTTTCCGGCTCCTCCGGGGCGGTGAAGGCCGCCCCGTATACGGTGCACTGAAGCTCCGGCAGCGGCAGCCGCTCCATGCCCCGGCCCAGAAAGATGTGAACATTGTCCGGCCAGATGGGCTGGCGGTAGGGACTGGCGGCGGAGAGCCAGTCGTGATTCCCCGGGGCGATGACCACCGTGCCCCGAAAGCGGGACAGGGCCTGGGCCAGCATCTGGGCCGTCTGGCTGAACAGCCGGTCGGAGTCGAACAGGTCCCCGGCCAGCAGCATCAGCTGGGCTCCGTGGTCGTTGGCCCAATCCACCAGGCGGCCGGGCAGCTCCCGGCTCTCCTGCCGCCGCAGACGGGCTTGCTCCTCCGGCAGGGAACGGAAGGCACTGTCCAGGTGGAAGTCCGCCGCGTGAAGGACCTTAGCCATCCGTCTCCTCCTGCCAGCCCTTGCACACGTCCACCCAGGAGACAAAATTGGTCCCGCAGCAGCGCTCCAGTTCGCCGCAGGTCAGCTCAATGGCGCTGGCGGCGCTGCCCACGGCGGGAAACACCGTGTCAAACCGCCGCAGGGACAGATCCAGGTAGGTTTTCACGTCCTCCGGCAGGGCGAAGGGGCACACGCCCCCCACGGCGTGGCCGATGCGCTCCACCGCCTCCTCCGGGGTGAGCATTTTGGCCTTCATGCCGAAGAAGTGCTTATACTTGCTGTTGTCGATTTTTGCGTCGCCGGCGGTCACCACCAGGATGGGGTCCTCCCCCAGCTTGAAGCTCAGGGTCTTGGCAATGCGGGCGGGCTCCACCCCCACGGCCACGGCGGCCAGCTCCACGGTGGCGCTGGACACATCGAACTCCCGGATGCGGTCCGACACGCCGAAATGCTCCAGATAGGCCCGGACTTTTTCAACGGACATGATACGGTTCCTCCTCTGTATTTATCGGATATCCACACGCTCCACGGCGGTGCACAGGCCGGTGGCGCTGTCCAGGGTGAACAGGGCACCCTGGGCCTTGCAGGGGCCCTCCGCCGGGCGATAGCGGCCCGGCAGGCCCCCCAGGAAGGTCTCCACCGACTGCTCCGGGCGGATGCCCAGAACGGACTCCACCGCACCGGTCATGCCCAGGTCCGTGATATAGCCGGTGCCCTGGGGAAACACCCGCTCATCGGCGGTGGGCACATGGGTATGGGTGCCCCACAGGGCGGAGACGCGGCCGTCCAGATAATAGGCCATGGCCAGCTTTTCGCTGGTGGCCTGGGCGTGAAAGTCCACCAGTGTGAAGGTGGGCTTTTCCCCGGCCTTCAGCAGGCGGTCCGCCGTGGTGAAGGGGTTGTCGCTGCCCCAGGCCAGGTCGCACCGGCCGATGAGCACCAGCACCGCCACCTGCACCCGGCCCAGGTCATAGACCCCGTAGCCCCGGCCCGGAGTGCGGGGGGAGAAGTTGGCAGGGCGGAGAATGTAGCGGTTCTCCTCCAGATAATCGGTGATCTGCATTTTGCCCCAGGTGTGGTTGCCCAGGGTGATGACGTCGGCCCCGGCGGCAAACAGGTCGTCGGCCTGCTGGGGGGTCAGGCCGGTGCCGGAGATGTTCTCGCCGTTGATAACGGTGAAGTCCACGCCCTTCATTTTTTTAAAGTCCGGCAGATGGCGGCGCAGGTGGGCGGTGCCCTCCTCGCTGGTGACGTCGCCGATGGCCAAAACGCGAAATTCCATGGTCGTTCTCCTTTTTATACCACTTTATACCACCTGGAACAGGTAGAATTTCAGATAGCTGGTCTCCTCCACGCCCCAGAGGATGGGGTGGTCGGCGGACTGCTGCCGGGCCTCGATCTGCCGCAGCTGGACCCCGGCGTCGTGGGCGGCGGCGTGGAGCATTTTCCGGAACAGCTCCTCTGTGGCGAAGTGGCTGCAGGAGCAGGTGGCCAGATAGCCGCCCCGGGGCAGCAGCCGCATGGCCCGGTAGTTGATCTCCTTATACCCGGCCATGGCCCGCTGGGTGGTCTGGCGGCTTTTGGTGAAGGCCGGGGGGTCCAGGATGATGAAGTCATACTGCCCCTTCTGCAATTGGGGCAGCAGGTCGAACACGTTGGCGGCCATGCAGTCCACCACCTGGGACAGGCCGTTGCGGGCCGCGTTTTCCCGGGCACATTCCACGGCGAACTCCGACACGTCCACGGCGGTGACGCGGGCCGCGCCGCCCCGGGCGGCGTTCAGGGCGAAGGAGCCGGTGTGGGTGAAGCAGTCCAGCACCGTTTTGCCCCGGGCCAGCCGGGCCACCGCCTGGCGGTTGTACTTCTGGTCCAGGAAGAAGCCGGTTTTCTGGCCGTTTTCAAAGTCCACGGTATAGCGGATGCCGTTTTCCACAATGTCTGTGCGGGTGAAGTCCGGCAGAGGCTCCCCGGCCAGGGGATACCAGCCCTTGCCCTGGGCCATGCCCTCCTTGTCCCGCAGGGCAACGTCGTTGCGCTCATATATCCCGGCGATGTCCTGGCCGTCCTCCCGCAGGACCCGGACCAGCTGGGAGAAGATCACGTCCTTCACCCGGTCCAGCCCCAGGCACAGCACCTGGGCCACCAGCACCGGGCCAAAGCGGTCCACCGTCAGGCCGGGAAAATGGTCCGCCTCGCCGAAGATCACCCGGCAGCAGGTCAGCTCCTCCGGGGCCATCACCGTTTTGCGGTAGTCCCAGGCGTATTTCACCCGCCGGGCCCAGAAGTCCGGGTCGAACCGGTCGTTGGGGTTGCGGGACAGAAGCCGCACCCGGATCAGGGAGCGGCTGTTGTAAAATCCGGCGCCCAGCCAGCTGCCCCGGCGGCTCACCACGTCCACCAGGCCGCCGTCGGCGGGGCTGCCGGTGACGGATGTGACCTCGCCCTCGTACACCCAGGGATGGCCGCCGGTCAGGGCTGCCTCCCCCTTGGGGGTGATGGCGATCTGGGGATAGGGTCGTTCTGCTTTCATAATGGGCACCGTCCTTTTGTCGTATGAAACCATTGTATCACATACGCCGGGGAATTACCAGTGCGCAGAGCCGGTATTTTGGCATAGAATGACCAGGAAAGGAGAATGCCCATGCCGAAAATTTATCTGAGTCCTTCCACCCAGGAATATAACCCCTATGTCACCGGGAACGGGTCGGAGGAATATTTCATGAACCTGGTGGCCGACGCCATGGAGCCGTATCTGCTGGCCAACGGCATCCAGTTTTCCCGGAACACCCCGGATATGACCGCCGCGTCCTCCATCCGCCAGGCAAACCGCGGGGACTACGACTTCTATCTGGCTCTGCACTCCAACGCCTCCGGCCCCGGCAGTGAGGGGCAGAACCGGGGGATCATCGCCTTCTATTACCCCACCAGCCGGAACGGCCGCCGGGGGGCGGAGATCATCGCCCGGAATCTGCAGGAGATTTACCCCCTGCCGGAGCGGGTGGTGACCCGGTCCACCACCAGTCTGGGGGAGGTGCGCCAGCCCCGGGCCCCGGCGGTGCTGGTGGAGATCGGGTATCACGACAATGAGGCCGACGCCCGCTGGATTGAAAGCCACATCGACGCCATCGGCCAGAGCCTGGCCATGAGCATGGCGGAGTATTTCGGCCTGCCCTTCACCTATCCCGGCCCCAGCCAGCCCGGCGTCATCGCCACGGAGTCCGGCGGGCCGGTGAACCTGCGGGGGGAGCCGTCGGTGTCGGGGCAGGTGCTGGCCCGGATCCCCAGCGGGGAGACGGTGACGGTGTTCGGCCAGTACCGGGGGTGGTATGTGGTGCTGTATGACGACATTCTGGGCTACGTCAGCGCCCCATATGTGCAGATTTAGACACCTGAGCGAAAAAATAGCAGGGAACATGCGAATATGCTCTTGACAGTTTTGTGCAATCCGATTAAAATTAATGAAGATTATCATCGGGGGGACAGGGGATTCTCCCGGTTATTATCTGCCAGGAACGGAGTCATCCGTTTGCATACACAAATTATGAATAGGAGGAACACCAACCATGACACCTACCGGTTGGATCGTAGCAGCGGCCGCCTTTGCTGCGGCGGCAGTGCTGTTTTTCCTCCTCGGTATTCGCTATCGCAAGCGCGTGGCCGAAAAGGAGATCTCCAGCGCGGAGGAGGAGGCCACCCGCATCATCAACGAAGCCATCAAGAGCTCTGAAAGCAAGAAAAGAGAGGCCCTTGTGGAGGCCAAGGAAGAGATCCTGAAGTCCCGCAGCGAGTACGAGAAGGAAGTGAAGGAGCGGCGGGCCGACCTGCAGAAGCAGGAGCGGCGCCTGCAGCAAAAGGAAGAAAACCTCGATCACAAGATGGACGCCATCGAGAAGAAAGAGGAGGCGCTGGCGGCCAAGCACGCCGCCGCCGACAAGGCAAACGAAGAAATTCAGATCATCAAGCGCAGCCAGACCGAGATGCTGGAGCGCATCTCCGGCTTCACCGCCGACCAGGCCAAGGATTACCTCATCGCCCAGGTGGAGTCCGAAGTGACCCATGAAACGGCCCTGAAGATCAAGGAGATCGAGGCCCGGGCCAAGGACGAGGCCGACAGCCGCGCCCGGGAAATCGTGGCCACCGCCATCCAGCGCTGCGCCGCCGACCATGTGGCCGAGATCACCGTCAGTGTGGTTCCCCTGCCCAATGACGAGATGAAAGGACGCATCATCGGCCGCGAGGGCCGCAACATCCGCACCCTGGAGACCCTGACCGGGGCGGACCTGATCATCGACGACACGCCGGAGGCCATCACCGTCTCCTGCTTCGAGCCCGTCCGGCGGGAGATCGCCCGGCTGGCTCTGGAAAAGCTCATTGCCGACGGCCGCATCCACCCCACCCACATTGAGGAGATGGTGGAGAAGGCCCGCCGGGAGGTGGAGGCCACCATCCGGGCCGAGGGCGAGCGCGCCGTGCTGGAAACCGGCGTCCGGGGCCTGCACCCAGAGCTGCAGAAGATGCTGGGCCGCCTGCGCTACCGCACCAGCTATGGCCAGAACGTGCTGCAGCACTCCATCGAGGTCAGCCACATCGCCGGCCTCATGGCCGCGGAGCTGGGGGCCGATGTGCAGGCCGCCAAGCGGGCGGGCCTACTGCACGATATCGGCAAGGCCGTGGACCACGAGATGGAGGGCACCCATGTGGCCCTGGGCGTGGAGTTCTGCCGGAAGTACCGGGAGAAGGAGGACATCATCCACGCCATCCAGGCACACCACAACGACGTGGAGTGCAAGACCCTGGTGGCCTGCCTGGTCCAGGCGGCCGACGCCATCTCCGCTGCGCGCCCCGGCGCCCGGCGGGAGAACCTGGAGAACTATATCAAGCGCCTGGAGAAGCTGGAGGAGATCACCGGCAGCTATCCCGGCGTGGAAAAGAGCTACGCCATCCAGGCCGGCCGCGAGGTCCGCGTGATGGTGAAGCCTGAGCAGGTGTCCGAGGATCAGATGGTCATTCTGGCCCGGGAGCTTGCCAAGCGCATCGAAAACGAGCTGGAGTACCCCGGACAGATCAAGGTACACGTCCTGCGGGAGACCAAGGTCGTGGAATACGCCAAGTAAATACACCGCCGATCAGGCCGCAGAGTTCCCCGCTCTGCGGCCTGATTTTCGTTAAGCAGCCATAAAGATTCCGGAAATGCCGGGGAGAGGCCGTTAATTCAAAGGAATTTGTTGCATAAAGGACCGGAATATGATATACTGAACCATCAGGCTGTGAACCTGCCTGAAATTTCATTACAGAAAGCTGAGTTGGTAACCTTTCTATGGACAGTAGTACTGTCGCAATGCTGGCGGCGCTGGTGGCGCTGGTCGCCCTATCCGCCTACTTCTCCGCCACGGAGACCGCTTTTACATCCCTGAACCGCATCCGCCTGAAAACCCGGGCCGACGACGGCGACAAGCGCGCCGCCCGGACGCTGGCCCTGGCAGCCGATTTCGACCGGCTGCTCTCCACCCTCCTCATCGGCAACAACATCGTCAACAACGTGGCTACCACCATCGGCGCGGTGCTGTTTATCCAGCTCATCGGCCCGGGGAAGGGCCCCACGGTGTCCGCCACGGTGCTGACCATCGTGATCCTGATCTTTGGCGAGGTGACTCCCAAGAGTCTGGCCAAGGAGCGGCCGGAGGCCTGGGCCATCGTCGCCACGCCGCTGCTGCGGGTGATGGCGGTGCTGCTGACGCCGGTGAACTTCCTGTTCACCCAGTGGAAGAAGCTGCTGCGGGTGCTGCTGCGGCACCAGGACGACGACGGCATCACCGAGGAGGAGCTGATGGGCATGGTGGACCAGGCCGAAACCGAGGGAAGCCTGGACCAGCACGAAAGCGATCTCATCCGCAACGCCATCGAGTTCAACGACATGGAGGTTTCCGAGATCCTCACCCCCCGGGTGGACCTGGAGGCCCTGGCGGACACCGCCACCATGGAGGAGGCGGCGGCCATGTACGCAGACAGCGGGTTCTCCCGGCTGCCCATCTATCACGACAGTATTGACAATATCATCGGCGTCCTGCACGAGAAGGACTTCTACGCCGCCTATTGCCGGGGCGTCAAGCGCCTGTCGGAGCTGAAGGGCTCCGTGCTGTACACCACGGAAACCGCCCGGATATCGGACCTGCTGCGGCAGCTGCAGCAGAACAAGGTCCACATGGCGGTGGTGGTGGACGAATACGGCGGCACCCAGGGCATCGTCACCATGGAGGACATCATGGAGGAGCTGGTGGGCGAGATCTGGGACGAGCACGACGAGGTCGTTGAGGAGTTCCGCAAGCAGTCCGACGGCAGCTATCTGGTGGCCTGCTCGGCGGACCTGGACGATCTGTACGACCTGTTTGACATGAAGCCCGGCCAGGAGTATGACGCCTCCACGGTGTCCGGCTGGGTCATGGAGGAGATCGGGCGGGTACCCGACGTAGGCGACCGGTTCCAGGCCGACGGCCTGGACGTGTGCGTCACCCGGGTGGAGCACCGGCGGGTCATGGAGATCCGGGTGCGGCCCCTGCCGCCGGAGAAGGAGGAGCCGGAAAAGGCCCACGCCCACAGCGGCACATAACATAGAATAGAATAACAAGTCCCCGGCGCGTCTGCGCCGGGGACTTGTTATTCTATCCAAAATGGGCGAAGCCCATTTTGGACAAAAGGCTTGCAGTCTGCCGCGCGCATAATTTGTTCGCCATAGGCGAACAAATTCCACACTTGCAGACTGAGAAGTATTTTTTGCCAGGTACACGCCCCGGCAAAAAATGATCTCAATTGATTTGCCGCCTGCGGGCGGCAAACTCTGCGAGGCTTTTTGACAGATTGGCAAGGTGCCGGGGACTTGCTTTGCAATTTGTACCAATTACTCGAAGCTCTCAGGATAGAACATCAGGGCCTCGTTGAACCGGAGGATGGAGTCGTCGTCGATGGACCATTTGCCGTCGTCGGTTTTGCTGACGGCCATCTGGATGGTGACGGGGTCCAGGGTGTCCGGGCCGTCCTTCACGGACACCCGGCAGGCGTTGTGGATGCCGGTGGCCCAGGTCTCCTCATACTGGATGTACTCCTCGTCGGACATGGCGTTGAGCTGTTCATCGGTCAGCTCGCCATAGGTGTTGAAGAAGGTCATCAGACCGATGCCCAGGTTGTCGTATACCTGGGCGGGGAAGTTCAGGGGCGTTACGGTGACGTCCACCAGGAAGTGGCTGTCGTCCACCTGGCTGGCGGCGCCGATGGTGTAGTCCGCCTTGGCATAGACCTGCTTCATGATGTCGATAAAGCGGTCGGACTGGTTGTTGTTGACGTCGTTGATCTCGAAGGCGGCCATAATGGCCTGGGCCTGAAGGGCCATGTTCTCCTCGTAATAGGGGAGGCAGTCCTCCTGGGTGCTGTTTACCAGCTTCAGATAGTTCTCGTCGCAGACGCCCTTATACAGCAGGTCCATGTTCCCCTGGACCAGGATGGGGGCGGCGGTTTCCCACAGCTTGGACTCCACCTTTTCCTGCAGTCCGCCGCAGGCCGTCAGCGCCAGCAGGGAACACAGGGCCAGCACTGCGGCGGCGATGCGCTTGATATGCTTCATGGGGTCGCTCCTTTTCTCTCTCTTGATAATTCTTTTATATCATAAATGGGAGAATAAGGCAAGAAAAGAATGAAATCCGGCAAACCATACAAGAAAAACGGCGGCGGATAGGGAGAAATAAACAAGGGGGGAGGCCCTGCCGATGGCAGGGCCTCCCGAAATTTGCTTACAGCTTGTCGGCCACGGCGTCCAGCCAATTGCCCTGGAAATCCTCGATGCGGCCCAGGTCCACCAGGTGGGCCAGTTCCGGGTCGATGGGCATCCTGGCCAGCAGGGGCAGACCGTATTCATCGGCGGCCTGCTGGGTCTTGCCCTCGCCGAAGGGATAGAGCTTCTTCCCGCAGTCGGGACAGGTGATATAGCTCATGTTTTCCACCAGGCCCACAATGGGGATGTTCATCATCTGGGCCATTTTCACGGCCTTCTGCACCACCATGCTCACCAGCTCCTGGGGGCTGGCCACGATGATGACGCCGTCCACCGGCAGGGTCTGGAACACGTTCAGGGCCACGTCGCCGGTTCCGGGAGGCATATCCACGAACATATAGTCCACGTCCTGCCACAGCACGTCCCCCCAGAACTGCTGCACCACGCCGCCGATGACGGGGCCGCGCCAGATGACGGGATCAGTCTCGTGCTTCAGCAGCAGATTTACGCTCATCAGCTGGATGCCGGTGCCGGTGATGACCGGCAGGATGGCGTCCTCGGTGGCCACGGCCCGGCCGTGGATACCGAAGGCCTTGGGGATGGAGGGACCGGTGATGTCGGCGTCCAGCACCGCCACATTGTGGCCCCGGCGCTGCATGGTGACGGCCAGCTGGCTGGTGACCATGGACTTGCCGACGCCGCCCTTGCCGGACACCACGCCGTAAACCTTGCCGACCCGGCAGCCCTCCCGCAGGGGCTTGATCTGGAAGGGGCTGCCCTCCTGGCGCTCCGCGCAGCTTTCGCCGCAGGAGCTGCAATCGTGGGTACAATCGCTCATAATCAATTCTCCTTTATAATTATGTTGTAGAAATTATTTCTTGACGACGCCGTCCTTCTTCTGCCGCAGCACGTCGATGAGCTTGCTGCCGTGGCGCTTGGAGCGCAGGTTGGGGTGGGAGCGCAGCAGACGGCGCTCGAACACGTCTGCGCCGCTGCGCAGCTGGGCCAGGCGCAGCATCCGCTCCTGCAGATACTCGTCGCTGGCCTTCTCCAGGCCGTTCATCAGGCGGACGGTAAGCTCCTCCACCCGGTTGCCGTACAGCTGGGCCTTTTCGTCCAGGTGCTGGCGGATCTCCTGCTGGATCTTCTGCAGCTTGTCCAGCCGGTGGGACAGCTGGAAGGCGCTGCGGATGGACAGAACGTTGTCCATGATATACAGGCCGAAGATGAAGGACGCCGCCGGCACGGTGTACTCCGGCCCGATGCCCATCAGCCACCGCAGCACCGGCGGATTCACCACATGGCACAGCAGCACGCAGCCCAGACCGAAGAAAATGCAGTTGGTCAGGCAGATGCGGCCGTTGAGCTGGTACTTGCAGTGGGAGTAGTCCCACCAGCGCATGTGGAAGATGGCCTCCATCATCCAGCTGGTGAAATATTCCAGGGCCGTGGTCAGCACCATGCCGGCCAGGAAGGTCAGAAGAGGATTCTTCAGCCCGCCATTTAATACATATAACACCAAAAGCGCGCCGTGTCCATAGATGGGGCAGAGAAATCCGTTGAGAAATCCGCGTTTTTCACTTAAATGCTTGATGACGATGGAGTGATAGATCATCTCACCCACCCAACCGGCGGTGCTGTAGATGATCATCAGCAGAAAGCATACGCAGATGTTGTCAAAGCTATTCAGGGGCAGAAACATAAGACACCTCAATTCAGGGATATAACGTGGGCGCGGTCCCGGAGATAGTCGCCCTCCCGCCGGTGGCAGGTGAACAGCAGGATCTGGCGGCTGCGGCTCTCCTCCAGCAGCCAGTCCAGGGCGGCGGCCAGCCGCTGGTCGTCAAAGTTGGCCAGGGCATCGTCCAGGATCAGGGGCGCGGCCTTATCCCGGGGCAGCACCATCCGGCAGATGGCCAGCCGCACCGCCAGGTACAGCTGATCCCCCGCGCCCTGGCTCAGCAGGGACAGGGCCCGGGGCATGGCGTCCCCGGCGGGCTGGGCGCTGAGGGACAGGTTCCGGTCCAGCAGCACCTTGTCGTACCGGCCGCCGGTGATGGCGGAGAAAATCCGGGCCGTTTCCGCCCCCAGGGCCGGGGAAAACCGGGTTTGCAGGACGGTGTTGGCCTGGGTCAGGGCCTCCATGGCCAGGGCAATGGCGTCGTACTCCGCCTGGAGGGCCTCCAGCCGCCGGGTGCACTGGTCCCGCTGGGCCTGTAGGCTCTCGGGACTGTCCATGGTCCGCAGCTGGCCGGTAAGGCTGTCCACCCGGGAGCGGGCTTCCCGCAGCTGATTCCGGACCTGGGGCAGGGCGGCGTCTATCTGCTCCCGGGACAGCACCGGCCGGGGCAGGGTCTCCTCCGGGTCCGGCAGCGGCGGCTGGGGCAGGTGCCGGGACATGGCGTCGCACCGAATCTGGGCCTTCTGCACCTGGAGGGCGGCGCCGTCCAGGGCTTCCCGGCGCCGGAGGGCGGCGGTCAGGGCCACGCGAACGCCGTCTGCGCCGTTGGCCTCGGGCCAGAAGGGCTGCACCTGGGCCAGCAGGGTTACCAGCTGCCCTTGCAGCTGCTGGGTGAGACCCTCGGCAGAGGCCGCGGCCGTTCGGGCGGCGTCCTCCGCCTGCCGGGCGTCCTCCCGCAGACGCAGATACTCCTCCGTCTGCCGCTGCAGCGCCGCCTTCCGGGTCTGCACCGTCTGGGCGGCATCGACGGCCCGGCGGCGGGATACCATATAATATAGGAACAGCCCCACGGCGGCGGCTGCGCCTATGGCGGCGGCGATGAGCTTCGCCGGAGCCGGCAGCAGGGCCAACGCCGCAGCGGCGGCGCACAGCAGCACCCCGGCGGCGATGGGCAGGGCCTTCCCCGGCCCGGCGGGAGCCATCATGCTCTCCGCCTGCTGCCGCAGTTGGTTTTCGTCGTTGGGATACAGCGGGTGAGCCGACCAGGCTTCCTGAGCCTCCTGGGCTTCCGTCTGCCGCTGCTGGGCGATGCGCCGGGCCTGGGTCAGGGTCCCCCCGGCTTGCTCCAGCAGTTCCAGCTGAGCCTGCATCCGGGCCAGGGTGTCCCGGTCCGGCAGATCGCCGTCCAGCTGCTGCAGGGCCGTCAGCTGCTGGCGGCGGCGGGCCAGGTCCTCCTGGGTCTCCCGCCACTGCCGCAGGGCCTCCTGCTTTTCCAGGGCCTCCCATTGGGCCCGGCGCTGCTCCAGCTCCTCTACCCGGGTCTGGGCGGTGCACTGCTGTTCCCGGGCGTTTTCCAGCTGGGCGGTAAGCTCCGCCTGACGGCGCAGGGCGTCGTCCAGCCGGGCCTGCTCCTGCTCCAGCTGGGGGATCAGCCCGGTCTTGTTGTGGCGGCGGCGGTTCAGCTGCTTTTTCAGCCGGTCATAGCTTTCGGAATAGGACACGTCCTCCTGTCCCGTGGACAGCAGGGCGGCGATCCGGCGCTCCAGCTCCGGGTCCTGGCTGACGGCCAGGCCGCTCTGGCCGATGAAGGCGCTGCGCTGGAATACCTCCCGGGGTACGCCCAGCAGAGTCTCTCCCAGGTTCTGACCGTTTACCTCCGGCACCGGCTGGGCCGTGCCGGTATAGGTGCAGGAGAAGTCCTGCATGGGGGCGCTGGCCCGGCGGGTGTCCCGCAGCACCGTCCAGCGCTGGCCGCCGGTTTCCAGGTCCATCCGCCCCTGCATGGCCTCCCCGGTCCAGGGGGCGAAGCGGTTCTTGTCCGCCAGGGGGCCGCTCTGGCGGGTAGGCAGACCATACAGCATGGTGCGGATGAAGCTGCACCAGGTGGACTTGCCGGATTCGTTGGGGGCATAGATCAGGTTCAGCCCCGGCTCCAGCCGGAGACTGTCGCCCCGCAGCCGCCCATAGGCGGCCTGCATCTCAAGAATGTGCAAGAGGAAGTTCCTCCTTTATAGATAAGGTCGTCTCCATAGTATAGCATACGGCGGCCATTTTGTCACCTGATAGGAGACATTCAAAAATTTTAGGTTTTTTGCAAAAAAGGGGTTGACATTTCCTGCCAGGTCTGGTATCCTATCAAAGCTGTGTGTGACGCGGCGTTGAGGCTTCCAAAAAACTTTACAAAAGGTTCAAAAAAGTCTTGACAAAGCGGATGATCCGCGGTATAATAAATCTGTTCCGCGGGTGCGGGGCGTGTATCTTGTAAATTAAACAATGAACGAACAAAG
>ERZ827524.522-NODE-522-length-48721-cov-4.737784_pt1 | contig 48721 bp, 40 predicted proteins | sample MGYA00519702_ERZ827524 | MGnify/ENA primary metagenome ERZ827524 (study PRJEB31778, sample SAMEA3449341) | human gut metagenome | biome: human gut; feature: human-associated habitat; material: faeces | place: United Kingdom | collected 2010/2012 ...
GAGCAGGCAGACAAGCCCGTGCTTCGCGGCAACTTTCTGCATTATCTCCATGGTCAGCTGGTTGTGGTCGGTGGCGATGTTTGTTGTGGTGTAGATGGGTGCCAGCTCATGCTGAGAGGGCGCAACCTCGTTGTGCTCGGTCTTTGCGAGAATGCCGAGCTTCCAGAGCTCCTCGTTGAGGTCGGCCATGTATGCCGCGACTCTCGGCTTGATAACTCCGAAATAGTGGTCGTCCATCTCCTGACCCTTGGGCGCCTTTGCGCCGAAGAGCGTGCGTCCGCAGAAAACCAGATCCTTGCGCTTTTCATAGAGCGCCTTGTCAACGAGGAAATATTCCTGCTCGGGGCCGACGGAGGTGCGTACGCATTTTACGTCGGTGTTGCCGAAAAGTCTGAGTATGCGCAGAGCCTGCTTGTTGAGTGCCTGCATGGAACGGAGCAGGGGTGTTTTCTTGTCGAGCGCCTCGCCGCCGTAGGAGCAGAACGCCGTGGGGATGCAGAGAGTTTTGTCTTTTATAAATGCGTAGGAGGTGGGGTCCCACGCGGTGTAGCCGCGGGCTTCAAATGTTGCTCTGAGTCCGCCGGAGGGGAAGGACGATGCGTCCGGCTCGCCTTTTATCAGCTCCTTGCCCGAGAACTCCATGATAACGCGCCCGTCGGAGGCGGGGGTAATGAAGCTGTCGTGCTTCTCGGCGGTTATGCCGGTCAGGGGCTGGAACCAGTGAGTGAAATGGGTCGCGCCGCGCTCAACGGCCCAGTCCTTCATCGCGGCGGCAACTGCGTTGGCGACGTCATTATTGAGACTCGCTCCTTCGTCAATGGTCTTCTTGAGAGACTGGTAAACATCGGCGGAAAGCATGGCTTTCATCATTCTGTCGTCAAAAACGAGACTTCCGAAATAGTCGGATACTGTGCTCATAAGTTAGCGCTCCTTTTTCATATTTTAAGGCGAAAAACAAAAAACGGCGTCAATGAACCCACGGGTTCAAAGACGCCATTGCCTTTATGCGCTGAATTATACGCGCGCCGAAAAGGATTGTCAAGGAGTTTTCGGAGATTTTTTCAATTTTGTGCAAACAGCCGCAATGAAGGCTTTTTGAAAAACAAAATTATGAGCAAATTGCAGCCGCCATTTTGAAAAATACGCCCGCCGTTTCCTGTCGGCACGAAAATTTTCGACGCCGCTTACACTTCGGAAAATAAAACGGAAGCATACAAGTATATTCAATTGACACGGAACCTTTGATGTGATAAAATACGCCGTAATGAGCAAAGGCGTTCATTCTGCGGGGGCAGGTGTCTCCGTCGGTAAGTGCCTTTGCTTTTTTCTTTTTTTGAACCGATTGGCTCGCATTTTGTTCTGTTTTGCGGACAGTTGATTGCGTTGACATATTTTTCGGTTCGGAAGCGCCCGCTTTTAGTACAGAATACTATAGAAGTTAAGGGGGAAGGTGTGATATAATATGCTGTAACGAACTGCGTTTACAACCGTCAAGTGAAAAGTTACATATTTAAAAATACGGAGGGATATTAATGACAAAGTATATCTTTGTGACCGGAGGAGTCGTCTCCGGCCTCGGAAAGGGAATAACTGCGGCGTCACTCGGACGAATTCTCAAAGCGCGCGGGCTCAAGGTTGCGGCGCAGAAGCTCGACCCCTATATCAACGTTGATCCGGGTACCATGAGTCCCTATCAGCACGGCGAGGTTTACGTCACGGAGGACGGCGCGGAGACCGACCTTGACCTCGGCCACTACGAGCGTTTTATCGACGAGGACCTCAACAAGTATTCGAACCTCACCACCGGCAAGGTGTATTGGAACGTGCTCAACAAGGAGCGCCGCGGCGAGTATCTCGGCTCGACTGTTCAGGTCATACCCCATATAACAAATGAAATAAAGGATTTCGTATACCGTGTCGGCAAGAAAACCGATGCCGACGTGGTAATCACTGAGATCGGCGGCACTATAGGTGACATTGAATCCCAGCCTTTCCTCGAAGCTGTAAGACAGATTTCTCTCGAGGTAGGGCGGGAAAACAGCCTCTTTATCCATGTCACTCTGGTGCCGTTTTTGCGTGGATCGGACGAGCATAAGTCGAAGCCCACTCAGCACTCCGTAAAGGAGCTTCAGGGCATGGGCATAAATCCGAATATAATCGTCCTGCGCTGCGACGAGCCGCTCGAGGACGCTATATTTAAAAAGATATCGCTTTTCTGCAACGTAAAGCCCGACTGCGTTATCGAGAACATCACCCTGCCGTACCTCTACGAGGCGCCGCTTATGCTCGAAAGGTCGAACTTCTCGGCGGTCGTCTGCCGCGAGCTGGGCATCGACGCTCCCGAGCCGGATCTCGACGAGTGGACGGAGCTTGTCTACCGCATAAAGAACCGCGAAAAGGAAGTCAAAATCGGACTTGTCGGCAAATATGTTCAGCTCCACGATGCGTATCTGTCCGTAGCCGAGGCGCTGCGCCACGCGGGCTATACGCTCAATACACACATCCGAATCGACTGGATCGATTCTGAGACTCTGACCGAGGCGAACTACGAGAGTAAGCTCTCGCATTTGGACGGGATAATCGTTCCCGGCGGCTTCGGCGGCAGAGGAATAGAGGGCATGATCCTTGCGGCGAAATACGCCCGGGAGAACCACGTTCCCTATTTCGGAATCTGCCTTGGAATGCAGATAGCGGTTATAGAATATGCCCGCGACGTTGCGGGGATAGAGGACGCTCACTCGGGCGAGTTTGACGAGCTCTGCAAGCACAAGGTCATTGACTTTATGCCCGGTCAGAGCGATAATATAGACAAGGGCGGCACGCTGCGTCTGGGCGCATATCCCTGCGTCATAAAGCCCGGCACGACCATGGAGCGCTGCTACGGAAAGACCGAAATTTCCGAGCGCCACCGCCACCGCTACGAGTTCAACAACGATTACCGTGAGATACTCACGGAAAACGGTCTGACCCTCTCGGGTCTTTCGCCCGACGGCAGGCTCGTTGAAACGGTTGAGCTAACCGACCGTCCGTTCTACGTCGGAGTGCAGTATCATCCGGAGTTCAAATCCCGTCCCAACAAGGCACACCCGCTGTTCAAAGGCTTTATAGCGGCAGCGCTTGAAAAATCTGAGATCGGAGAATAATAGTCTATGTCAAATTTGCATGAAGAGTGCGGCGTTTTCGGAGTCTATTCACCCAAGCCCGGCCCCGTGGCGGATCTCGCCTACTACGGTCTTTATGCCCTGCAGCACAGAGGGCAGGAGAGCTGCGGCATAGTCGTTAACGACGACGGAGTGTTCGCTTCGCGCAAGGATATCGGACTTGTCAACGAAGTCTTCTCGCGCGACGACCTGATGAAGTTCCCGCAGGGCAGGATGGCTGTCGCCCATGCGCGCTACGGTACGACCGGCGGCAACAGCAGAGCGAACTGCCAGCCCATCGAGGTCAACCATCAGAAGGGCAAGATGGCTCTTGCCCACAACGGAAACCTCAGCAACGCCTATGAACTGCGCAGCGAGCTTGAGCTCGGCGGCGCTATCTTCCACACGACGAGCGACACCGAGATAATCGCCTATATCGTCACGCAGGCGCGTCTTAAAAGTCCCTCTATAGAAAAGGCGCTGAGCAGTGCGATGAACAGGCTTGAGGGCGCATATTCCCTCGTGCTTATGTCCGCCGCAAAGCTGCTCGCGGCGCGCGACCCCTACGGGTTCCGCCCGCTGTGCTACGGCAAGACGCTCGACGGCACATATGTCGTCGCGTCCGAGAGCTGTGCGCTTTCCGCCGTCGGCGCAAAATTCGAGCGCGACATACTGCCCGGCGAGATACTCATCTTCGACGAAAACGGCGTGCGCTCGAACAGGGATCACTGCGGCGAAAAGCCGAGGCGCTCATGCATTTTTGAGTATATCTATTTTGCAAGACCGGATTCCGTCATTGATGGCGTGTCGGTTCACGCGGCGCGCAAAAACGCCGGCGCGATACTCTCAAGGACCCATCCCGTCGACGCGGATGTCGTCATGGGCGTCCCCGATTCGGGAATAGATGCCGCTCTGGGCTATGCCGAGGCGTCGGGAATACCCTACGGAATGGGCTTCATAAAAAACAAATATATCGGCAGAACTTTCATCTCGCCCGGTCAGGACAAGAGAATTGATCAGGTGAGAATAAAGCTCAGCGCGATAAGCGAATCCGTAAAGGGTAAGAGAATAGTGCTCATCGACGACTCGATAGTGCGCGGCACGACGAGCCGCCAGATAGTCAATCTCCTGCGCGAAGCGGGGGCAAAAGAGGTGCATATGCGCATCTCCTCGCCGCCGTTCATGCATCCGTGCTACTACGGCACTGACGTTGACTCGCGCGAAAATCTTATCGCCTGCCACCACTCGGTGGAGGAGATTGCCGACATAATCGGCGCGGATTCCCTCGGATATCTGCCGGAGTCGGAGCTTAAAAATCTGATAGGCAGCGAGAACTTCTGCAGCGCGTGCTTCAACGGAGTCTATCCGACCCCTATCCCGGATGTTATCACCAAAGACCGCTTTGAGGGCAAGCTCTCCCAGCGGAATAAATAAAAACAAGAAGAGTGAAAGGAAACTGCGATATGGAAAAGTTGTATGAAGGAAAGAGCAAGATCGTTTACAGCTCGGAGGAGCCCGGTACCTGCATAATCAAGTACAAGGACACCGCCACGGCCGGAAACGGCGTAAAGAAGGAGGATCTTCCCGGAAAAGGAAAGCTCAACGCGGAGATCTCCAACATCATCTTCGGTTACCTCATGAAAAACGGAGTCAAAACTCACCTTATCAAAGTCATAGACGAAACCACGGTTCTCGCAAAAAAAGCGGAGATCGTCATGGTCGAGGTCATAGTCAGAAACATCGCAGCGGGAAGCTTTTCAAAGAAATACGGCGTACCGGAGGGCTCGCCCCTGAAGAACACGGTCGTTGAGTTCAGCTACAAGAGCGACGAGCTCGGCGATCCGATGATAAACGACAGCCAGATAACCGCCATAGGCCTCGCCACGCAGGAGGAGCTCGATGAGCTCAGAGCCATGTCCAAGCGCATAAACGAGCTTATGGTTGAGCTGTTTGCAAAGGGCGGCGTGCGCCTTGTCGACTTCAAGCTCGAGTTCGGCCGCACCGACGAGGGACTTGTCCTGTGTGACGAGATATCCCCCGACTCCTGCCGCCTCTGGGATATGGAGACAAACAAAAAGCTCGACAAGGACAGATTCCGCCGCGACCTCGGCGATGTTCTCGGCGGCTACAGAGATGTGCTCGAAAGACTTAAAAGCTCTATCTGATAAATCAAGGAGTGTATTTTTAAATGAGACTCATAGACCGCAAGATCGTCCTTGAGGACGGCAGCGAGTACTACGGATACGGCTTCGGCAGCTATACCGACAGAGTGTGCGAAATAGTTTTCAACACCTCCATGGTCGGCTATCAGGAGATAGTCTCCGACCCGTCGTATACTGATCAGATGGTCGTTATGACATATCCGCTTATAGGAAATTACGGAATAACCGACGATGATTTTGAGTGCAAAAACCCGAGCCTCGGCGGTCTTATCGTGTATGACTACAACGATATGCCCTCAAACTTCAGATACACAAAGACGCTCTCCGAGCTGCTGGAGGAGAACGGGATTCCCGGCATCTCCGGCGTTGACACGAGAAAGCTCACGCGCAGCATACGCGACCTGGGCTCGCGCCGCGTGCTCATAACCTCGCCCGACATTCCGGCGGAGGTCGCGGTTGAGATAATCAAAAATACTGCGGTCGCCCACGATGCTGTCAGCCGCGTCAGCTGCAAAAAACGCTGGTATTCGCGCACCTCGAACCCGCAGTTCAACGTCGTAGCCATAGACTGCGGCATGAAGCTCAATATTGTGCGCAGCTTAAACAAATTCGGCTGCAACGTCGTTGTCGTACCCTATGACACGCCGGCCGAGGAGATAGAGTTCATGAAGCCCGACGGAGTGTTCCTCTCGAACGGTCCCGGTGACCCCGAGGACGTGACCCCGGTCATAAAGACGGTAAAGGCGCTGCGCGGCAAATATCCGATATTCGGCATCTGCCTCGGACATCAGATGATATCCCTCGCCTACGGCGCAAAGACATATAAGCTCAAGTTCGGTCACCGCGGCGGAAACCACCCGGTTATGAACCTTGACGCGAATAAGATAGAGATAACCTCGCAGAACCACAGCTACGCCGTTGATCCGAAGTCGGTCGAGGGCACGGGACTCGAAATTACGCACATAAACCTTCTCGACAACACCGTTGAGGGAGTCAGATGCGAGAAGGATCTTGTGTTCAGCGTGCAGTATCATCCCGAGAGCGCCCCCGGTCCGCAGGACAGCAGCTATCTGTTCGGTCAGTTTATCGACTGTATGAAGGAGGCGAAGGGACGTGCCTAAGAGAACTGATATAAAAAAGGTGCTCGTTATCGGCTCGGGCCCGATAGTCATCGGTCAGGCGGCCGAATTCGACTATGCGGGAACTCAGGCGTGCCTCGCCCTGCGTGAGGAGGGCTACGAGGTCGTGCTTGCGAACTCGAACCCCGCTACGATAATGACAGACACCACAATAGCCGATAAGGTCTATATGGAGCCGCTGACGCTCGAATATCTCGCGCGTATCTGTCGCTATGAGCGCCCGGACGCGATAGTCCCCGGCATCGGCGGTCAGACGGGACTGAACCTCGCCATGCAGCTCGCCAAAAAAGGCGTGCTCAAGGAGTGCGAAATAGAGCTGCTAGGCACCGACGCGGACAGCATAGAGCGCGCAGAGGACAGAGAGCTGTTCAAGGAGCTGTGCGAGAGCATAGGCGAGCCGATTGTTCCCTCGCAGATAACCTACAGCATAGAAGAGGGACTTGAGGCGGCGGAGAAGATAGGCTATCCCGTTATCCTGCGCCCCGCGTTCACGCTCGGCGGCACGGGCGGCGGCTTCGCCTACGACCCCGACGAGATGCGCGACATGATGAAGAACGCCCTTGCGCTCTCGCCCGTGCATCAGGTGCTCGTCGAAAAGAGCATAAAGGGCTACAAAGAGATAGAATACGAGGTGATACGCGACGCCAACGACACCGCTATCACCGTCTGTAATATGGAAAACCTTGACCCCGTCGGTATACACACCGGCGACTCGGTAGTTGTCGCGCCCAGTCAGACGCTGACCAACAAGGAATATCATATGCTCAGGGATTCGGCATTAAAGATTATCCGCGCTCTCGGCGTAAAGGGAGGCTGCAACGTCCAGTTTGCGCTCGACCCGCATTCGTTCCGCTACTATGTCATAGAAGTAAACCCGAGAGTTTCGCGCTCCTCCGCCCTCGCTTCAAAGGCGAGCGGATATCCGATAGCGCGCGTCTCGGCGAAGATAGCGGTAGGCATGAACCTGCATGAGATACAGCTTGCCAATACCCCGGCCAGCTTCGAGCCCTCGCTCGACTATGTCGTGACCAAGATGCCGCGCTTCCCGTTTGACAAGTTCCCCGCCGCGCACAACACGCTTTCGACCCAGATGAAGGCGACGGGCGAGGTCATGAGCGTCGGACGCAGCTTCGAGGAGAGCCTGCTCAAGGCGATACGCTCGCTCGAAGAGGGTAAGAACCACCTGCATATGGAGAAGTTCGACTCGTCGAGGATGAGCATTGACGAGCTGCTCGAATATATAAAAGAGGGCACGGACGACCGAATATATGCCATATCCCAGCTGATGTGGATGGGCGTTGACCCGTCGATTATCTGCGATATAACGCATATCGATATGTTCTTCCTCGACAAGATAAAGAAGATAGTCGATTTCGAGAAGGAGATGGAGGGGAATCCCGACTCCGATATTCTTCTGCGCGAGGCGAAGCGTCTCGGCTTCTCCGACTCATATATAGCCGAGCTTTGGAAAAGGAGCGAGGACGAGATATATGAGCGCAGATGCAATGAGAATATCTTCCCGACCTATAAGATGATCGACACCTGCGCGAGCGAGTTTGACAGCTATGTGCCCTATTTCTACTCGACCTACGCGAGCGAGAACGAGTCCGTAGTATCGGATAAAAAGAAGATAATCGTTTTGGGCTCTGGCCCCATTCGAATAGGTCAGGGCGTTGAGTTCGACTATTCTACCGTCCACGCCGTCCACGCTATCCGCGAGCTCGGCTATGAGGCGATAGTTATCAACAATAACCCCGAGACGGTTTCTACAGACTACACCACTGCCGACAAGCTCTATTTCGAGCCCCTGACGACAGAGGATGTCATGAATATAGTCAACCTCGAAAAGCCGGAGGGCGTTATAGCCACTCTCGGCGGTCAGACCGCCGTCAACCTTGCCGCTTCGCTTGCAAAGCGCGGAGTGAAGATAATCGGCACGGACTGCGACGCTATAGAGCGCGCGGAGAACAGAGACGCGTTTGACGCGGTTATAAAATCCCTCGGCATTCCGAACCCGAAGGGCGAGGCGGTCACGGATATCGAAACAGGCGCGGCTGTTGCCGCCCGTATCGGCTACCCCGTCCTCGTGCGCCCGAGCTTCGTGCTCGGCGGCAGGGCTATGGAGATAGTGGCGAACGAGGAGATGCTCAGAAAGTATCTCAGAAACGCCGTTGATGTCGATGAGGATAAGCCCGTGCTTATTGACAAATACGTCATGGGCAAGGAGGTCGAGATAGACGCCATCTGCGACGGCACCGAGGTGTTTATCCCCGGCATAATGGAGCTCGTCGAGCGCACCGGCGTCCACTCGGGCGACAGCACGAGCGTATATCCGCCTTTCTCAATCTCCCAGAAGGTCAGAGACACGATAGCCGAATACACCACGAAGCTCGGTCTCGGCATAGGCATAGTCGGACTGTTCAATATACAGTTTATAGTTGACGGCGACGACAACGTCTATGTTATCGAGGTCAATCCCCGCGCATCGAGAAGCGTGCCGTTCCTTTCGAAGTCCACCGACTGCAACCTTGTCCGCATAGCGACAAAGGTTATGCTCGGTCAGAGCCTGCGCGAGCAGGGTATAACGGATATGCGCCTGCCCGACGGCAAACGCTGGTATGTCAAAGCGCCCGCCTTCTCGTTCGAGAAGCTGACCGGTATGGACGCATATCTCTCGCCCGAGATGAAGTCCACCGGCGAAGCGATAGGCTACGACAAGCGCCTGAACCGTGCGCTCTACAAGGCTCTTCAGGCGTCCGGAGTCAAGATGAAAGAATACGGTACGGTAATAGTCACCCTTGCCGACGAAGACAAGGAAGAGGCTCTGCCGCTCGTCAAGCGCTTCTATCACCTCGGCTTCAATATAGAGGCGACCGCCGGAACTGCGGCGTTCCTCAAGAAGCACGGCATACGCACCCGCGTGCGCGGCAAGCTCAGCGAGGGCAGCACGGAAATCCTCGACTCCATAAGAGCGGGCTACGTCAGCTATGTTATCAACACGCGCGCCATTCTCTCCGGCGTCCACTTTGAGGACGGCGTTGAGATACGCCGCTGCGCCGTTCAAAACGGAGTGACGATTTTCACATCGCTTGATACTGTAAAGATAGTCCTTGACGTCCTCGAGGAGATAACCCCCGAGATATCGACCATAAACGGCGACGGTGAAAACTGATTTCATCAACCCTTATATCTATAGTGAAAGACCTCCCCTAAGCGGGAGGCCTTTTGCGTTTTTAGAAAACTTTTCGATAAAAAGAAAATGCGAAACGGTAGATAAATAAAACGTTAGGGTGTCATAGGCGGCGGGGGGAAAGGCAAATTTTTGCAATTAAACATAGTGCTGCTGTTGCGGCAGCGGCGCGTCGAGGTCAGCGCACCCCACAAAAGAGCATTGAAATTTTAAATGACCGGGGCAAAGCGGGTAAATCCGTGCAATAACCCCTCGTCTCGGCTTTGTCGAGCCATGATTGAAACTGCGATGCAAATTCCAATTTATTAACCGATGCCGGAAACACATCCTGATATTCTCATAAAAGCAAAACGGCGCGACTTTTGCTGCCGCGCCGTTCTTGTGTGTTCGTTTTTTTTATTCGTAGAGCGGATGCGCTGCGCAAATTGCGGCGACTCCCGCGCGGATAGCGTCCGCGCTGTTTTCGAAGTCCGTTGCCGCGAGGTAGACGAACTCTGCGATTTTGTCCATGTCGCTCTCGTCAAGACCTCTTGTCGTGGCGGCCGCCGTTCCGAGGCGCAGACCGCTTGTGACAAACGGGGTCTCGGGGTCGTTGGGTATGGCGTTCTTGTTCGCCGTGATGTTGACCTCGTCAAGTCTCTTCTCGAGATCCTTGCCCGTTACGCCGAGCGAGCGCAGGTCGAGGAGCATGAGGTGGTTGTCGGTGCCGCCGGAGACGAGGTTGACTCCGCGCTTTGCAAGAGACTCGGCAAGAGCCTTGGAGTTGTTGAGAAGTCTCCGCTGATAGTCCTTGAACTCGGGCTTGAGAGCTTCGCCGAAGCAGACGGCCTTACCCGCGATAACGTGCATGAGCGGACCGCCCTGGTTGCCGGGGAAAATAGCCTTGTTTATAGCTGCGCCGAGCTCAGCCTTGGAGAGGATGAGTCCGCCGCGGGGGCCTCTGAGGGTCTTGTGCGTGGTTGTTGTGACAACGTCGGCATAGGGTACGGGCGAGGGATGAAGTCCCGCCGCGACGAGACCCGCGATGTGAGCCATGTCTACCATGAAATATGCGCCGACCGATTTCGCTATAGCGCCGATGCGCTCGAAGTCGATAACGCGCGGATAGGCGGATGCGCCTGCGACGATAAGCTTCGGGCAGACCTCCTTGGCGGTCTTTTCGAGCTCGTCATAGTCGATGTAGCCGTCGTCGTTTACGCCGTAGGGCACGAACTTGTAGAGCTTGCCGCTCGCGTTGACGGGCGAGCCGTGGGTCAGATGTCCGCCGTGGGCGAGGCTCATGCCCATGACAGTGTCGCCGGGATTTATGAGCGCGGAATAAGCGGCCATGTTAGCCTGCGCGCCCGAGTGCGGCTGAACGTTGGCGCAGTCCGCGCCGAAGAGCTCTTTTGCGCGCTCGATAGCGAGATTTTCAACGATGTCAACGAATTCGCAGCCGCCGTAATAACGTTTGCCGGGATAACCCTCGGCGTATTTGTTGGTCAGCACGCTGCCCATTGCCGCCATAACGGCGGGGGAGACGAAGTTCTCCGAGGCGATAAGCTCGATGTTGCGTCTCTGCCTGCCGAGCTCGAGATCCATGGCGTCCGCCACTTCCGGGTCATACTGTGCGACGAGCTTGGCGCTGTCAAAAAAATCAGGGTACATTGTGATTTCCTCCTCTTGAAAAAATCGGACAAAGATTAACCTAATAATACCATTTACTTCGGTTAAAGTCAAAGCTAAAGGGAATAATATTGTCGATTTATGCAAAAAGACGGAATGAGTGAAAATAGTTCTTGTATTTATGTCAATAATACTGTATAATGATTCAATGTAACACTTTTATTAAAAGGAGATGAATCAATGGATCCCATTAAAGTGGATTTTTCAAAAAAAGGCGGCCCCAAGGAGATAGTTATACCTCCCGATAAAGCGGCGCTCAAGATAGTTTTGAGCGTGCTTTGCTCGCTGGTAACCGCGGCCATTGCATTTTATATAATGCTGCCGCCCCTCAACTTCAAGGCATATGAGTTCTACGGTTTTCTTGCGATAATTGTCGCGTCCTATGCGCTGTTTTCGGCGCTGTTCACGAACGTGTTCAAAAGACCCGAATATATGCCGTATTTCAAGCGTCAGCTGATAGTCCCCGGCGTTATTGTCGGCGTTATCGCGCTTACGGTGGGCATAGGCTATCTCGTCTCGTGCCCGTTCTTCAGAGCCTCGGCTTACAGCAGGATAATCGATGTCCGCACCGACAGCAACTTCGCCGATGAGATAGACAAGCAGGACGCGGAGTCCTTCAGCAACATCCCGAAGCTTGACGAGGGCGTCGCGGCCACTCTTGCGCCCAGAGCGCTCGGTAAGCTGGCGGAAAAGGGCTATGTCTCGCAGTTCTCGGTCTATCCGCTCTACACGCAGATAAACTACAAGGGCACGCCCGTCAGGGTCGTTCCGCTCCAGTATTCCAATATCATCAAGTGGCTCACAAACCGCACCGAGGGTCTGCCCGGCTATATCATTATAGACATGGCGAACGAAGTGACCACCCTCAAGGAGCTTGACTCGGGTATCAAGTATTCTCCCGCCGAGCACTTCGGCAGACTTCTCAAGCGTCACCTGAGAATGCAGTATCCGACCTATATGTTCGGCTCGAGCTCGTTTGAAATCGACGATGAGGGCAATCCCTATTGGATCTGCGCGAGAGTCGATAAGACCATCGGCCTGTTCGGCGGAACCGATGTCAAGGGAATCGTGATAGTCAACGCAATTGACGGCAAGTGCGAATATGTGCCGATAGAGACGGTCAAGAGCGATGCCAAGTATCAGTGGATCGACAGAGTCTATGACTCCGATCTTCTCGTCGAGCAGTACAATTACTACGGCAGATATCAGAAGGGCTTCTGGAACTCGATTCTCGGTCAGGAGGATGTCTACGTCACCACCGAGGATTACAGCTACATCGCCCAGAATGACGATGTCTATATGTACACGGGCGTTACCTCCGTCACCAACGACCAGTCGATAACCGGCTTCATTATGATAAATCAGCGCACCAAAGAGGCCGTCTATTATTCGGTCGCGGGCGCAAAGGAGCAGTCGGCGCAGGCTTCCGCAGAGGGTCTTGATGAGATAAAGGCGGCAGGCTACACGGCAACGTTCCCGCTGCTGCTCAATATCGACGGCGAGCCGACCTACTTCATGGCTCTCAAGGACGTCAGAGACGACGGCTCTCAGATCATTCAGAGCTACGCGCTCATCAACGTCAAGCAGTATACGAAGATAAAGGTCTACGGCAAGACCCTTGCCGAGTGCCTTGCAAAGTATGTCGCCCAGCTCAAGGCGAACGGTATCAATGTCGATATCGACGCGAACCAGGTAGTTGACCCTGCGGATAATACCGACGCACAGGGCGGCTCCGAGCCGAAGGTGCAGACCGTCAACGGCAAGATAGCCGATATCCGCACCCAGGTCATCTCGGGCGAGACATATTATTATATCAAGCTCGAGGGCGGCGACGTCTATTATTCGATAGCCGCTTCAAAGTCGACAACCGCCGTTATCCTCAACAGAAACGACACTGTCACGATTCACTTCAACGCCGGCGAGGGTGCAATAGTCCCCGCAAGCGAGCTTGAAAAGGCGAAATAAAACAAACATTACAAACAACAGCGCCGCCGCAGATATTCTCTGCGGCGGCGTTGCACTATTTATGTTTACTTTTCTTCGGGTTTATTATCGTTTTCCGTGTTGTCGTTTGTTTTGCTTTTTTCGGAAGGATTATCTTTTGTCTGCTTGAGCAGGGGACTCAGCTTTTTGAGTATCATTACGACACTTGCGAAGATGAGAGCAGCCAAAGCGAGATGAGGATTAAAGCCGTCAAGAAGTCCCGAAAGTTCAAAATCCAGCCATTCGCAAAACAGAAAAATTACAATCAAAAGTACCGCATCTAATGCATCCATAATTGCATTCAGCCGTCAGGCGGCTGTACCTCCTGCGTTGTTTTTGCCATAAACCGTTCCGTGATAAATATAGCTTTTAGCGATATCATACGTTCTATATGTTTTGCTTCCGTAAACTAAACCGTCGGAATCTCCTCCTTTGCAGAAATGATATTTTTTATAAAAGTTTTAGCTGAGAACTTATCGCAACACAATGCTAACACAAATTGCCAGCATTATAATATCTTACGAGAATATTATGTATTTTTGTTACAAATTACAAAAATACACAATTCAATTTGTGTATTTGCACCAAAGAAATTTTGAGACGCGCAGAACCGCGATGAAAAAAGCGCCCTCGCAGAGAATATCTGCGGCGGCGCGTTTAATATTTGGATTTATTTATCGCTTCTTTTAAATACCTTTCTCCCGCAGATTACGGCGAAAGTGAGATATGAAATTACATATCCTATAAACTCAAAGATGCGCATATATTTGTTTGTTATAAGATAACCCAATAAATACAGCACCATAAACAGCAGCACGACTGCACCTGAGATAAACATTTCTTTTGTTTCGGATCCTTTTCTGAGTAGAAAAAAGAATGCAATCACTGAAACGGCAGCAAAGGCAAGACAAAAGAAGTGGTATATTATTTCGGAGCCGGTAACCCCGGTATCCACGCCGAGCTTGCTGAGAAAGCCCGTCACGGCCTTGCGAACCGCGGTGGGCGGATATGAATATTTGAAAATACCGAAAGCGGTATATGCGCCGCTCAGAATGTAGAGTATATAAAGGATTATCTTGACGGCGGACTGTTTTTTCATAGTAAAACCACCTTAGCGGAGCGTTAAATTTGATCAAGCGCAAATTTGTATAAAAAGCAATAAAAGCCTCCTTTCCAATTTTTATAACCCATATCAAATAAAAATTGGAATGTGTTACGGGAATATAGTAACTTAAAAAGCAACTGATTTAATTGGCTTAAAGAAGTATCACACATTTTTGTTACAAATTACAAAAATACACAATTCAATTTGTGTATTTGCACCAAAGAAATTTTGAGACGCGCAGAACCGCGATGAAAAAATCCCCCGCAGAGAATATCCGCGGGGGACTGTCTGTTTAAATTATTACGGCGTTATTGCTGAGAATGCGTTATGAAATAAATCAGCGCTATAACTCCCGCCGTGACCGTTGCACCGATGATGATGTTGTTCATCAGAACGATAGTGCCGACTCCGGCTGCAACGCCGAGCACTGCCGTGAGGATTATCGGAATCCACATGGCGGGTGACTTGCCGTACTTCGCGCCGATGTACCAGCTGTAAAGTCCCCAGCCGAAAGCGTCGGTGTACTTGTAGAGGTGAGTGTTGTAGCTCCACGGATCGTTCTCGTCAAGCTCGAAGATACGAACGGCTCTCGATATGTATCTGCCGTAGGACTCGAAGGTGATGCCGGGGCACATGATGAGGTCGATTCCGTCAACGTTGCCGATGAAGTTGTTGATGTGGTCGTGGCCGAAGGACGCCGCAATGACGTCGCCGCGCGATTTCCATGCCGCGAACTGACCGGAATTGGTGTTCGACGGGCAGGGGAACTCGAGCATCGTGCCGGTGGTTTTGCCGGGCTTGAGCATGAGGAGCTTGTTCTGTCCGTTGAGCTTCTTGGTTATCGCGGTCTCGCCCTTGAACGGAGAGTCAACGAGGAGCTCCGCAACCTCGGGAACTATAATATGCTGGAACGCGATGGAGGGAACGGGATGACCCGCCTTTTTCTCGAGCTCCTCGCTGGTTTTTACATACCAGTCTATCTGATCCTGATGGACATAGTCGTAGCCGCCGTTTTCTCTGTCATAGTCGTTCGAATCAAAGAGCCAAAGGTTGAACTTTATGTCGTTTCCCTTGGAGGCGTAGATGGGCAGGTTGTGCGTGCCGCTGCCGTAAAGCTCGGGGTCTGCGTCATAAGCGAGGCAGCCGGGGAGCGTCTGATAATAGGCAAGCTGCTCGTCGCGGCTGACGGGGCAGCCCTCATCGGTATCGTGGTTGCCGAAAACGAAGGTGAAGGGGATGCCTCTGTCCGTAACGGGCTTGAGTATCGCCTTTATTCCGGCATAGACTCCCTCTGCGGTCTTGATTTTGCCGCCCGCTATCTGGTCGCCTGTAAATACGACGAGGTCGGGCTTCTCTGCGTCGAGAGCTTTTTCCATGAACATTATCATGGCTTCTCTCGGTATGTCGATATCCTGCGTGTCGGAAATCTGCATTATCTTGAGCTTTCCGTCCTTGTTGAAGCGCAGAACACCGTTGTCGTCGACTGCCGCAAAAGCGGGCGACGCCGCGGCTATAAGCATCGCCGCGCAGAGCACAACGGCGAGCAAAGCCTTGATTTTCTTACTCATGACTCGTTTCAATCCTTTCTCTACTCTGTGCGAGTGAAATATATCTTAGGCGTGACTATTATATAACTAATATGACTAAAAATCAATGAGCAAATGAGATAATTTTTATATGCATTTTTGAGTTAGAATAGACAAACCGGATCTGCGTTTATTCGCAGACCCGGCAGAATGAGCATAAGAATAATGCCGATTTTTGAATTGCTGTTAATTATAGAGTCGGCGGCTGCGGCGCCCCGCTGCCGCTGATTGCGTCGGGCACTCATTCGCCCGAATCCGCTTTCGTCTTTTGGCTGTCTCCCGAGCCCAATTTGTTCATCACCTCGAGCGGGTCTGCCGTCTTGCCGTTTACGGCCACGGTGAAGTGCAGGTGCGTCCCGTCCGCCGCCTCGACGGGGACGATGCCCAAAGTGCCTATGCAGTCAAACTGCTCCACCTCGTCGCCCTCCTTGGGCAGATTTTTGTCCGCAAGCCCGCAGTACCGCGCCACAAGCCCCTTTCCGTGGTCTATCTCAACCACGTTGCCCCAGAGCGGGTCGGAATAGACTTTGGTGACGCGCCCGTTTTGTATGGCGATAACGTCGTTGCCCTTTGCGCCGCCGAAATCGATGCCGTTGTGAACTCTCCAGTCGTTCGTAGTCTTGTTCTTCACCATCTCGTCCGCGCTGTAATCCTTACGGATGTCCGTGCCCATGGGGAGGGCATAGCTGCCGGTGTAGGGCGTATTTTTGCCGTCGTCCTCCTTTGTCGTCTGTGCGGGGGCGGTGGTTCTGTCGTCGGGGACGTTCTTTACGGGGTTGTTCGCCTGCGTCGGCGTCTCCGACGGGACGAGATAGTCTATATTGTATTGCCTTGAGGACTGCTCGGAGGTGTCGACCTTGCTCGGCGCTTTGGATACGTGCACGGCGCCCCAGACTCCCGCGCCCGCCGCAAGAATGCACAGCGCCGCGAGGACGTATATTCCTTTTGATTTTAAAAAGCCCTTTTTGTTGAATGAATTGTCTATCATATCTGCCTCGTTTCTCCGCGTGCGGTGTCACGGTGTTTTTTCATTCCTATTTTTGACCGCGCCGCCGCGCTTTATGCGCAAGGCAAAATTTATGAAAAATAAAAACGAAAAGACGCCCGCCTTTCGGCGAGCGCCCTTTCGTAATGAGGGGTTCGATGCAACTTTTAGCATCTGGTTTGAGGAGGGGTGATGCCTGACGAACTCAGGCACCGCACACTGCAGGGTGCGGCTCCCTGCCCTTGTGTGCAACTATATGATACCCGAGTTTTGTTAAGCCCCTGTGAACAGAGTCTTAATAATCAAAATTGTTTTTGTTAAGAGTTTAGTCCCGTGCGACATTTTCCCGTAAAGTGTTTTTTGTCTTTTGTGTACTTTGCCCAAATATGCGGCTGAAATTTCGTCATTCTCGCGGCGAAAGAATCGGCGGTTATCCTTGAACTATTTATCCAATTGTTTATAATTAAACTGATAAAGAAGGGATATATTAATATACCTTAAATATACGGAATAAAGGACAGGAGAGGTAATATGGAAAGAAAGGTAAGAATAGGCATTATCGGCTGCGGCGGCATCGCCAACGGCAAGCATATGCCCGCACTTAAAAAGATCGAAGAGGCCGAGATGGTCGCTTTCTGCGATATCATCGAGGAGAGAGCGGTAAAGGCCGCAAAGGAGTTCGGCGTCGAGGGCGCAAAGGTCTATACCGATTACAGAGAGCTGCTCGAGGATGAGAGCATAGAGAGCGTTCATGTCTGCACCCCAAACCGCTCGCATTCGTTTATAACGGTGGATGCGCTCGAGGCGGGCAAGCACGTTATGTGCGAAAAGCCCATGGCAAAGACCTATGCCGAGGCAAAGAAGATGTACGAGACCGCGCAGCGCACCGGCAAGAAGCTGACTATCGGCTATCAGCAGCGCTGGAGAGCTGATTCGCTCTATCTCAAGGAGGCGTGTGACAACGGCGACCTCGGCGATATCTATTACGGCCGCGCCATCGCCCTGCGCCGCAGAGCGGTTCCGACCTGGGGCGTTTTCCTCAACGAGTATGAGCAGGGCGGCGGTCCGCTTATCGATATCGGCACCCACGCGCTCGACCTCACCCTTTGGATGATGAACAACTACAAGCCCAAGATGGTAGTCGGCAACGTCTACAAAAAGCTCGGGGATCAGAAGCGCTCCGGCAACGCATGGGGCGAATGGGATCCCGCGCAGTACACCGTCGAGGATTCGGCCTTCGGTTTCGTCACCATGGAAAACGGCGCGACTATCTCCGTCGAAGCGAGCTGGGCTCTCAATATTGCCGACCCCAACGAGGCCGTCACATATCTTTGCGGCGACAAGGCGGGCGCGGATATGCGCGGCGGACTTCACTTGAACTATGTCAAGTACGGTCGCCAGTGCATCGAGACTCCGAACTTTGAGGCCGGCGGAGCCGCATTCTTCGAGGGCGCGACCGACGACCCCTCCGAGCTTGAAGCCCGCGCCTTTATCGAGGCTATCATCAACGACACCGAGGTCAGCACCAAGCCGGAGCAGGCACTCGTTGTAACGCAGATACTCGAAGGAATATATGAATCTGCCAAGCAAGGCAAACCTTTTTATTTTGAGTAATATCACGCACATTGCGAGCCTTTTGCTCCTTTGCGTATCTCGATACGCGTCAGTCGCAAAAAACTCACACTGCACGCAATCTTACTCAAAATACGTTGTATCATATCACGCACATTGCGAGCCTTTTGCTCCTTTGCGTATCTCGATACGCGGCAGTCGCAAAAAACTCACACTGCACGCAATCTTACTCAAAATACGTTGAATCATATCACGCATATAGCGAGCCTTTTGCTCCTTTGCGTATCTCTGCGGCGGTCTGTGTGCGGCGATAATCGACCTTTAATTAAATTAATCCCCGACAGGAGTGAAAAATATGAAAATTGCAGTTCAGCTTTACAGTCTTCGAGACATTATAAAGGGCAGCGGCGAGGAGCTTCTTGCCATTCTCCCGAAGATAAAGGCTCTCGGCTATGACGGCGTTGAATTTGCCGGATATTTCGGCGTTGATGCGGAGACTCTGCGCGCGGCGCTCGACTCCGCCGGGCTCGTCGCTGTCGGTACGCACATCGCCATTGAGAGCTACTCGCCCGAAAACTTCGACGAAACAGCGGCGTTTTGCCGCACTCTCGGCATGAAGACCATGGGCATGGGCGGCGCCGACCACGAGACTCCCGAGGAGCTCAAGGCGACCTGCGCCGAGCTGAAAGCGGCGGACGAGCGGGCAGCAAAAATCGGCATGAGCGTCTATTATCACAACCACTGCTCGGAGTTCGAGCCGATTTCCGACGGCGTTATTCCGTTTGATGAGCTGAAGAAAGCCGCTCATCTCGAGATAGACACTTATTGGAGCTTCGTCGCCGGCCGGGATAACTACAAGCTCATCACCGAAAACCGCGACAGGATAGCTCAGCTCCATGTCAAGGACGGAATAGGCCACACTCCCAAGGCTCTCGGCGAGGGCGAGTGCGATATCCGCGAGGTTGTCCGCGCCGCAAAGGAGATAGGCTTGGAATGGCTGATAGTTGAAAACGATGACCCCGTGCCGAACGGTCTTGACGACATCGGCAGGAGCATAAAATATCTTAAATCCATCATCTGATTTTTAAAGGAGAGATAAAAAATGAAGTTAGGCGTATTCACCTGCCTTTTAGGCAATCTTCCGCTCGAAGAGGCACTCGGTTATTTCAAATCCAAAGGTCTTGAGATGGTCGAGATAGGCTGCGGCGGCTATCCCGGCAACTCCCACGCCGACCCCGACACCCTGCTCGCCGACCCCTCGGCTCTGAGTACCTTTAAGTCCACCGTCGCCGACAGCGGCCTTGAAATAAGCGCGCTCAGCTGTCACGGCAACCCCATCCACCCGAACAAGGCCATAGCAGCCGACTTCGACAGGACGATAAAGAACACGATTCTTCTCGCCGAAAAGCTCGGTATTCATCAGATAAACACCTTCTCCGGCTGCCCCGGCGACTCGGAAAATTCGAAATATCCCAACTGGGTCGTCTGCCCCTGGCCGAATGACTTCTCCGAGATACTCGAGTGGCAGTGGAACGAGGTTCTCATTCCCTATTGGACAAAGACCGTCGCCTTCGCCAAGGAGCACGGCGTTGACAAGATAGCCTTCGAGCTTCATCCCGGCTTCTGCGTCTACAACACCGAGAGTATGCTCAAAATACGCGAGGCCGTCGGCCCCGAGCTCGGCGCAAACTTCGATCCGAGCCACCTCATCTGGCAGGGCATGGATCCCATCGCCTGCATAAGAGCGCTCGGCGACGCTATCTTCCATTTCCACGCCAAGGACACGAAGATAGACAAATATAACACCGCCGTCAACGGCGTGCTCGACACTAAGCCCTATGCGGACGAGATCCACCGCTCGTGGATATTCCGCTCCGTCGGCTACGGCAACGACTACGCATATTGGAAGGACATGATCTCCAACCTGCGCATGGTCGGCTACGACTACGCCATCAGCATAGAGCATGAGGACTCCCTCATGAGCCAGGACGAGGGTCTTTCAAAGGCCGTAGACTTCCTCAAGGACGTTCTTATAACCCAGAACACCGGCGATATGTGGTGGGTGTGATAAGCTTTTTTGCGAAATATTTTTATATCGGGAGTATACAAAACAATGGATAAAAGTAAGAAGATAGGTTTTGCCGTTATAGGCTACGGCGGAATGGGCAGCTGGCACGCATCGACCTGCGCGGACGATTTCAAAGACACGGCTGAACTCATAGGCATCTATGATATCAAGCCCGAGAGGCGCGCGGCTGCCGAGGCTGAGGGCATTCACGCTTTCTCTTCGCGCGAGGAACTGCTCGCCGACGAGAGAATCGACCTCGTCACCGTTGCAACGCCCAACGATGTACATAAAGAAATAGCCATAGCCGCCATGGCGGCGGGCAAGAATGTTATCTCCGAGAAGCCCGTGGCGCTGAGCCAAGAGGAGCTCGAGGAGATGATAGCCGCGTCCAAAAAGTACGGCAAGCTCTTCACCGTCCATCAAAACAGACGCTGGGATCCGGATTTCAAGTGCGTCCAGAAGATCCTCGCGGATAACGAACTCGGCAAGGTGTTCCGCATAGAGTCCCGTGTTCAGGGCTCTCGCGGCATCCCCGGCGACTGGCGCAATCAGAAGGTGCACGGCGGCGGAATGGTGCTCGATTGGGGCATCCACCTGCTCGATCAGGCTCTGTGCATCGGCGAGGGCAGAAAGCTTATCTCCGTCTATGCGGAGCTCACAAACGTCACCAACGAGGAGTGCGACGACGGCTTCAGAGCCACGCTCATCTTCGAGGGCGACCTGTCGATGTATGTCGAGGTCACTACGAGCAACTTTATAGAGCTTCCCCGCTGGTATATACTCGGCGAGAACGGCTCGGCGGTTATAAACGACTGGGAGGTAAACGGCGAGATAGTCAAGGTCTCCGATTGGGAGAACCGCGACGCGGTGCCGATACTTGCGGGCGTGGGGCTGACTAAGACCATGGCTCCGAGAACCGACGATACCATAAAGCGCTACAGCCTGCCCGAGGTCGACTCGAGGTGGACGCAGTTCTACGAGAATGTTTTTGCGACTCTCCGCGGAGAAGAAAAACAGCTTATAACCCACGACCAGCAGCGCAGACTGCTCAAGCTCGTTGACGCGATATTCGAGAGCGGAACCGAGAACAAGGTCGTTTTCTTCGACAAATAAAGCACATAAAAAAACAGCCTGCCGCCGCGCAGCGAAAGCCGAAAAACTTTTGCCGCGCGGCGGTCTTTATTTTGAGCAGAAAATCCACGCCGAGCCTGTTTGGGTGCGGAAACGGTCGAATTTCCATGCGAATTGCACAAAAACACCTCTGAGATTTTGGGTATAATAATCAAGAAGTAGAGATTTGTGAACAAAAAATGAAAATTTGCTTTTTTCGATTGACTAACAGTCATTTTTGTAGTAAAGTATCATACGCAAAAGAAAGTGACCGGCGGTCAGTAAGGAGGCGAGCCTATGCCGACGGTTGAGGAAAACAAGAACGAGAAGCGCTCGAAGCTTATGGATGCCGCGCATTCGCTCTTTACGAGCGGCAGTGCGCTCAAGCCCCCGACGATAGACGAGGTCGTCAAGCTGGCAGGCGTTGCAAAGGGTACGTTTTATCTCTATTTCAAAGATAAATACGAGCTTATGGATCAGCTCTTTTTGAAAAAGCTCGCCGAATGCGTCAACTCCGCGCTCTTTAAAACGCGGCAGCATTTTGCGGGGCGGCAGACGGACGACGCGGAGCGGGTGAATACCTTTCTCGATAACGTCTTTGTGTATATCGAGGAGAACAAAGCGTTTTTGCCGCTTGTCAGAGATCGCGTGTCCTCCTGCTACCGCATGATGCTCAAGGGCAGGGAGACCGAGCTCAAGGACGCTTACGGCAGCCTTGTAAAGCTTTTTCTTGCGCACGGCTACACCGAATATGAGAGCGAGATGAACATATATATGTTGGTTTCGATGCTCACATCCGTAAGCTGCGATGGTGCGGTTCACGGCGAGCCGTATAAGCTCGACGAGATAAAGCACGGTATGCAGCGTCTTGTCAATAAACTTTTAGCCAATAAGGAGGAGAGGGATTATGATATCTAAAAAGTTAGCCAAGTGGATAGCTTATCATCCCAAAACTGTTCTGATAGTTTGCCTTATACTGATAATCCCGTCAATAATCGGATATTTTCTGACGGGCGTCAATTATGACATACTGTCATATCTGCCCGAAAATCTCGAGTCCGTGCAGGGCGAACAGATACTCGACGAGACTTTCCACAACTCGGCAAGTTCGTTCATTATAGTCAAGGACACGGAGCCCAAGGATATCCAAAAGCTTGAGGAGCAGATACGCAAGGTCGAGGGCGTCAGCAATGTTATCGGCGCTACCGACATAGCGGATGTGACTATCCCCAAGGAGATACTTCCCGAGGTGCTCACCAATGTGTTCTATTCGCAGGACGGCAGCTCGACGCTGATAATGGTTCAGTATGCGAACTCCGGCTCCTCCCAGATAACCATGGACGCAATAGCCTCCATACGCAAGATAATGAACAAGAATATGCTCCTGAGCGGTCTTTCGGCGATAACCGTCGATACCAAAGACCTGACAAACAGCCAGGCTCCGCTCTATGTTGTGATAGCCATCGCCTTAGCGCTCATAGCCCTGTCGTTTACGATGACCTCGTGGGTGCTCCCGTTCGTGCTGCTTGCGGCGCTGGGAACCGCGGTCATATATAACATGGGCACGAATATAATCTTCGGCGAGATATCGTTCATAACAAAGAGTATCGCCGCTATCCTTCAGCTCGGCGTCACGGTCGACTACTCGGTCTTCCTCATGGACAGATTTGAGGAGGAGAAGAAGCGCCACGACACAAACAGAGACGCCATGGCGGCGGCGATAGACTCGACTTTTACCTCCCTCATGGGCAGCTCGCTGACCACCGTTTTCGGCTTCCTTGCGCTGTGCTTCATGAGCTTCACGCTCGGCAAGGACATGGGCCTTGTCATGGCGAAGGGCGTTATCCTCGGCGTTATAACCGTCGTCACCTTCCTGCCCGCGCTGATACTCATGCTCGACAAGGTTATCGAAAAGACGCGCCACAAGAGCCTCGCGCCGAAGTTTAACAAGCTGAGCGACTTTGCGATAAAGCACAGAAGAGTCATGGCGATAATCTTCCTGGTGCTCTTTATCCCCTCCTATTTCCTGCAGAGCAACGTCAAGAAGTATTACAATATGGATAAGGCGATACCGCAGGATCTGCCCTCGATATCCGCGCTCAACACGATGAAGAAGGATTTCAACATGGCGACGACCCACTTCATCATCCTTGACGACAAGATAAGCGAGGCAAATATAAACGCTCTGACGAGCGAGCTGAACGAGGTCGAGGGCGTCACCAATGTCCTCTCACTCAACAGCTTCATCGGCACGGCAATTCCCAACGCCATGCTCCCCGATTCCATAAAGGAGATATGCGTCCAGGACGGAAAGCAGCTCATGATGCTCAACTCCTCCTACTCGGCGGCAACCGACGAGGAGAATGCGCAGATAGATAAAATAACCTCGATAGTCAAGAAATACGACGAGGGCGGAATACTGACGGGAGAAGGTGTTTTGACAAAGGATTTGATATCGGTTGCCGAGAAGGACTTCATAGTCACCGGAGCCATATCAATGCTTGCAATATTCATCCTTGTTGCGATAGTATTCAAGTCTCTGACGATACCGCTGATACTTGTAGCGTCCATAGAGCTTGCCATTTGGGTCAACATCAGCATCTCGACTCTGACGGGTACGACGATATGCTTCATAGCGCCGACCATTATAAGCTGCGTGCAGCTGGGCGCAACGGTCGACTACGCGATACTCATGACCACGAGATTCAGAGAAGAGCTTCAGAAGAGCGGCGATAAGCTCAAGGCTATCAAAACAGCCGCGCAGGAGTCGAGCAAATCTATCTTCCAGAGCGCACTCGTGTTCTTCAGCGCAACCTTCGGAGTCTACTGCATCTGCGATATCGATATAGTCAAGGGCGTGTGCCTCATGCTCGCAAGAGGCTCCGTTATCAGTGCATTCGTCATTATGGTTATGCTCCCCGGCATACTCACAATCTGCGAAGGCATTATCAATAAAACATCCGTCGGCTGGCGTGCTCCCCGCGTTAAAAAGGAGCGCAAGAGCTGCAAGGCCAAGGCTTGAATAAGGAGGGCAATAAAAATGAAGAAAAACTTTATTCTCAAATCGGCGCTTTGCCTCACCCTCGCGGCGAGCATACTCACCATGGGCGCCTGCAAGAGCACGGGCGATAACGGCGATACCACTTCGGCATCCGGCGACGAGCAGTCTGCGCCCGTATACTATACCGACACCCCCGGCTCCGTCAAAAAGAGCGAGACCGTCTATGTCAACATGGACAATGGCGGAAAGGTCAAGGATATAACCGTCACCGATTGGCTCCACACCGACAAGGGTCAGGTCAAGGTCAGCGACACAAGCTCGCTGAAGAATATAACCAATGTCAAGAGCAATATAAAGCCCGTCAGTGAAAACGGCGGAATCACCTGGCATATGGACACCACCGACCTCTATTACAGCGGCAAGAGCAATAAGGAACTGCCCGTAAAGATAGACATCAAATATTTCCTCGACGGCAAAGAGATGTCCGCCAAGAAGATTTCCGGCAAGAGCGGCAAGGTCGAGATAAAGATATCCGTTGAAAACAATCTCTACAAAACAGAGAAGATAAACGGCAAGAATGTTAAAATCTACAACCCCATCGCAGTAGTGGGCGGCATGGTTCTGCCCGAGGGTCAGTTCCGGAATATGACCCTGACAAACGGCAAGCTCATCGGCGACGGTACAAAGCAGATAGCGCTCGTCGTCAGTATGCCCGGAATCAACGAGACCCTCGGCCTCGACAAGCTCAATATAGAGGATTTGAACTTCGCCACGGAGTTCACCCTTTCGGCGTACGTCGAGAACTTCTCGCTCGGCAATATGTACTTTGCGGCCGTACCGCTGTCCATGCTCGGCACGGAGTTCAAGATGCCCGACAGCCTCGATGACCTCCAGACCACTCTCGGCCAGCTCAAGGAGCTCGAAAAGGCGCTCAATTCAATGGATCCCAATAAGGTTATCACGAGCCTTATGACCAACAAGACGAAGATAAACGAGCTTGTCAACACGATGAACGAGGCAGTTGAGCTCTATCAGAACAACCGCGTCCTCTTCGAGATTCTGCCCAAGTATATGACCGAAGAGAACATCGCGAAGTTCAAGAAGCTCTTCAACAGCCTTGACCCCAATGAGCTCAAGGAAGTCATAACCCTGCTCAACAACCCTGTGCTCCAGAAGTTCTTCAAGAACCTGCCCGAGATAGCAGAGAACATGAACGATGTCCTGCCTATTATTCAGGAGTTCTCAAAGGATATGTCCGACCCCGAGGTTCAGAAGGCAATAAACAACCTGCCCAAGACCCTCGAGCAGCTCTCCGAGATACAGAAGACCATTGACGACAATCAGGAGCTCATAGACGGACTCGCCAAGCTCATGAGCAAGGAGAATGTCCAGAAGCTCAACGACCTTATCGACAGCATCGATTCCGGCAACTATGCGGGCAAGCTTCAAAAGTACGGCGTGCTCGCCGAGGATGCCGATGACCTGATAGCGAAGCTCCAGGCGATGATCTCCTATGGCACGACCTATGATATCTATACCGAGAAGACCCCCGGCACCGAGTCTAACGTCATGTTCATCTATCAGACTGCGCCTATTGCTTCAAGCAGCAGCACCTCTACAACCGCAACCGACACCACCGAGCCGCTTCCGTGGTACAAGAAGATATTCAAAAAATAAAATCAGAAGCTTAAAAGACTGCGAACTGCGGGAGTTTCCTGCGGTTCACAGTCTTTTTTGAGGACAAAAACGGAGAAGTGTCCAAAAATACGACACTTTCCGAAAGGTGAGATTTTTTGGCACAAAACAGAAATTTTGACCGTGTGAAAAAATAACCGGGACTGTTATAATATATCCAAAGACCGACGGACGCGGCAGTCCCTCTTTTCCATCTTTTCCCTTATTCCTTATAAATTCTGCCAAGTCTGTCGGTTTCATTTACAGCGAAAGGACAGTGTCAAAAGCAGCTTCCTTAACCCACAAAACCGGAAGAGCGGCTTTTTTCGTCGCTGCCGATGCCGTACTCAAACAGACAGATAAGGACAGAAACAAGGCGTTTCACTCCATTGTGGATCTTGCGGAGAAATTCATGGGCGAGGCACAGCAGCTCTGGACATCGTGCCCGCACCACGTCGCCAAGCACACGAACTACAAGAGCGACTACACAAAATAACCAACCACTTGCGATTACTATCCTCCAAAATAGTTATTGCCTTTCCAAATGACGGCGGGAGCGCATCGGATATCCGATGCGCTCCTGCTGTTTTGTTATTTGCCGTTTTTCTCTTCGAGTGCCTTGCGAAGTGCTGTTGCGAACTGATCGGGGCACGAGGTCTGCTTGAAGCCGCAGCGTATGCCGTCGAACCTGTCGATAACGTCCTCGGCGTTCATGCCCTCGACTATCGAGGATATGCCCGAGAGGTTGCCGTTGCAGCCGCCCGTGAAGCGAACATTGTGAACGGTGTTGTCATCGTCGAGATCAAAGTCGATTCGCCTTGAGCAGGTGCCGTGAGTTTTATATGAATATGTCATATGCGTTCCTCCGTTTTGTTATATTACTCATATTCTAACCTAAAACGGAGGCTTTTTCAATATGTCGGGGAAATTACATCAGGATATACATAAGAGCGAATATCAGCAGCATATCCGCGCCGTCCGCCGCAAGGAATATAATAAGCGAAAGCAGAAGCAGCTTATCGTCGTCAACGGGGGGCGCGGGCGGATTTTGCGGCTTCTGCGGTTCCGGTGTTTTCGGCGGCTCGGGATTTTTGCACTGTGCGCCGCTTTCTTTTATGGCCGCGCGCTTTTGCATCTCCTTTGCGCTGGCTATAGCTCTCTCGCGCATTCGCCGCAGCTCGTTTTCCGTATATGCGGGCATACCTATTTCCTCCCGAGTTCCTCTATCATCGGCAAAAGGTCAATGAGCTTTATCAGCTGCATGGCGTCGTCGGCTCTGCGGCGGCGCGGCTCGCTTAAAAGCGGACGAAGAGCGGCTATGAGGTCGCAGCGGCTGTCGCGGCGGTTCATCGCGCTCATTATCTGCGCTATCTTCGCCATTGCGGTCGGGTCTAAAGAAAAGCCCTGCCCGCCGCCCTCCTGCTCCTGCTCCGCCGAGCCGAGCAGACTGCGCGCAGCGTCGCCGAGCGCCTTCATGTCGTCGTCGCTTAAAGAGGAGAGTATGTCGCCGATGTTGTCCATAGCTTACCCCTTGCCGTTTACTCCGAATTTCTTCATCAGCCTCTGTGCCTCCGGACTTTGCAGCAGCTTTTCGAGAGCCGATTTGTCGCTCAGAACCTCGTTTAGCCTCTGCCGTTTTTCCTCGCTCAGCTGTTTTGACAGCGCAGCCGCCGCCTTTTCGGGGTCGGGGGAGTCCTTGCCGCCGAGACTGCCGGCGAGCGCCATAAGCTGTTCGGGCGTCATACTCCCGCTGCCGTTAATATTGCTCATTGCAAAACCACCTTTTTTCATATATAATAAACTTATGCACGCATACGGCGCATAGAACCTGCCGGCGTGCGGTCATTATGCGGACTTGAAGTCCGAAAACGGGGCGAAACAATGCGGATACTTGTTATTTCCGATTCTCACGGTATGCCCTCGCGCATACTCGATGCCGTTGAAGCTCATCCCGAGGCGGAAGCTTTGATTTTTCTCGGCGACGGAGAGAGCGACATCGAAATGCTCGAGAGCTGTTGCCGCAGCCTGCCGAGCATGATAAGAGTCGCCGGCAACTGCGACTTTTCCTCGAAGCTGCCGCTCATGCGGGTGGTGACTCTCGGCGGCAAGAAAATTTACTGCACCCACGGCCACGCCGAGCACGTCAAGTACGGCACGGACGAGCTTATTTGCCGCGCAAGGCAGGAGGGTGCCGACATAGTATTATACGGCCATACCCACTCGGGTGTTACCGCATATGACGACGGGCTCTATATAATGAACCCCGGCAGCATACGCGACGGGCACTACGGAATGATAGACATAGTGCCCGGCGGAATAATGCTCAACGAAGCGAAACTTTGAGGTGAAAAATGTCTGCTCCGCTTTTCGAAGCCGTTAAGGCGCACGCAAAAAAGCAAAAGGTCAGTATGCATATGCCCGCGCACAAGGGGAATTTCTCCGCGCTCGGGAGTATACAGGACTTTGATATAACGGAGATACCGGACACCGGCAGCCTCTTTGACGGCGAGGGCGCAACGGCTCTCGCGGAGGCGCAGGCGCAAAAGCTGTTCGGCTCTGCGGCGACGTTTATGAGCGCCGGGGGCTGCACGCTCTGCATTCAGGCCATGCTCAGAGCCGCCGCGCCGAGAGGCGGAAAGGTCGTCTGCGGGCGCGTTGTTCACCGCAGCGCGATAAACGCCATGTCCCTGCTTGGCATAGAGCCCGTCTGGGTTCTGCCGGACGGCAGCGCGGGAGAGCTGTTCTCGGGGCGCATAACGGCTGATAATGTCCGCCGCGCGCTCAAAAAAACGCCCGACGCAAGGGCGGTGTATCTGACCTCACCCGACTACTTCGGGGTGCTCTCCGATATCGGCGCGATAGCGGACGCAGCGCGCGAGTTCGGCGTGCCGCTGCTTGTCGACTGCGCCCACGGAGCGCATCTTAAATTTTTGGAAAAGGATATCTCTCCGCTCGCCCTCGGCGCTTCAATGAGCGCGGAGAGCGCGCATAAAACCCTGCCCGTCCTAACGGGCGGCGCGTGGCTTCAGATAGGCGACGAAAGCTTTGTGCCGGAGATACGCCGCGCAATGGCTCTTTTCGGCTCAACGAGCCCGTCCTATCCGATAATGATATCTTTAGACCTTGCGCGTGATTGGCTGGAGAATAACGCGGGCGAATTTGTCCGCCTGAGCCGCCGTGTGCAAAGGACCGCGGAGCTCTGCCGCTCGTTGGGATTAGCTTTGCCCGAGGGCGACTGCGACCCGACGCGCATAGCCTTTGATGTTCGGCGTTTCGGCTTTGACGGCGAGGATGTCGGCGAGCTGCTGCGCGGGCACGGAATCGAGCCCGAATATGCGGGGCTCGGAAAGATAATTCTCATCCCCTCCGTCATGAACACGGACAGGGACTTCGACAGGCTCGACGAAGCGCTGAAATCGATATTTTCAAAAGCCGAGCCGAGCGGCAAAAAGCCCGCGGGGGTCAACGCATTTTTGCCGCAGACCGCCATGGCACCGCGCGAAGCGCTGCTCGCGGAATGCGAATATATTGATATCGATTTCGCCCTCGGACGGACGGTTGCTGAGGCGTATTGCCCGTGCCCGCCCGCCATTCCCGCCGCTATGCCGGGGGAGATACTCGGCGAAAGGGAAATCGAGGCGCTTCGCAGATACGGTATTTTCAATATAAAAGTTGTAAAATAGCCGAAGATGTTTTATAATATTATTGAGTAAGATATGCAAGTAAAACAGAAAGGAGCCTTTCCGATGAAACTCATCATTGCGATAATCAGCAACGACGACTCGTACGACGTATTAAGCGAGCTGACAAAGGTCGGCTTTGACGCAACAAAGCTGTCGACAACGGGCGGCTTTTTAAGCGCGGGCAACGTCACCCTGCTCATAGGCGTTGAGGACAGCCGCGTTGACGACGTCATGGAGATACTCAGGGAAAACTGCTCCAGACGCACTCAGCTCATGAGCGCCGCCCCCGCCTACAATGCGGAGAGCTTCGTCACCCTGCCCGTTCAGGTGGCGATCGGCGGAGCGACTGTGTTCGTTGTGAACATGGCGGATTTTTATAAGCTGTAACGCCGGAGAATATATGGGATTTGAATCTTTGCAAATATCGGAGCCGCTGAAAAAGGCTCTGAGTTCCTCAGTGAACTCAGGGCGTTTTCCCCATGCCGCGATACTCGAGGATGAGGACGGCGAACGCCTTATGCAGACCGCAAAGACCCTCGCCGCCGCGCTGGTGTGCTCGGGGGAGGGCAAGCCCTGCGGCAGATGCATAAACTGCCTCAAGGCACTCTCCGATTCGCATCCCGATATAAAAATATTCGAGCCCGACCCCAAAACGGATAATTTCAAGATTGAAACCGTCCGTGAGCTGCGCTCGGATGCCTACATAGTCGCAAACGAGGCGGACAGAAAGGTGTATATCCTGAAGGACGCGCAGAATATGCTCGTCCCCGCGCAGAATGCACTGCTCAAGGTGCTCGAGGAGCCGCCGGAGGGCGTGTGCTTTCTGCTGCTGACGGATGACAGAAACGTGTTTTTGCAGACCGTCCTCTCCCGCTGTGCCGTGTTTTCGCAGGGCGGCGGCAGGCGAGTGGACAGCGGCGTTTTGGACGCCGCGAGGGCTGTGGCGGCGGCCGTGCCGGAGGCTAACGAATATCCCCTGCTCGCGGCGACGGCGGCATTTGAAAAGGATAAGACGCTGTTCAGAGCCGCCTTGCAGGTTCTGCCGGAATTTTTCCGCGCTGCGGTGCTGATAAAATCCGGAGCCGAAGCGCCCGAGGAGTATAGGGACACGGCGCAAAAGCTCGCCGTTAATATAACCACGGCGAATCTCATGCGAATGATAACCTGTATAGACGGACTCGCGGCAGCATTTGAAAGAAACGAAAATTACACTCTGCTCATTACCCGTATGTGCGCCGAGCTGCGCCGTGCGTCGGGCAGATGAAAGGATGGAATATATGGCTCAGGTCATAGGAGTTAAATTCAGAGAGGTCGGAAAGGTCTATTATTTCGACCCTCTCGACAATAAATTCGAAAAGGGCGATTATGTTATCGTCGAGACTGTTCGCGGAATGGAGTGCGGCGAAGTGGCGCTCGAAAACAGCGAGGTCAGCGACGAGGAGATAGTCAAGCCCCTGAAGTCCGTGGTGCGCCGCGCGACGGACGAGGATCTCAAGATAGTCGAGGAGAACCGCAAAAAGGAGCAGGAGGCTTTTGATATCTGCCTTCAGAAGATAGCCGACCACGGGCTTGACATGATGAAGCTCGTCAATGTCGAATACGCCTTTGACGGCAAGAAGATACTCTTCTATTATACCTCCGATGTCAGAGTCGATTTCCGCGAGCTTGTCAAGGACCTTGCCCGCGTGTTCCGCACGAGAATAGAGCTCAGGCAGATAGGCGTGCGCGACGGCTCGAAGATGCTCGGCGGTCTGGGTATGTGCGGCAGACCGTTCTGCTGCAGCACGTTTATAGGCGACTTCCAGCCGGTGTCGATAAAGATGGCAAAGGAGCAGGGTCTCTCGCTCAATCCGGTCAAGATAAGCGGCACCTGCGGCAGGCTCATGTGCTGCCTGAAATATGAGCAGGACAACTACGAGTATCTTCTGAAGATAACCCCGAAGCAGGGCGCTCTCGTCGAGACTCCCGAGGGCAGGGGAACGGTAGTCGAGGTGAACCTCCTCTCCGGCCAGCTCAAGGTCAGGCTCGACCGCTGCCCCGATGCCGCGCCGCACGCGTTCGGCCGCCGCGAGGTAAAGACCATAAAGGACGGCAAAATTAAGGTTGAACGCTCCGAGCTTGAGGCTCTCAAGGGAATAGAATAAATACGGGCATAATTTACTCTTGATTTTTCAATATAATGTGTTACAATGATTATACAGCATATGCGGAGATTCTCCGCCGATTGCTGACAGATAAATTGATTAAGGAGGATTGACTAATGGCTTATCATATCAGCGACGATTGCATTTCCTGCGGCGCTTGCGAGGCTGAGTGCCCCGTAGGAGCTATTTCCGAGGGCGACGGCAAGTATGAGATCAACGCGGATCTCTGCACCGAGTGCGGTTCCTGCGCAGATGCTTGCCCTGTTGGAGCTCCCCAGCAGTAATCAATCTTTACATCGGAAAAGTCTGTACAGCTTATGCTGTGCGGACTTTTTACTTTTATATATAAAAAAATCATCCTCCGTATGGTGCCATACGGAGGACGTTTTATGCTTTTGAATCAGCTGATCAGCCGAGCTTCGGCTTGAGAACGGTCTCATAGAAATTGTCGACTGCCGCGTAGAAATCCTCGACGCCGCCGTCGTTCTTGATGACATAGTTCGCCATCTTCTCGCTCTCGCTGGTGTGGAAGATCTCCTCCTCGTGGAGATCGTTCTCGCGGAGCTTTTCAACGCTCTTGCCGTCGCGCTCGGAGCCGCGGGCTATCATTCTCTGATAACGAACCTCGTCGTCGCTGATAACAACGTCAACAAGGATGAAATCCTCGCCGAAGGCCTTGCGGAAAATCTCTATATCCGAGGGCGGACGAATGCCGGAAACAAGGTAGTTCGGAGCGTCCGACTCCTTTATCTTCTTGACTATCATCTCGGGGAAGAAGGTCTGGCCGAATTCGCCCATGTACTTCTTGCTGGTGGCGTGAAGATTGTCGCGGGTCAGCTCAAGGCCGTCCTTGGTTGCGAGCTCGCGGACAACGTCGCCGATGGAAATCATCGGGAAGCCGTACTTCTGAGCAACATAATCAAGGAAGAAATCCTTGCCTGTGCCGTTCTTACCGACAGCTGCTAAAATCATAATTTATACCTCCAATTTGTTTTCGCAAATATTATATATTATGCCGCAGGCTTTGTCAATTCCCGATTCGGTCGGCGCCGTGAATCCGCACGCATATCGCGGTCATATCGTCGGATTTTTTTCCTTTGCGGCGGCTCAGTGCGGCGGCGGTCAGCTCCTCGGCGAGCCCCTGAGCGTCCCCCCGCCAGGAGCGAAGGAGCTTCAATATCCACTCGCTGCCGTCCGCAGCCACGCCGTCCGATATCATAACCACCGTATCGCCCTCGCGCAGCTCGGTGCCCGCCGTTGAAAAACCTATGCGGCTGAGTATTCCCACCGGGAGCGACGGCAGCTCGAGTATCGCCGTGCGCCCCGCGCGTTTTATGAAGCACGGCGCAGCGCCGGCCTTGAAGAAGCTTATCTCGCCCGAGTAGGGGTCGAGCGACGCTATGTCGAGCGTTGCAAGGCTCTCGTCCTCGCTCTTTGCTATGAGCGCGGTGTTGACGGTTCTGAGCGCCGCCTCGCAGGAGAGCCCCGAGCAGATGAGCGAAGCGAAAAGGTCTGTCGCCATAGCGGAATCGACGGCGGCGCGCCTGCCCGTCCCCATGCCGTCGCTCAAAATTATCACATTCCGCCCGTCCTCGAGCCCCACGCAATCGCAGCAGTCGCCGCAGTCCCCGTCGTCCGAGGCGGGGCGCTGATCGGAGCCTATTTCAAAGCAAAAGCGCGGCTTTTCGCCGAAGGTCAGCTCGACTCCGCCCTCTGTGTCGCGTATGGCGGGGAGAGCCAAAGCCGCTCCGAGCTCTTGAGAGAGCGTGTCGGCGGCTTTTCGCAGGACGGAGTTTTCCGGCAGCTCCGCAGCTTTCGCCGTGAGCTTAATATGCCCCTCGCAGTCTCTTTTGCAGCAGGCGGAGATAATATTCAATCCGAGTTCGCCGAGCACGTCAACGGCGCAGGAGGTCTGCGCGGGGAGGAACATTTCGCTCCTTGCCGTCTGCGCGGCGATTTCGCCTATGATATCGGCCATCGCGCCGAAGCTGTCCGCAACGGCACGGCGGAGCTGGTTTGTCTTTTGCGCCGCGCAAGCCGATGCGACGCTGCCCGCAAAAATTCGGTTGAAGCTTTCGGCTACAGCGTAAGACTTCGCACATTCGGCGCAGAACTCCGCGCCCAATTCCTCCGAAGTTATATGATTTTCCTCACGCAGTATTTTTATCGCGTCCGAAAACGCTCGCTCTCGGAGCTTTTCTCTCTTCCCGGCGCACTTCCCGCACCCGGCGCAGACGCTCTGCTTGACCCTCGCGGTCATTATCTCCGCCCCGTCCGGGCGCACGGAGTCTATTCTCTTGCCCGCCCGTTCGATGCATCGCCCTACGCCCTCGAGCGCACTCTCCGCGTCGTTGAGGCGGCGGCACAGCTCCCCTCGCTCGCCGTCGGGCGCATATTCCTGCGCGGGGCTCAGCTTTTCCCGCAGCTTTTCGAGCCTTGCACGCGGTATGAGCACGAAAATCAGAGCCGCCGCCGCGCTCTCGGCGATAGCCGCCACCGCCTGCGGGCTCGGGGAGATGACCGCGCTTATTCCGCAGATGCAGATAAATGCCGCCGAAATACCGAACTGACCGAATTTCGAGAACAGCCCGGCACAGAGCCCCGCAGCCGCGTATACGGCGCCCAAAGCGGGCTCGCCGCAAGCCGCCGCGAGCGCCGCGCCCGAGCAGATTCCGCCTATTGCGCCGCCCGATTCACGCAGGGCGAAGCACAGCAGCATGACGGCGAGAGCCGCCGCAGTCCCGGCGGGACGGAAGTTCAGTATATTGAGCCGGGCGAAAGCGGTCAGCGCCGCGCAGCAGGAGACGGCGATGCAGATTATATCGTGCCTGCCGAGAGCGTTTGATTTATTTTTGCGCTCCGTAAGACGGAGGGAACGCGAGAAAAAATATGTCATCCCGCCCGCGAGAATGCAGTCGGAGAGAAAGCTCACAACGCCGTTTAGCGTGAAGCCCTCGACGAGCAGCACGGCCATGCCCGTAGACGCACAGCAAAGCGCGGCGGAGACGGGAGCCGTGCGCCGCACGCAGTCCTCGCCGCGCAGACGGTTGACGGAAAAATTTATCAGCGCTGTTCCCGCGACGCACGCCATGTATCTTATTCCCTCCGTGCCCGAAAAGGACAGCAGATAGCCCGAGAGCGAGCCGACCGCCGCCGCAAGGGCGTAGGGCTGAACCGCCGCCGCGGAAAAAGCGAGCGCGAGAGGGGACAGTCTGCCGAAAATTTTTGCGTGCGCGAGCAGCAGCCCGGCGGCGCACGAAAAAACGCATTTAAACGCGTGGATGAGCTTCCTGCGCTTTTCTTCATCTATGAATTTGAGCTTGTCCGAGTTTATCCTTGATTTCTCCATTTTTTTCACTTCTCTTTTAGATATTGCGCCGCGACGAAAACCTGTGCGGGCTGTTTTGACACAATTATTATTTTATATTTTCACATATAAAAAATCTGTCAAAAATACCGCGGCAAAAAACACAAGCTTTTGCCGCGGTATAGCGAGAAGTGTCAATATTGAATTTTAACGGTAGAACAAGTTCGCAATAAAGCTCACGGCATGGACGATGCCGAACAGCAGGCTGCGCAGGACGAAGAACGTGCGGCCGAGAAAAGTGAACGAAGTTCGCTCCGAATATTCGGTGGCGGCGTTCGGTGTCTCGGTCATTATTGCGGAATTTGTCATGTATATGTTCCTGCAAACGTCCTCGGGGAGAAAGTCCATGGCGATTATTCCGTATGTCTTGCCGTCCTTGAAGTCGTACTTTTTGAGTCTGTGATTGATTATCCGCGAGTTCATCAGCGGCAGACCCAGTCCGACGCAGCTTGACAGGCATATGTTGAAGTTCTCGGGGTCTAACTCGGATTCGAGGAATGTTGTGACTGCCTGCCATTTTTTGCTGCCGCCGAGCTTATACGAATCCTGAACATAGAGGTGCGAATAGGTTTTGCCCGTTGAGGCTTTTTTCATGCTGCCCGATATGAAGTTTATGACCTCTTTTACGGGGACGTGCGGATATGCGCCGAAATCGAGGCCGCTGTTCTGATCGTCGAACTTCGAGCGGTCGGCTTTGACAACGCGCAGGAGAACTATCTTGCCGCGCACCTCGCCGAGGGTCGGAATACGGTTTTCGAGAAACCATATATCCTCTTGACCCTTTATGCACTGCTCGTAGAAGGCGTCGAAGAACACCGTGCCCGCCTTGCCGTTACCCTCCTTGAGCTGGAAAAGCACGGTCTCGCCGGGATTCTTCTTCAAAAAGTCGGCGCACATCTCAACGGCGTCCGCCGCCGTGAGCTTCTCGGCTTTTACGCCGTAAGCCTTTCGGCAGGAGGCCGCCGAGTGAACGGCAACCAGCCTTTTATCCTTTTGAAGCTCAAAGCGCATATCAAAGTAGCGTGCGCCGCGGTAGAGCTGCTCCGAGACGGAACCGTCCTGTGTCTTGAATATCGGACTGATGTCAACATACTTCGTCGAGCTGTCATGCGTGCCGGGCATATTTACGGCTGTTATCGGCACATCCGGCTTTATCGCGCTCATCCAGTTCGACCCGTCGATTTCACTCTCCGATTCTTCGGCAAAGGCGCAGGTGCTTATGCCGCCGAGCACAAATGAAGCGAGCGCGAGCGAAACGAATCTGAGAAGCTTCTTTTTCATGTTATTCTTCCTCCTTGAGATATATCTTGACGCTCGAATAAGTTTTTGCGGTGGAGCGGGTCAGATTGAGTCCGGCGTTCATGAGATTGGAGCCGGAGTAAACTCTCCCGTCGAAGTCGCAGTTGTAGCGCTTTTCGGGGTCGAGACCCTTGAACTTGAGAATGAAGAACGGCACTTCGGGCGCGCGCATGGTTACGACCGTCGCAAGAGCCTCGCTCTTGTCCTGCGCGACAAAGCTCCACGCGCAGCGATATCCGTCCTCGTAGGGACTTTTGAGCCGATAGAGGTCGCTCGAGTGAATGAGGTCATAGTATTTGTGGTATTCGTCAACCTGCTTTTTTACCTGCCCGCGCTCCTCTGCGCTCAGCTCATTCGGGTCAAGCTCGTAGCCGAACGTGCCCCAGAGCGCGACGTCGCCCTTTACTTTGTAATCCGTCCTGTCGCAGGCGGAGACGTGAGCGCCCATAGTCGAGGCGGGGTAGCACATCGAGGTGCCGAACTGAATCGTCAGCCGCTCTATTGGGTCGGTGTTGTCGCTCGCCCAGATCTGCTGAGAGAATGCGAGCATGGCGGGGTCGAAGCGCCCGCCGCCGCCCGAGCAGTTTTCAAAGAGCATATCGGGGAACGCGTCGCGTATCCTGCCCATGAGCTCGTATGTGCCGAGAATGAAGCGGTGGAAGAATTCGCCCTGCCTGTCCGCGGGGAGCAGAGCGGAGCCCGCGTCAGAAATATTGCGGTTAAAGTCCCATTTGATATAGTCTATTTTATATTTCGAGAGCACGGAGTACATCTGGTCGAAAATGTTGTCGCGCACATCTTTTCGGGACATATCGAGAACATACTGATGCCTGCCTATGCAGGGCTTGCGGTTCGGAACATGGACGCACCAGTCGGGGTGGGCGCGGAACAGCTCCGAGTCGGGGGAGATCATCTCCGGCTCGTACCATATTCCGAATTTCAGCCCGAGAGCGTTTACTCTGTCTATAAGCTCGCCCAGGCCGCCCTTGAGCTTGCTCTCGTTTACGAACCAGTCGCCCAGGGAGCTGCGATCGTCGTTGCGCTCGCCGAACCAGCCGTCGTCCATGACGAGCATATCCATGCCGAGCTCCTTTGCACGCTCGGCGAAGGAGACGAGCTTTTCCGTATCAAAATCAAAATATGCCGCCTCCCAGCTGTTTATCAGCAGGGGACGCTTTGCGGTTTTCCATTTGCCGCAGACGAGATTGTTGTTATAGAGCTTGTGATATGTGCGGCTCATCTCGCCTATGCCCGCGTTCGAATAGACGATAACCGCCTCGGGAGTCATAAAGCTCTCGCCGGGCTCAAGGCGCCAGGAGAAGTCATTGGGGTTTATGCCCATGACTATGCGTGAGGTGCCCGAGAAGTCGCATTCGGCGCAGAACTCGAAGTTGCCGCTGTAAACGAGATTGAAACCGTAGGCCTCGCCGCTGTCCTCGTCGGCATTTTCGGAGACGAGAGCCGCAAACGGGTTTTGACAGTGGCTCGAAACTCCGCGCTTGCTCGCAATTCCCTGAAGTCCGTGGGCGAGCGGGCGGCGCTCCTCGGAGCGCTCCTTGGCGTGTCTGCCGTAGAGAGTTATGAGGTCGTAATCCATGCTCGGCAGGTCGACGCACAGGCTCATCGCGCGTTCGATATCCGCAGGCTTCTGCGATGCGTTCTCGATTTTTGCGCTGCGTATGATTGCATCGAGCGCGTTGAATACGGTATATATGAGCGTGACGCGAATATCGGTCACTCTGTCCGCCATATAGATTTCGAGCGTGTCCGCCTCGCTGTCGCTGTTGAGGTAAACAGACGGCAGGGGCTCGGCGGACGGCTTGCCCGCGTATATCCTGTGCCCCTCATAGCGCATATCGGTGACGGTGTTGCCGTCCGCATTTTTTATTGATAACGCGCTCACCCTGAAATCTCCGCAGCCGTTGCAGCCGTATTCCATGGGCGCGCAGTCGGGCGAAAAATCATGCGAGTCGGTATAGTGCTCATTGGTCAGCGGGCTGAACGACGCGCAGCGCGGACGAAACGAACGGGCCTCAAGCCCCTCGGTGTCGGCTATCTTGCTGCCGTAATATAAATTGACGAGCTGGTCGGAGTCGACGACTCCGATAACATAGCTCGAATTGGGAGTGTCAAGCTTGAATATCCTGTTCTTGCTGTCAAAATTTATCATTGTATATTATCCTCCGTTGCGGTTTTATTTTTCGTCAAAGCGTTCGAGAGCTTCGTGTTATGCCTCTACCTCTCCGAGAGAGGGCAGGCCTCCGCGCCTTAAAAACTCCTCGAAGAGCTGTTTTTTGTATTCTTCGGGGTAGTCGTAGCCCCAGAGCATTTTTATCGCGGCGAAGTTTTCAAAGGTTTCGTCGGGATAAACTTTCGCGCTGCCGACCGAGTAGGGCAGGGGGAATTCAACCGTGCCGTCGGAGGCTATAAAATATTCCTCGGCTATAGAACAGGCGACTCTGTTCGCCTCCTGCTTCGGATATTCCTCGTCGAATTTTATTTTTGTTATCGGAAACATTACTGTCTTTGCGTCAGCTCTGCGGTAGAACTCTGGCGAAGCGCCGCTGTGCCCATGGTGGGACTGCTGCATAATGTCGCAGCCGAGCGTTTTTTCTGTGTAGCGCGCCGTCATTATGTCGCTCTCGACATCTGCGGCGTCGCCGGGGAATATTATCCTCGTCCCGTCTGCCTCGAGCGCGAGCACGCATGAAGTGTTGTTGAAGTTTTCGAGACTTTGAGGCCAAACGTCCTCCTGAGTGCAGAGCACGTCAAAGCGAAGATTGCGCACGAAGAACCGCTGCCCCGTGTGGAGCTTTACGGCGGGAATATTGCAGGAGCGGGCGCAGTCCTCAAACCGCCTTATATATTTCTTGTTGGACTCGCCCCAGCTCATGCTGTCGCGGTGGTCTATGGGCGCGTCGTTGTAATAGAGCCTTTCGATTTCGACCGCCGAGCCGTATTCGCGGATAAAATCGACAAATTGGCTCACATGGTCGTCGTGCGCGTGGCTGAAAAACCAGCCCGCAATAACCGTCCGCTCGCCGTCGGGCGTGCGCTCGCGCAGAAAGCGGTATATCCTCTTGTGGTCGTTGGGCTGAAGAAAGTGCCCGCTGTCTATAATAAAAAAGCTGTTGTCCGCGCAGCGCAGGATATAGCACATCCCGCAGTCGATATACGAGTGGTCGTTTTCAAACTGCCACAGAGCGCTGCCGCATCTTCTCTCGTATTTCGGTTCCTCGCACTCGAACCGAGCCGAGAACGGGTCGCATATGACGCGCAGGCTTTTTTCCGACGGGCAGAAATATATGTGGATGAGCATATCCCCGTGATATGATGCGTGTCTGTTTTCTTCGAGGTCGTTGCGCTGAAAAATCGTATAGCCGAGCTTTTCGCACTCGCCGCAGATTTTTAAAAAATCCGATTCCGTCGCGCCTTTTATAAGCCGCATATAAGCGCCGTCGCCGCAGTCGTAAACGGAACTTTCGCCGCATATTGCATTTTCGCAGAGCCTGCCGAGCAGTTCTTTTGCGTTCATATATTCCCTCCGTCGTTCGGTATGCGATAATCATATCACAAATTGCTACATTAGGGAAGTTGTTTATTGATCAAATTGGTGAAAATAACAAGAAAAAAGACGGCAAATATAAAAAATGCAAGAGCGAATACCGAACAGAAAAGGAAAGAGGATGAATTTCACGAGCGAAGGAAAGAAAAACAACCCAAAGCAAGAAAAGCCATGCCCGCAAAGAGAGACAGAAGCATCATTACAAACGCTGAAATCTCAAAGGCTTTTAGTTTCCTCTGACGAGATTTCTTGTTGTTGTACTTTTCGGACTTGCTTTTTTTGAACATATAATTTCGCCTCTCAACTGTGACATTTAGTAAATGTCAATATTTATCTAATCATAACATATAATAGCCTTATTGACAAGCACTGAATGTCTCGGGGGCTTTTTTATGTTTATCAACAAAGCAAAAGACGGGCTTAACAATGTCTGCGGAAAAAATATAGCCGTTCTGCGCAAAAATATGGAGCTTTCGCAGCGGCAGCTCGCCGATGCATTTCAGCTCGCGGGGCTCGATATAGACAAAAACGCCGTTCAGCGCATCGAGTGCGGTAAACGCTTTGTGACGGACATCGAGGTTATCGTGATAGCCGACACCCTCGGAGTGAGCCTTGAAGCCTTGCTCAGACAGGATATCGGAAAATAAAATTCACACAAAAAGCGTTGACAAGGCATTTGATTTGTGTTAGAATAACTTACGCTTTATGGAGAGATACCGAAGCGGTTATAACGGAACGGTCTTGAAAACCGTCGTACGGCAACGTACCGTGGGTTCGAATCCCACTCTCTCCGCCACTTAGAAGAGAAAGCGGATTTTCCGCTCTCTCTTTTAACAATCGAATAGTGTCATAGACGCTACCAATGCAGAAGTACTCAAGTTGGTGACGAGGCGCCCCTGCTAAGGGCGTAGGTCGGGAAACCGGCGCGAGAGTTCGAGTCTCTCCTTCTGCGCCAAGAAGAAACGGCAATTTTCGAAAGAAGATTGCCGTTTCTTTGTTTTTTCACTTTTCACTCATCGTTCTTTTCTTCTGTATTTGAAATCGTCGTTTTCAAATACAAAAGCACTTGCTATGCAGGTGTTTTTTTCGATGAAATTTACCATGCCAAAGGCTGCCGCACGGCCGTATCCGCCCTTTTTAACTTTAATGTGCAAAATTTTTATTGCACAAGGCGCGATATAATGATATTATATATATTAGTTTTATTTTTGGGATGTGATGACATGGATTCAAGCTATCTTCCGGCAGGATATAAGCCCCTGCTTGATATCAGGCAGACTCAGGTGGCTATCAAGAAGGTCAAGGATTTCTTCGAGAGGGATCTCGCAATTCAGCTCAACCTGACCCGCGTCTCCGCGCCGCTTTTTGTGCGCTCGGATTCCGGACTCAACGATACATTGAACGGCGTCGAGCGCCCCGTGGCGTTCGACATAAAGGATATGGACTGCGATGTTGAAATAGTCCAGTCGCTCGCAAAGTGGAAGCGCCGCGCCCTCAAGGACTACGGCTTCAAGCCCGGCGAGGGTATCTATGCCGACATGAACGCCATACGCCGCGACGAGGATACGGATAATATCCATTCCGTCCTTGTTGACCAGTGGGATTGGGAGAAGATAATAACTCCCGAGCAGCGCAACGTCGATTCCCTCAAGAGAGCCGTCCGCGCCATTTACAGAAGCCTGCGCCATACGGAGACGTATATAGCCGAGGAATATGACATTGTCGGCAAGTTCCTGCCCGACGAGATATATTTTATCACCACGCAGGAGCTCGAGGATATGTATCCCGACCTCACCCCAAAGCAGCGTGAGAATGAAATCGCCCGCGACAAGGGTGCGGTGTTTATCATGCAGATAGGCGGCAAGCTCCGCTCCGGCGAAATCCACGACGGACGCGCGCCCGACTATGACGACTGGAGTCTCAACGGCGATATCGTTGTATATTATCCTCTGCTCGATATGGCATATGAGCTGTCGAGCATGGGCATTCGCGTCAATGCCGAGTCGTTGGCCGCTCAGCTCGAGGAGAGAGGCTGCCCCGAACGCGCAAAGCTCCCGTTCCAGCGCGACCTGCTCAACGGCAATCTTCCGCTGACCATGGGCGGCGGCATAGGCCAGTCGCGTATGTGTATGTTCTTCCTGAGAAAGGCGCATATCGGCGAGGTTCAGGCCTCCACCTGGTCGCAGGAGACAGTGGATGCGTTCAGAGCGCAGGGCATCTGCCTGCTGTAAAAAAAATATCCGCCCGTCGGCGGCGCTCGTAAAACAGTTAAAGAAAATAAAGAAAGCCAAGCAGCATTTTTCTGCTTGGCTTTTGTTGTTCGCTATAGTTGTTTGCTATATATTCGGATTCCGTGTAATAAATGCGCCTTAGATTCACTCGGAAAAGTGGGATGAAAGAGATACAAACGCGTCAAGCAAACAATTTTAATATTGTAAATTAACATCATCATCATGTAGAGACGGATATTATCCGTCCGCAGTTTTTACAGTGATTTACGGCTTTTAAAAATTCGCAGAACACGAAAAAACGGATGAGGACATTTGCCAAAAGGTAAAGCAAGCGACTTTATAAAACCCAATGAACAAGTTTCCAATAGCCGCGCCGCAGTGGTAGAAGCTATCTGAGAACTGCGAGGGGACGGCTTGCTTTGCAAGCCGCACGAGCCCGCACTCGTTCAAGCTCCAGCGCGTTTGCGGGCGAATGTGCCGAGCTGCCTACTGAGTAGCACAAGCTATGTACTGCGGCGCGGCGTTCGCGGGGTCTCGGGGCGAAGCCCTGAGTTTGCTTTTCTTTTGCAGGCGTTTTCTTTTTCAAATAAAAAGAAAATGCCGAAACGCTGTAGAAGATAAAATATTTAGCTAAGGTAGGTAGCGAAGGTAGTGGGTAAAAAATTTATAGTATAACATCGTGCCGCTCACGCGTCAAAGGGTCGTCAGGTCGCCGCCCCCTGCAAAGCAAGACTTTCAGAACTTTTCATTGTAGAGGCGAGCTTAGTCGCCTGCTGTCGTCACTGCATAAACCGCGGGCGGATGATATCCGCCTCTACACGGTTCAGTATACGTTAGCTGCTGTAATTTTCGCGGGTGAACACTTGCAACCGCGCCGCAACTCCCGCTTTCTCTCTCTGCTCTATCCGATAATCTTTTCAATCGCCTTTTCAAATTCCTCGTTTTGCTCCGGCCTGCGCTTCTGCGGGCCCTTTGTTCTGCCGCCCGCCATGCGGATTTTTTTTGCTTCATAGCGTGAGTTCAGCAGAGCGTCGATGTTGTCGGAGGTGTATATCAGTCCGTTCTGGTTGAGCGCCCTTGCTCCGCGTGCAAGGCACATCGCCGCGAGGCCGTAATCCTGGGTGACCACGATGTCTCCGCGCTCGAGCAGGTTTACTGTTTTGAAGTCAACGCTGTCCGCGCCCTTCGAGACGGTGACGGTTCTTGCGCCCTCGCGCTCGAATATGTGCGCGGTGTCGCAGAGTATGAGGCATTCGACCCCGTGCCTTTTTGCGGCTTTTATGCATAGGTCGACTACGGGACAGCCGTCCGCGTCTATCAGTATTTTCATTTTGTAGCCCCCTCGGGATTGTTTTTTTCGCTGTTTTGTGATATTATAAAATAGTATACAACAATATTATACACTTGAAAAGAGGTGCCGCGATGTTCTGCACAAAATGCGGAGCTGTTGTTGACGAGAAAACCGGCATATGCCCGAATTGCGGCGCGTGTGAGCGCGCCGATAAAAAGGCCGAGCCCCGCGCAAAACAGAAACTCCACTTTGCAAAAGCGACAAAAACCGCAAGGAGCTACGCCGTGATATTCTCGGCGCTCATGGTGTTTCCGGCAATGATATGCACCGTCATAAATATCTTGAACCCCGGCGATAAATTCTGGGCGGGCTATGTCCTTGGCGCTATCGCCGTAGCATGGGTGTTCCTTGTCCTCCCCGTTCTGCGCGTGACTCCCGCGCCCGTAACTGCGGGCATCTGCTTCGTCGTGCTCGCGCTCTATCTTCTCTATATCGCCAAAATGCAGGGGCTTATCAGCTGGTATTACAGCTACGCAGTGCCGATTTGCGTCGTGATATGCGCCATGGTCGCGCTGACTACGGGGCTGATATCCAAAAAGATAGCAAAGGGTATACATATCCCCGCACTGCTCTCCGCAGAGGCGGCGGCGTTTCTCATCTTCCTTGAGGCGCTTTACGATTTCAATCAGATCGGCCGTCTCAATCTGCGCTGGTCGCTGATAACCATGTGCGTTTTCGTGTCGATATCCGTTATCTGCGAAGCGGTGGCATATGTTGTCCGCCTCAACTCGAAAAAATAAAAATGAGTAAAAATGAGCAAAAAAGAAAGAACTGTACCGAAATACAGTTCTTTCTTTCAGAAAGGTGTTTCTTAGCCGAGAAGCTCCTCGTAAGACATACCGAGAACTTCCGAGATGGCCTTGAGCTCAAAATCAGTAACATAACGAAGCTGACCTTCGAGCTTTGAAAGACCCGATGCGTTGAGGTCGATGCCCTTGATCTGGAGCTGAGTCAGCAGATCCTTCTGCTTCATACCCATGCTCTTTCTCTTCTGCTCGATTTTAGCTCCGACAATGTTTCTGTCTCCGAGCGCCTGCTTTCTGATTCTCATAACTCCTACCTCCTATATTCTCCCGCCTGCTATTTAGGCGGTAAATAGTAAAGCTCTGCCGATTTTCGCGGCTTCGACTTTTACCGACTTTATTATATCATATGAAAAATTACAATGCAATACTTTTTTCTTAGGAATTATAAATTGTTTACAATTTAAAAACATTTTGTCAAATCTCCTAAATTTTAGAAAAAACAAAGAATTTTTGCCGAAAAAATCAACTATTTACGAAAAAACGCGCAAATTCCGTAAAAAATAAAGACTGCGACGATTTCGGCAATTATTAAGAATGTCTCTTGTCGGGACTTTAACCGAAAAAATAAAAAATATTTTTTTTGTAAACGATAAAGCGAAAAAACGAAAGGACTCTTTCAAATGGATTCATTCAACTCGTTAAAAGGCAGAAATCTGACGATGCTCGTTGATTTCTATGAGATGACGATGGCAAACGGCTATCTCAAAAACGGCATGGGGGATGCTGTCGCGTACTTCGATATGTTCTTCCGCAAGGTGCCCGACGGCGGCGGATATGTCATCATGGCCGGCGTCGAGCAGCTGTGCGAATACCTCAAGGGGCTGGAATTTACGCCCGAGGATATCGAATATCTGCGCGGCAGAGGCTTCTCCGAGGAGTTTCTCGATTACCTCGCCGATTTTAAATTCAGCTGCGATGTTTATGCTGTCCCGGAGGGTACTCCGATATTCCCGGGCGAGCCGATAGTCACCGTCAAAGGCCCGATAATGCAGGCTCAGTTCGTGGAGACAATGGTGCTCCTCTGCATCAACCATCAGAGTCTCATTGCCACAAAGGCAAACAGAATAGTCCGCGCCGCGCAGGGCAGACCGATAATGGAGTTCGGCTCCCGCCGCGCGCAGGGCTTTGATGCCGCAATATACGGTGCGCGTGCCGCATATATCGGCGGCTGCGCCGGAACCGCCTGCGCCGTTTCGGATATCATGTTCGGTGTGCCCGCGCTCGGCACCATGGCGCACAGCTGGGTTCAGCTCTTCGACACCGAGCTCGAGGCTTTCTGCGCCTATGCGAGGGAATACCCGGACAACTGCGTCCTGCTCGTCGATACCTATAACGCATTGAAATCCGGCGTACCCAACGCCATTGAGGCATTCAAGCGCGAGCTTCTGCCCAGAGGCTGCAGACCCAAGGGCATAAGATTCGACAGCGGCGATATCGCATACCTCTCGCGCAAGGCACGCAAAATGCTCGACGATGCAGGCTTTGAGGACTGCACGATAGTCGCCTCCAACTCTCTCGACGAATATCTTATCAGAGATATGATAAGCCAGGGCGCAAAGGTCGATTCCTTCGGTGTCGGCGAGAGGCTCATAACCGCGTCCTCGAGCCCCGTCCTCGGCGGAGTGTACAAGCTCTGCGCCGTTGAGAAGGACGGCAAGATATGCCCGAGAATAAAGATAAGCGACAATGTGGCGAAGATAACAACTCCCTGCTTTAAAAGGCCGTGGAGACTCTTTGACCGCGAGACCGGCAAGGCTATAGCCGACCTCGTGACCCTCAACAATGAGGTAATCGACGATACAAAGCCCTATGAGATATTCGACCCCGATTTCACATGGAAGAGAAAGATTGTCGAAAACTATGTTGCAAAGCCGCTCACCGTCCAGCTCTTCAAGGATGGCGAGTGCGTCTACAAGTTCCCGCCGCTCGATGAGGTGAAAAAGTACTGCGCCGAGCAGATAGACACCCTTTGGGATGAGGTCTTGAGATTTGACAATCCTCATAACTACTATGTCGACCTCTCGCAGAAGCTCTGGGACGAAAAGCAGCGTCTGCTTGCGGACCTTCTTGCCGCGCGGCTGCGCATAGACCTCCACGCCCGTTTCCTCGGGATTATCCGGGTCCGTCAGCTCAAGATGCCCGTTTCCGCCGGGGAAGAGCTGCGCGAACACCTCCTCGAAGTTGGCATTGACCTGCTCGAAGGTGTCGATGAAGCGGTTGCGCATCTTGCGGTCGATCGCCGCGACGATGCGCTGCAGCGCCTTGGCCGCGGCCTCGAGATCCTCGAGCTGCACGGAAATGAACTCGCGGCGCTCCCTGAGCTTGCGGTACTCCTCGACGGCCACCGGGTTTACCGAACCGAGATTGCCGAGCTTGCGTCGCAGGCTTTCGGCGTGCCTTTCCTCCTCGTCGCGATTCTCGGGAGGGTCGAGCGCGAGGGCGATGTCGAGCAGCACGCCATGGGTCTCGGTGATGACGGCTATGGCGGCCTCGACCTTGACCTCGAGCTTGCTTTTCTCGATGCGCACTTGCGTGAGTTTTTCGTTGGCCTCGTCGAGCTTGGCCTGCTCGGCGTCAACGGCCTCGCGTGCCTTGTCGATGGTATCGCGCAGGTCACCCTGGCCCGCCTGCTCGATCTGGGCACGATCGCGCAGGACCTCGGCCTTCTCCTGCACGCCTTCGCGCAGGTTCGTGAACACGTCGTAGAGGGGCTCGACGCGCAGGCGCAGTATTTCGAGGTTGCTTTCCGTCTCATGCGAGACCTTGAGCGTTTCCTCAAGCTGCGCGATCTCGTCCCCCAGGGACCTGATCTGCTTGCCGAGATGCCTCTCGCGCTCGCGTACGGTCGCGAGATCGACCCGGATGGTTGAAATCTCGCGCGTGAAACCCTCTTCGCGGGTCGCCAAGGCGGCGCTCTTATCGCGTGCGGCGGCAACCCTTTCGTCGAGCTCCGCCTTGTGCGCGGCGAGCTCGTCCTTGCGTGCGGCAAGTTCCTCGACCTTCGCGCGACTCGCGGCCGTGTCCTCGGCGATGCGCGCGCGACGTTCCTGAATCTGCCCCTTCTCCTGCAGCTGGCCGGTAATCGTCTGCTCGAGACGACCGACTTCCTCGCGCAGGCTGTCCGTCTCGCCGGAAACCTGGGCAATCGACTGCGAAAGCTCGAAGTCATCCGCCTGGGCAATGCGCAAGTTGTTGAGCGCCTGATCGACGTCGCGCTCGCCGTCCCCGATGGCCTTGATGACGGTGGGCTCCTGCGCCTGCAGTTCCCGCAGACGCCGTTTGCGACTCAAGACGCCCTCGGTGTCGGTAACCTGCGTGCCAATGGTGACCTTGCCGTTGGGCCACGCGACCACGCCATCGCGCGTGACGAAACGCGCTCCCGTTGTGTCCGCCGCAGCTGCCTCGATGGCCTCGACGGCCGAATCGAGCACGTAGACATCGCCAAGCAGAAGCTCGGCGACACGCTCGTGCTCGGGAGCGAAGGTGACCTCGTCGAGCAGGCGCGTGCCGGCTTTGGCACGAGATCGCTCGATGGACGCACCACCGACGCTGATGAGCGAGAGCTCGCCCCCGGAAAGCTCGGCCTTCAGGAGCCGGTCGACCAGATCGGCCGAGGCGTGCGCGTCTTTAGTCATGAGCCCGAACATATCGGATCCCAGCAGATGTTCGACAAGGCGCTCGAGCGCGGGCGGGGCGGAGAAGAGCTCGCTTACGGGCGAGACGATGTTGCCGTCCTGGCGCTCCATGGCCCATGCGAGTAGCGGACGCGACTCGTCAAGGGCCCTGTCAACGTGCTCGAGACCCTTTATCTCCGCTCGCAGTCAGCTGAGCTGGTCGCGCTTTTCCTCGAGACGGGCACGGCAGTCGTCGTGAATGCGCACGCGGCTATCGATAT
>ERZ827524.524-NODE-524-length-48660-cov-7.286987_pt1 | contig 48660 bp, 40 predicted proteins | sample MGYA00519702_ERZ827524 | MGnify/ENA primary metagenome ERZ827524 (study PRJEB31778, sample SAMEA3449341) | human gut metagenome | biome: human gut; feature: human-associated habitat; material: faeces | place: United Kingdom | collected 2010/2012 ...
GCGCGCCGCGCGCCTGTCGCAAAGCGCGTCAAACGCCTTCTCCTGTTCCTCCGTCAGCGCACGATGCCCGTTTATACGCATAGCCAGCGTATCTTCTTTCAATACGCTGGCCAGCAGATAAGCGGCGTCCACATTCGCGTCGGGCACGCCCGCCTGTTCAAGTCGGGCCGCCGCCAGACGCAGCGCTTCGCGGATCGTCACGCGGAAGCACCGTCCTTCTTCTCGTCGTTCTTTTCGTCTTCTTTTTCGACTTCTTTTTCGACTTCTTTTTCGTCTTTCCGCGCTTCGTCAGGCGCGTTTTCGTTCGCCTGTCCGTCGCCCGCCGGTTCGGGCTTTTTCTCCTTCGCGCCGTAGACGTATACGTTCGCGTCAAGGTTCTCGCCGTAGTGCGCCGGACCCGCCTTCGCGGCCTTCATCGACGCGATGGCGACTTCGAGCATGGAATCGTCCGGCTCTCTGGTGGTCAGATACTGGAGCATCATGCCCGGCCAGCGGAGGATGCGCACGATCACGCTGTCGCCCGCGTGCGCCAGCCCCTTGAGCACCTCATACGAAACGCCGGTGACAATCGGCAGCGTCAGCAGGCTGCGCAGAATACGGCCGAGGAACGTCAGCTTTTCAATGCCGAACAGCGCAAAGAGCACCTGATCCGCCACCGCGCCAATCAGAATTGAGATGAACATGACCAGAAAGAGGAACGCCGTGCCGCAGCGCGGATGCAGGCGGGAGAACCGGCGCGCGTTTTCCGGCGTCAGCTCCAGCCCGGCCTCGTTGCAGTATACGGTCTTATGCTCCGCGCCGTGGTACATGAACACGCGCTTGATATCCGGCACGAAGGAAATCGCGATCATATAGCCGACCAGAATCGCGATGCGCGTCAATCCGGCGGAAAGGTTGATGACAAAGCGGCTGTCCGTCCCCTTGCCGACGAGCGTCGCCATGCCCGAGGGCAGCGCGACAAACAGGAACAGGCTCAGCGCGACGGCAAGCACCATCGCGACGGCCATGACGACCTTGTCGATGCTCGCGCCCAGCTTCTCGGCGAGCCACTTTTCAAACTTGCTGGGCTCTTCCTCCATCACGCCGAGCATCTGCGTGCTCTTGTCGAGGGTTTCCATGCCCATTTTGAGCATAACCACCATGTTGACGCAGCCGCGGATCAACGGCAGTCCCATCCACTTGTGCTTTTTGGAGAGCGGCTCGTTGCGCTTGCACGTCACCATGATTCTGCCGTTCGGACGGCGCACCGCGATGGCGATGGATTCATCCGACGGGCTCTGCATCATCACGCCTTCCATGACGGCCTGCCCGCCGATATCCTTATATTGATGCTTCTGATTGCTCATTGTGCCTGTTCCTTTCTTGGGGCTCTGCCCCAAACCCCGCCAAGAACCTGAGGTTCTTGGATTTCCCACTTTCGTTGATCACTTCGTGATCAACGGCTAAAACAAATCGGAAGGTGCAGGGAACTCAGTTCCCTGCTGGGGTTTGGGGCAACGCCCCAACGTCCCCCGTACTTACCGCATCAGCTTTTGAAGCGTCGTCAGCAGCTCGTCGATGGTTTCGTCCTTCCCGGCGCGGATATCCTGCGCGACGCAGGTTTTGATGTGGCTGGCCAGCAGCACCTTGGAAAAGCTGTTCAGCGCCGCGCTCGCCGCCGCAACCTGCGTCAAAATATCGGGACAATAAGCGTCCTTTTCAACCATGCCGCGAATCCCGCGAATCTGCCCCTCGATGCGGCTGAGCCGGTTGAGCAGATCGCGCTCCTCTTTGTCATCCCGATGCTTTGTTCGGCAATGACAGCAGCAGGGCGTCGTCTCTTCACTCATGCGTGTTCACCTCGCTTACGGGAGCATTATATACCCCATGGGGGTATCTTGTCAAGGAAAATTCCAAAAATGAAGTTCTCGAACAAATTCATTTAATTATCATCAGAAACAAACGCCGGATTCAAAAGAATTGCAGGAAATGATAAAATCAACGTCAAAATGATTGACGAACGGGAAAAAAAGCGCTATACTGACGCACGTTCAAGGGCGCGGACAGGCAAAAAGGCCGTCCGCAAAAGCAACGCCGCGCATCGGCGCAGATGGGAGAGATTACAATGAAGAAAGTGCCCGAGCTGTTTGGAAGCATGGTCTTTAACGAGGCCGTTATGAAGGAGCGACTGCCCAAGGACGTGTATAAATCGCTCAAGCAGACCGTGCGGCAGGGCACGGCGCTGGACCCGCAGGTCGCGGGCGTGGTGGCCAACGCCATGAAGGACTGGGCGATCGAGAAGGGCGCGACCCACTTCACCCATTGGTTCCAGCCGATGACGGGTATCACCGCCGAAAAGCATGATTCCTTCATTTCGCCCTGCGCGGATGGCACGGTCATCATGGAGTTTTCCGGCAAGGAGCTGATGAAGGGCGAGCCGGATGCGTCGTCCTTCCCCTCCGGCGGGCTGCGCGCGACGTTCGAGGCGCGCGGCTATACCGCGTGGGACCCGACGAGCTATGCGTTCATCAAGGATGATACGCTCTGCATCCCGACGGCGTTCTGCTCGTACACGGGCGAGATTCTGGATAAGAAAACGCCGCTGCTGCGCTCGATGGAGGCCATCAGCAAGGAGGCCTGCCGCGTGCTGGCGCTCTTTGGCAAGAAGGTCAGCCGCGTGACGACGACCGTCGGCCCCGAGCAGGAGTATTTCCTGATCGACAAGGCAGATTATAAGAAGCGCCCCGACCTGATTCTGACCGGGCGCACGCTTCTGGGCGCGCGGAGCCCGAAGGGGCAGGAGCTGGAGGATCACTACTTCGGCTCTATCCGCCCGCGCGTCAAGGCGTTCATGGCCGATTTGGACGAGGAGCTCTGGAAGCTGGGCGTAAACGCCAAGACGGAGCACAACGAGGTCGCGCCCTGCCAGCACGAGATGGCGCCGGTCTTTGCGACCGCGAACATCGCCACCGACCACAACCAGCTCACGATGGAGATGATGAAGAAGGTCGCCGACCGCCACGGGCTGGTCTGCCTGCTGCATGAAAAGCCGTTTGAGGGCGTGAACGGATCGGGCAAGCACAACAACTGGTCGATTTCCACCGACAGGGGCGAAAACCTGCTCGATCCGGGCTCCACGCCGATGGAGAACGCGCAGTTCCTGCTGTTCCTGACGGCGGTCATCAAGGCCGTGGACGAGTATCAGGATTTGCTGCGCATCAGCGTCGCCAGCGCGGGCAACGATCACCGTCTGGGCGCGAACGAAGCGCCGCCCGCCATCGTCTCCATGTATGTCGGCGACGAGCTGGCCGCCGTCATCCAGTCGCTGGTGGAGGGCACGGATTACAGGGCGGCGGGGCACAAGAGCATGGATATCGGCGTGACGAGCCTGCCGCATATCCCGCAGGATAACTCCGACCGCAACCGCACGTCGCCCTTCGCGTTCACGGGCAACAAGTTTGAATTCCGCATGCCCGGCTCGTCCTTCAACATCGCCTGCACGAACGTCATGCTCAACACCGCCGTTGCGGACGAGCTGATGCAGTTCGCGGACGAGCTGGAAAAGGCCGACGATTTCGAGGCCGCGCTCTCCAAGCTCATCCGCCGCGAGCTGGCCGCGCATCGGCGCATCCTCTTCAACGGCAACGGCTACAGCGAGGAATGGCCGCGCGAGGCCGCGCGCCGCGGGCTGCTCAACCTGCGCTCCACGCCGGAGGCGCTCATCCATTATACGGACGAGAAGAACGTGGCGCTGTTCGCCCGCCATGGCGTATACACGCGGACGGAGATACAGTCCCGGCAGGATATCAACATGGAGGAATACGCCAAGATCATCCACATCGAGGCGCTGACCCTGATCGACATGCTCGGCAAGCTGATCGTTCCGGCCTGCGCGGCGTATTCCAAGCAGTTGGCGGAGGGCGTGGCCGCTAAGGCGGGCATCGGCGTGGACGCGCCCGCGGAGGCCGCGCAGGTCAGGCTGCTGACCGAGAAGACGGCTGAGCTGATCGAGCGGGCGGAGCGGCTCAAGGCCGTTGTCGCTGCCGAGCCGGAGGCGCTCAACGCGCGCGCGATGTATGAGCACGAGGCCGTCATCCCTGCGATGGAAGCCGCCCGGCAGGTTGCCGACGAGCTGGAGGGCAGGGTCGGCAAGGAATACTGGCCGATGCCGTCCTACGCGGATCTGCTGTTTTACGTTTGATACTAATTCTTGTTAAAATGGCTTAATCCGCGCACCATCTTTTTCGCTCTGACTTTGCCTCGTTCCGTTCAACGTACCTCCAGTACGCCTCACTTCACTTGGCTTCGTCAGAACAAAAAATCTGATGCGCTCTGTTAAGCATTTTAACTGCGAATTAGTATGAAAAGAGGGGCGGATGCCCATTGGCTGATGGAAGGTCCGTCCGATCGAGAAAAGAAGCATAGCAAAAGCCTCATACGCACAGGATGCTTTGACCATCCTGCGGCGTATGGGGCTTTTTTGGCTGTCCGTGAGGGAGAAGCTTTGATCGGGCAGTTTTTTTCGCGCTCTTTTTGTTCTGCCCGACGCACCTTGAATGTGAACCGCATAGCATATCCGGCGCGGATTCGAAGCGAAAAGATGCGGAAAAGCTGGCTGAAAATGAGAAAAACAAAAACGATTTCTGTCATAAACAAGGAGATATGCTGTAAATAAGAAAAAAATTATGGTCACTTTTTTATGCTAACCGGTTGACATATAATTAAAAGGCTGATATACTAAGCACAGCAACAGGGGAGAGCCGGAAGGGAAGGCTCAACCCCATACACAAGGATCATTAAAGGAGGAAACCCAAGTGAAAAAGTCCATTTCTCTGCTCCTGGCGGCCGTCATGGTCTTCGCGCTGGCGGCGATTGCCTGCGCGGACGCTACGACCGTGACCGCGTGGATCAGCGATGGCGCTGAGACGGTGATTTACACCAGCATGTTCGATGATTTCAATTCGAAGCATGACGACATTCAGGTGGATTACCAGTTCTTCGCGCAGGATGAGCTGCTCAACAAGCTGCAGACGGCTCCGATCGTCGGCGATACCCCCGACATCATCGTGATCGACGGCCTGCAGATCCCGTACTTCCAGGATCTGGGCATGATCGCCTGTCTGGACAACTACATCGACGAGGATATGAAGAACGACGTTCTTCCGTCCGTCTGGTCCGAGGTGACCTACGACGGCGGCCTCTACGGCGTGGCGCAGTTTGACTCCGGCATGGCCATGTGGACGCGCAAGAGCATTCTCGAAAAGATCGGCGCGCGCATCCCGACCTCCTACAAGGATGCGTGGACGGTCGAAGAGTTTGAGGATATCCTCGCCAAGTGCAAGGAAATCGGCTACGAGTATCCGCTCTACATCCGTCAGAACAAGGCCAGCTCCCTCTACTTCACTTGGATGGCGGTCATCGCTTCCTTCGGCGGCGATTACCTGAACCGCGATACCATGCTTGCGACCGGCACGATGGATGGCGAAAACACCATTGCGGCGTATGACTGGATGAAGAAGATGCTCGACGAGGGCTATATCAACGCGGCCTGCGATTACGAGGATGCGTTCTATGGCCGCGACGAGGCCGCCTTCTCCATGCTCGGCCACTGGAAATACAGCCAGCATGTCGAGGCGTTCGGCGACGACGCGATCATCGTTCCGCTTCCGGATTTCGGCAACGGCGTGTTCACCTGCTCTGGCTCTACGGTGGACGTGATGACCACCGCGGCGGTCGATCACGGCGTGGCGGATCAGGCGTGGACGGTTCTTCAGGCGATGATGAGCCCGGAATACATCCAGATGGTTTGCAATGTGAACGGCGGCGTTCCGGCGCGCAAGAGCGTCATGGACGGCATGGAGCAGTGGCAGGAGGGCGGCCGCCTGTACCTGTACCGCGAGCAGCTTGAAGCGGGCATCAGCTACCTGCGTCCGATCACCCCGGCACATTCGACGCTTCAAGCCCAGATGGCGAGCGTCGTGACCAACATTCTTGCTGGCGGCGATCCGGCTGAGCTGCTGCATGATGCGGCCGAGTACGTCGATGAGATCATCGTCGAGAACGACTGGAACATCGAGTAAAATCACATCGCGCCCGGCCGGCCGAACGCTGACCGGGCGCTTCTTTTGCCCTTTGAACCCGAAAAACAAAAAAGCCAAAACAGGGCGAGCCGTCATGCTGACGGACAACCGGCATGGCGATAGAACGGAGCATTGCGTATGAGTGAAATCACTGTCAAGAGAAGCGGGGCGAAGCGGAGAAGCCAGATGTCCCGCGCGCAGGCGAAAGCGGCGTGGGGGTTGTCCGCGCCGGCGATCATCATCATGTTTTTGTTCATGATCCTGCCGTTTTTCATGTCTGTTTTCTATTCCTTTACGGATCGCAGACTGGTGCTCAACCCGAACAAGCCGACCAAGTTTGTCGGTTGGGCGAATTATATCAAGACCTTCACCAACAAGACCGCGCTTCAGGCGTTCTGGAATACGTTTGAATACACGATTATCCTCGTGCCGGTCGTGCTGATTCTGGCGACGCTGCTGGCGCTGCTGGTCAACCGCAAGGCGAAGGGCGTGACCTTCTTCCGCATGATCTATTTCTCGCCGCAGGTCGTAACCATGACGGTTGTGACCGTCATCTGGGGCTTCTTCTTCTCCAGCACGGCGGACGGCCTGTTCAACTCGATCCTGCGCGTGTTCGGCGTTCCGGCGCAGAAGTGGCTTCAGGATACGACGCTGGCGATGCCGTCCATCGCGATCATGTCCATCTGGCAGTGCGTCGGCATGCAGATGATTATCATGCTCGGCGGCCTCCAGTTCATCCCGGAGGAGCTGTATGAGGCGGGCACGATCGACGGCGCGAACACGTGGCAGCAGTTCATCTATATCACCATTCCGCAGCTCAAGAATACGCTGGTGTACGTCTTTATTTCCAACACGATCTACTCGCTCAAGATGTTCACGCAGGTGTATATGCTCACGCAGGGCGGCCCGGCGGGTTCGACCACAACGCTGGTCTACCTGATGTATCAGGAGGGCTTCACCAACAACCGCGTGGGCTACACCTCCGCGATGGCTGTCGTGTTCTTCCTGATCGTGCTGGTGATCTCTTTGATTCAGAATAAGCTTACGGAGGGCGACTGAGGATGAAAGTGGAAAATAAGACGAAAAAGACGGTCACATCCGCCCTGTTCTACGTGCTGTACATCGCGCTGGCGGTCGTTTTTCTGGCGCCGCTGCTGTTCCTGTTCGTTTCCTCTGTCAAGAGCGAGACGCAGCTTGTTTCGGATATGGCGACGCTCAAGGCGTTCATTCCCTATGGCAACCTGACGCTCGAAAACTATGTCGCCGTGTTTGAAAAGCTCGACTTTCTGCATTACTTCCGCAACTCGGCCGTCAATGCCATCATTCAGGTGTTCGTCGGCATGTTCATCAACGGCATGATGGGCTATGCGCTGGGTATGCTGGAATTTCGGGGGCAGAAGCTGCTCGTTTCGCTGATGATCGCGCTGACCATCATTCCGACCGAGGCCGTCATCATCAACCGCTTCATGGTGGCCTTTAACCTGGGCATCATCAACACCATCTGGGCGCTGGCCATTCCGAATCTGGCGACGCCGATGTATGTCTTCCTGTTTTATCAGCATTTCCGCGGCATGCCGAAGGATCTGCTGGAGGCGGCCATCATCGACGGAGAAAGCTACACCGGCGTGTTCTTCAAGATTATGACCCCGCTCTCCAAGCCGATTTATGCGACGGTCGCCATCATGTCCTTCATCCGCGCGTGGGGCGATCTGCTCTGGCCGACGCTCGTGACCCGCGATAACACGTGGCGCACGCTGCCGCAGGCGCTGCGCGGCCTGAACGACTCGGTGTATACCTTCTGGGGACAGATTTTCGCGTTCAGTGCGATGATCACCCTGCCGATTCTGATCATCTTCCTCGCGTTCCAAAAGCAGTTCGTGCAGTCCGTCGCGATGTCCGGCATCAAGGGATAACGCAAAAAAGAAAGGAGATTCGATTGGCCGTGGAGTATCAATATCTGGGAACCGGCGCGGCGGAGGGCATGCCCGCCACGTTTTGCGCCTGCCCCGTCTGCCTGCGCTCGATGCGGGAGGGCGGAAAGAGCCTGCGCATGCGCGCCTGCACGCTGCTGGGCGACGATGTGCTGATCGATCTCTCGCCGGATATCCACGCGCAGAAGCTGAGATTCGGCTTGCGGCTGGATCGCCTCAAATGCATCGTCTTCACCCATTCGCATCCGGATCACCAGGATATATACGCGCTTCAAAACCGCGGCACGCCGTCCTGCGCGCTTCGTCCGGGTGTGCCGGAGGAAGAAAACGTGCTGGATCTATACGGAAATCTGTGGGTGAAAAAGCGCTTCCTTTCGGCCTGCGCCGGTGCGGAACGGGCGAGGGAAGAGCGCTTCCGTTTTCACGAGGTGAAGCCGTTTGAGCCGTTCGAGGCCGCCGGGTATACCTTCTATCCGCTGCGCGCGAACCATCGGCCGATTCAGGTGGAGGACTGCCTGATTTACGCCATATCGGATGGCGAAACGGCGATGCTGTATGCGAACGACACCGGCGAATTGAGCGAGGAGAACGACGAATATCTGAAAACCACCGGCCTGACATTCTCCGTGGTCAGCATGGATTGCGCGCGCGGAACGCTCAAGGGCGACGGGCACATGGGCTTCGCCGAGGTGCTGCGCCTGCGGGAGCGGCTGAACAAGGCGGGGTTGGTGAAGGCGGATACGCGCTATATCCTCAACCATCTTTCCCACATGAACGACATGACCCATTCGGAATGGGCGCGGTTCGCCGCGCCCCATGGAATCGAGGTGGCCTACGACGGCATGAAGGTCGTCTGCCGCCCCTGACCAGCAAAGGAGAACGAGCCAATGGCGACCATCAAAGAAGTGGCACAGCGCGCCGGCGTTTCGGTGACGACGGTTTCCCGCGTGCTCAACAAACGCGGCTACATCAGCCAGGAGATGCACGACAAAATCTACGCGACGATGGAGGAGCTGAACTATCAGCCCAACGAAGTCGCGCGGTCGTTGACCCGACGCAGAACGAAAATCATCGGTCTGCTGGTGCCTTCTGTCGATGATCCGTACTTTGGCGAGGTTGTCAACCAGCTGATTCTTGCCGCCATGCGGCACGGATACAAGGTGATGATCTATGCGTCCGACGGCCAGAACGATCGGGCGCTGGAGTATGTCGGGATGCTCAAGGCCAATCAGGTGGACGGCATCATCATCAGTCTGCGTTCCCGCGAGCTTGACGCGCTGCTGGACGACAACCTTCCGGTCGTTTCCTTCGAGCGCATCAAGGTCGGCCGATTGCCGACGGTGCTTTGCGACAACCACATGGGCGGCCGCATGGCGGCGGAGGAACTGCTCGCCAGCGGAAGCAAGCGCCCGGTGATGATCGCGGCCGTGCACGACAAGCTGCTCCCGGCGTATGACCGATTCGTGGGCTTTTGCAGCGTCATGCGTGAGCATGGGCTGGAAGAACGCATTTTTGAAACCAAGGAGAACGACAGCCTGCACGGCGATTATTCCAAATTGGCCAGACAGGTGCTCGATACGTTCCCGGATGCGGACGGCGTGTTCTGCACCAGCGACCAGATTGCGGCATCCGTTGTGCGCTGTGCGGCGGCAAGCGGGCGGCGCGTGCCGGAAGATCTCCGCGTGATCGGCTTTAACGACAATTATCTGGCGGCCTGCCTGTGCCCGCCGCTGACCAGCATCCGCCAGCCGATTCCGGAGATGTGCGAAATGGCGATAGAGTGTTTGATTAAACAGATTCACGGCGAAAAAGTGCCGGTTGATATGGTGTTTCCTGTGACGTTGAGCGCGAGAGAAAGCACGCGCGGCCCAAAGGGCGAGGAGGAAAAAAGACCATGATTCAGCGATTTGAGCGCTGCCTGCCGGAAGAGGTGGGTATTCCCAGCGAAGCGATTGACGCATTTCTGGATGAGCTGGAAAACGGCGGCTTTACCCAGATGCACGGCCTGATGATTATGCGTCACGGCAAGGTCTGCGCGGAGGGGTGGTGGGCGCCGTTTGCGCCCGGCCTGCACCACTGCGACCATTCCCTGAGCAAAACCTACACCGCGACGGCCATCGGTCTGGCGGAGTATCAGGGGCTGCTCAAGCTGAGCGACAGGGTATGCGATATCCTGCCGGATAAGATGCCCGCGCAGATGAGCGACAGGCTTTCAAGGCTGACCATCCGCGATTTGCTGGTGATGGGCGACGGCTCGGAGGAAGAGGAAACGACCTATCCGGCAGATTGGCTGGAGCGGTATTTCGCCCGACCGATTACCCACGAACCCGGCACGTTCTGGCGCTATAATTCCCACACGACGGCGGTGCTGTCCGCGATCATTGAGCGGCTGACGGGCGGGAGCATGCTGGATTATCTGGCTAAGAACCTGTTCGATTTGATCGGCATTGATGCGCAAAACGTCATGTGCCGCCGCGGCGCGGACGGCACTTGTCTGGGCGGCATGGGCATGTTCACCACGACGGAAGACAATCTGCGCCTGATGAAGCTGTATCTGAACGGCGGCGTCTGGAACGGTGTGCGCCTGCTGAGCGAAACCTTTGTGCACGACGCGACCACCGAGCGGATGGACACGTGGCCTGCGCATGCGCACACGCCGTATATTTACGATAACTGCGTGGGCTACGGCTACCAAATCTGGATGTGCAGGCCGGAAGGCTCGTACCGCGCGGATGGCGCGTTCGGCCAGTTCTCCGTCGTCGTGCCGTCGCTGGATTTGATCGTCTCCATCAACGAGGCAGGTTTCCTTGGCGAACTGATGGGGCATGCGGATCTGCATCTGCTCAAAGAAGGGGAGAATCACCCGATCCACGGGCCGCAGGCGACGCTCAACGCGCTGTTTGACATCCTTGTGCCGCAGATTCATGCCGATGTGGAAACGCTGCCCGCGGGCAGGGCGGCCGCCATGCTGAAAGAGCGCCTGAGCCGTCTGGCCGTGCCGCATCCGTATCCGAACGGCGCGGATTTCTCCGCGCACGATTTGGATATAACGCTCGTCCCGAAGGAGGAAAAGCTGTCCTTCGGCGTGCTCTATTCCAGACGCAAGCAGCGCATCGCATATCCCGGCGCGGACAAAATGCGCCTGCGCACGCACGACGGCAAGCTCGAAATCACATGGACGGAGGATGGCGAGCAGCGCGCGCTGACGGCGGATCTGCAGGGCGCGCGCACGGCGGGCGAGCTGGTCTACCGCTATGATCGCGAAATCATCACAAAGACGAGCAGCAGCGCGTGGTGGGACGAGCAGGGACGGCTTCAAATGTCCGTCCTGTGGGTAGAATCCGAGGCGGAAAACCGCTATATGTTCACGTTTGACGGCGACGAGGTGCGCGTGGATAAATGGTTCACCTTCGGCACGTTCAAGGGGCTTGAAAAGGACGAGTGCGTGTATCGCCGCGCATGAGAAAGGAATGAGCCGATGGAAGAACTGTACAATGGGATCAGGCTGCCGGACGTCTGGCCGCCGAGGGACATGGATGACATGTCTTTGAGCGAGCTGCCCGTTCCGTATCTGGAAAACCGGCCGGATGTGGCGAAGATCGACGTGGGGCGGCAGCTGTTCGTCGATGACTTTCTGATCGAGGAAAACTGGCTGGAAAAGCGCTTTCATCAGGCTGTGCTGGATGAAACGCCCGTGCTTGCGCCCGAAACGCCGATGGAGTGGAACAAGGGCGTTGCACCCGTCGCCGCGCCGTTTACCGACGGCTGCTGGTATGATCCCGCGGACGGCGTGTATCGGCTGTATTACCACGCCGGCTGGTTTGACGGAACGGCGCTGGCGGTTTCCGCCGACGGGCGGCATTTCACGCGGAAGATGCTGGATAATCAGGTGGGCACCAACCGCATTTTTGTGCCCAAGCCCGGCTGGCAGCGGGACGGTTCCTGCGTGTGGCTCGATCAGGAGACCGAGCATCCGGAGGAACGCTATAAGATGTTCCACTATTTCAGAACGCCGGAGGGCGACGTGGCGCAGGTGGCCGTCAGTGCGGACGGCATGCACTTTGGCGATCCGGTGACGACGGGGCTTTGCGGCGACAATACGTCGTTTTTCTACAATCCCTTCCGAAAAAAATGGGTATTTTCCATTCGCACGGGTCTGCCTTCGACCCCATGGTACAGCCGCGGCCGCAGTTACTACGAGTGCGACCGCTTCATGGAGGGTGCGTCGTGGGCGAAGGACCAGATTGCTTTCTGGCAGCGCTGCGACGTGCGCGACCTGCGCGAGAGCGAGCCGGGCACGATTTACAACAAAAATCTGCCGCCGCAGCTCTATCACCTGAACTGCGTAGGCTATGAGAGCGTCATGCTCGGCCTGTTTGCCATCATCAAGGGATTCGATCAGGCGCATAACGCCGTCTGCGAAAACAGTGGCGTGCCCAAACACATTGATCTCCATGCGGGCTTCAGCCGTGACGGTTTCCATTTCAGCCGCGATAACCGAAGCCCGTTCATCCGCTGCACGGATCGGCCGAGCTCGTGGGCGCGCGGCTACCTGCATGCCTGCGGCGGGCTGTGCCTTGTCTCGCCGGAGGAACTGGCTTTCCCGATTGCGGGATTCAGCGGCGCGTCTTCGGCGGAAAACGGAAATCTGTACGGCGGCGCGGCGACCGGCTTTGCGCGGCTTCGCCGGGACGGTTTCGCGTCGCTCCATGCCAACGGAACGAGGCAGTTCATGCTGACCCGCAAGATGCGCTTTGAGGAAGGGCGGCTGCTGTTCATCAACGCGAACGCGGCGGAGGGCTTTGTCCGCGCGCAGATTGAAGACGAGGAAGGGCGGCCGATTCCCGGCTATTCCTTTGCGGATTGCGTGCCGATGATTGCCGACAGCACAAAGCGCCAGCTCGTCTTCCGCGGCGGCGACCTTTCCGCGCTTCGGGGACGGGTTTTCAGGATTCGGTTTGAACTGATCGCGGCGGATCTGTTCGCTTTCTGGATTGCCGGGGACGAGCAGGGACATTCCGGCGGGTATGTCGCGGCGGGCGGCAGCGCCTATCCGGGGCCGAAGGACGAATAAGAAAGGACGACAAAAGCCGATGCGTTTATTGATTCTCTCCGATATTCATGCGAATATCGCGGCGCTCCGGGCGATTGAAAAGGACGCGGGCGCGGTGGACGCCATCTATTGCGCGGGCGACTACGTGGATTACGGCACGGATCCGCACGAGGCGATCGGCTGGGTTCGGGAACACGGCGCGCACTGCGTCATGGGCAACCACGACAGACATCTGCTCAACATCCTGTTTTCGGGAGAGGTGGATGCGTTTCGGGGAACAAACCGCTACAAATGGGTGCACGACAACTGCGAACGGGTGACGGATGAAGATATCGCGTTTCTGGCCGCGCTGCCGCAGCACATGAGCTTTGAAGCGGATGGAGCAGCGTACCTGATGCAGCACCAAATGCTGGATAACAGCTACGACATGCCGGAGAGCGTGCAGACGTTCGACGCGTTCTGGCGCGTGTGGTACGCGGGCGAGAGCAGACCGGAGCGACGCATGATCTTTGGTCACACGCACCGCAGGCTCGTGCATCGGCTGGACAACGACCGCCTGTGGCTCAATCCCGGGTCGGCGTCCTATCGCAGGCCGGACGACCGGGATAAGCGCGCCCATTACATGCTCATCGAGGATGGCGACATCCGATTCGGGGCGGTGGAATACGACCGGAGCGCGATGCTGGCGCGCGCCATGGACTACGTCAAAAAGGGCACGATGCTCGAAACCGACTTGCAGGATGCGATGTTCTTCTTCGGCGATGCGCCGACGAGCCGGGAACCGCTGCCGAGATGAGCGGAAAAGAGCGACAGAAGAGTGCGATAAGGGGGAATTGCGATGCAGATGCTGAGGATGCTTGACATCGATGCGCTCGATGTGCCGGAGCAGATTCCGCACGGCGATATGCCGGGGGACGGCGTCACCATCGGTCAGGATAATATCGAACGGGCAAAGACCGTGCTTTCGGCCATTCAGGGGACGCTGGAGCGTCGGCTGAAGGAGAGCGCGGGCGGCCGCGTGGTCATCGGCGTATGCGGCGGCAGCGGATCGGGAAAGACGGTCATGGCCTCCGTTCTGGGCTACGCGCTCAACCGGGCGGGGATCGGCGCATACATTATGAGCGGCGACAACTATCCCCGTCGAATTCCGGCGGCCAACGACGCAGAGCGGCTGCGTCTGTTCCGCATGGGCGGCCTGCGCGGGATGCTGGCCAGCGGCGAATACAGCGACGAAAAAGCCGTCGTTCTGCGCGAACTCTGGCAGGCGGATGCGGACGCGGAGCCGGAAACGGCGCGGAAGCTGCCGTGGATGCAAACGTATCAGCAGGCCGGTGCGCAGGCGCTGAGCGGCTATCTGGGCACGCCGGAGGAAATTGACTTTGACGAGGTCAACGACATCATCGCGCGCTTCAAGCGCGGCGAAAGACACATTCCGCTCAAGCGGATGGGACGCGAGGAAACCGCGATTTGGTATGAAACGGTGGATTTCACCGCGACGCGCGTGATGGTGATCGAGTGGACGCACGCGAACAGCGACTTTTTGAAGGGCGTGGATATCCCGATTTACCTGAACAGCACGCCGATGCAGACGCTGGAGCATCGCCGCCTGCGCAACCGCGACGCGCAGACGGACAGCGCTTTTACCACGATGGTGCTGAACATCGAGCAGCGTAAGCTGGACAGCCAGGCGTGGAAGGCGCAGGTGATTCTCTCCCGCGAGGGCAAGAAAATCACCTATTCGGCGTATCGGCGTGAGACGGAATGAGCGGAGGGAAAAGGCCATGAATGGCGGAGCAATGCTCAACGCATATCCGGACAGCCTCGGCGGCACGTTATCCGATATTGCACAGCTATTGGAAAGCGAAGCGTTCGCGGATGCATTCCGGTCGTTTTACATTTTGCCGAGCGTGTTCAACACGGATTTGGATCGCGGTTTTTCGGTCATCAGCTATGATCTGAACCGCATGCTCGCCGCGCCGGAAGACGTGAAGCGGCTGAAAGAGAACGGAATTGATCTCAAGCTGGATTTTATATTGAACCACCTTTCCGTGCTTTCGCCGCAGTTTCAGGATATTTTAAAAAACGGCGACGCATCGCCGTATCGCGATTTTTTCATTGATTGGAATCAATTCTGGGCGGGGTGCGGCGAAATGACTGACGCCGGATACATCCAGCCGGAAGAAAAATACATTCGAGGCATGTTCTTCCGCAAGCCGGGGCTGCCGATTCTGATGGTTCGCCTGCCGGATGGGCGCGATGTGCCGTATTGGAACACGTTCTATCAGCAGGTTCGATATGACCCGGTCGATGCGCAGGATTTGATGCGCGCTTCGGATATGCAGTATGGCGAGGCGACGGTTTTGGCCGCGCGGCTTGACGCGGGGCTGGAGGCCGGGCAGAAGCCGCAGGAGCTGGATTTCACGGGCTTTGAACGCTACCGCGAGGCGTGCGTCCAGCTGCTGGAAACGCGGCGGAAATATCTTGGTCAGATGGATTTGAACCTGAAAAGCGAGCGGGTCTGGGCGTATTATGACAGTGTGCTGGGCAAGCTGGCCGAATACGGCGCGGCGATTGTGCGGCTGGATGCGTTTGCCTATGCGCCCAAAACGCCGGGGCTGCGCAATTTTATGAACGAGCCGGACACGTGGGACACGCTGGAACGCATTCGCCAAATGGCCGATTCGCATGGTTTGACCCTTTTGCCGGAGATCCATGACCCTTATGCGGCGGGAACCTATGAAAAGGTCGCTCGAAAGGGCTATATGACCTACGACTTTTTCCTGCCGGGGCTGGTGATTGACGCGATTGAGAACCATGACGGCACGCGGCTGATGCGCTGGGCGGAGGAACTCAGGGGAAAAAACATCCGCACGGTGAATATGCTCGGCTGCCATGACGGAATCCCGATGCTGGATTTGAAGGGGCTGCTCAGCGACACAGAGATTGAGAAGCTGATTGCGCTGATTGTCAGCCGCGGCGGCATGATTAAGAATCTGCACGGTGCGAAGAACGTCTATTATCAGGTCAACTGCACGTATTTCAGCGCGCTGGGCGCGGACGAGCGGAAAATGCTGCTCGCGCGCGCGATTCAACTGTTCATGCCGGGCAAGCCGCAGGTCTGGTATTTGGATTTGTTTGCGGGTGAAAACGATCTGGAAGCCGTTCGCCGCGGCGGCGAAGCAGCGCATAAGGAGATTAACCGCACGAACCTGACGCGGGACGCGGTGGCGGACGCGCTGAAAAAGGATGTGGTGCGCGATCAGCTTGCGCTGCTTCGGATGCGCAACACCTGCCCGGCGTTCGATTTCGACGCGGACATGACTGTGCGCCGGCCGCAGAACGACCAACTGGAAATCATCTGGGAAAAGGACGGGAGCCGCGCGAGCCTGCGCGCAAACCTGACGACATACGAATTCGCGGCGCAGACGGATTGCGGCGCGGTGCGGACGATCCTGACCAGCCGATGAACGGGGGAAAAGGCGATGACGATGTGGACGCTTGACGACCGATACGAAACAATGCCGTGGGACGAGCTGGACGCGGTGGTTTTTGACGTGGGCAACGTGCTGCTCTCCTATTCGCCGGAGGAGGAGCTGGAGGCTTTTTTTCCGGGGGAGACCGAGCTGCATGAAAAGCTGATGGAAAAGATCATCAAAACGCCGTATTGGAACATGATGGATCGAGGAACGCTCACCGTCCAGCAGGCAATCGGACATATGACCGGGCGAGATCGGGCGCTCGAACCGATGATTCGCCGCTTTATGGAAAACTGGCTGGATTTTACGCGCCCGATCGAAGAGGGCGTTCAGGCGGTCAAAAGCTGTCTGACGCATGGCAAGCGCGTGTTTGTGCTCTCCAACTATCAGAAGGAATCCTTTGCGACGGTTGAAAGCCGGTTCGATTTCTTTGGCCTGTTCGAGGGAAAGGTCGTTTCTGCGCGCGAGGGGCTGCTCAAGCCGAGCGCGGACATCTATGAATTTCTGACGAACACCTATCGTGTTGAGCCGAGCCGCACGCTGTTTATCGACGACACGCCCGCCAATATCGAGGGCGCGATGTATGTGGGGTGGCAGGGCTTCTGTTTTAACCGGCCGGGAAAACTGGCTGCATTTGTGGGCGACTGAAAGGGGTAACGATATGCAGAAGATTTATGCGCATCGGGGCGCGTCCGGCTATGCGCCGGAAAACACGCTTCGCGCGTTTGCGCTGGCGGCGGATATGGGTGCCGACGGCGTGGAGCTGGACGTGCAGATTTCAAAGGACGGCCGCCTGGTCGTCTTTCACGACGACGAATTGAGCCGCCTGACGGGCTTTACCGGTTCGGTGGCGGATTATACCTACGCCGAGCTTTGCCGGATGCCGGTGATTCACGCGGTGGATGCGACGGAGAGAGACGTGGCGCCGCTGCTCGAGGATGTGCTGGCGCTGCTGCACGAGCGCGGGCTGTCTGTCAACATTGAGCTGAAAAACAGCCGCGCGGCGTTTCCTGCGCTTGAGGAAAAGACGCTCGAGGCGGTCGAAAAGGCAGGCATGAGGGAAAAAACGATCTATTCCTCCTTCAACCATTACAGCCTGCTCAAAGTGCGCAGGCTCGACCCGAATGCGGTCTGCGGATTGCTCTACGACGCGATGCTCTATCAGCCGTGGGATTACGCCAGACAGCTTGGCGTTCAGGCGCTGCACCCGCATTTCAGCGAGCCGACGTTTGTGACGGGCGAGGTGGAAGCGGCGCACAGGCTGGGGCTTTCGGTCAACGTGTGGACGGTCAACGAGGAAGCGGATCTGCGCCGGATGGCAGAGATGGACTGCGACGGCATCATTTCCAACTACCCGGATGTGGCGCTGCGCGTTTTACGGGAAGTGCGCGGCTGATCGGAGAATCGAGGGAATGCGATGACGGGGCGAGAACGTCAGGCCGCCGTAGACATGACGCGGGGCAGCCCGGTGAAGCTCATTTTGCGGTTTACGCTGCCGCTGCTCATTGGGCAGATGATGCAGCAGATTTATACGCTGACCGACACGATGATTACGGGTCACTTTATCGGCGACGCGGCAATTGCGGCGATTGGCGCGTCCACGTCGCTCAACGATCTGATGATCAATTTTGCCAACGGAATGTGCAACGGATGCGGCATCATTATCGGTCAGCTTTACGGTGCGCAGAAGATGGATAAGCTGCGCCGGGCGACGGCCGTGATGCTGATGTTCGGCGTGGGGCTGGGGGCGCTGTTGACCCTCGGCGTGATGATCGGCATCGAACCGCTGATGCGCCTGCTCAATACGCCGGAGAGTGTCTTCGATGAGGCGATGCGCTATGCGGCCGTTGTCTGCGGCGGCGTCGGGGTGACCATTTTGTATAACATGTGCGCCAGCTTTATGCGCTCGCTGGGCAACGGACGCATGCCGCTCGTCTTTTTGACGATTTCCTGCGTGCTCAATATCGCGCTGGATACGCTGTTTGTCGTCGTGCTGCACATCGGCGTGGTAGGCACGGCGCTGGCGACGCTGATCGCGCAGTGCATTTCGGCGCTGCTGAGCATGGCGTATATCGCCCGCGCGTTTAAGCCGTTCCTGCCACGCAAGGCGGATTTTCGCGCGCCGGCCGGCTTATGGACGCAAATGGCGGCGTCCGGCCTGTCGATGGGGCTGATGAATTCGGTCTACGCGCTCGGCTCGCTGACGATGCAGCGCGCCATCAATACGCTGGGCGAAACCGTGATGGCGGCGCATACCAGCGCCAGACGAATTCTCAGTCTGACCGGCGCGCCGATGAGCAACCTCGGCACGGCGGGTGCGGTCTTTATCAGCCAGAACTGCGGCGCGCAGGCGTATGACCGGGTGAAGCGGGGGCTGAATCGAACCGTTCTGATGGCGCTGATCTGGGAGGCGGCGGCCATGGTCGTCATGGTCACGCTTGGGCCGGAGTTGCTGCGGCTGCTCATCGGCACAAGCAACGCTGAATTGCTGCGCTATGGCACGATGTCCCTGCGGGCGAGTGCGGCGCTGTTTCTGCCGCTGGCCTATCTGGTCACGATGCGGCAGGCAATGCAGGCACTGGGGATGCACGTTGTGCCGGTGGTTTCCTCGTGCATTGAGCTGGTGATGAAGATTGCGGCGGCGTTTGCCGTTGTGCCGCGCTTTGGCTATGCGGGCGCGTGCTGGGTGGAACCGGCGACATGGCTGGCTTGCTGCGTGTTTTTGATGATTCAATATATGGTCAAGCGGAAAGAGATTCTGCACTTATAGAACGAAAAAATCCGAACCCATCCTCAATCGGGATGACGTTCGGATTTTTTGAGTTTGGGCTTTGGGTGAATGACGTCAGCGGGGCTGACGCTTACTGCTTTAACGCAGAAAAGCAAAATAGGGGATGAATTCCCCTTTGTTTCCCCTTTTGAATGTAAAATTATGCAAAACAGATAATAAAAAAGTCTGAAAGCTATCACTTTCAGACAAAAATGGTGGAGGTGAGGAGAATCGAACTCCTGTCCGAAAAAGCGACAGCCGAGCTTTCTCCGAGCGCAGTTCGCGTTTTAACATTCCCTCTTCCCAGCGCCCACGAACGGGCTCAGGGATTCAGTAGCTTCATAATGTGTTCATGCTGCAAAGCTTAGGCAGGAACATGGCCCGCTAAATGACGCCGGATTCCGATGCAGCGGGATCATCGGGCCGACGCGCAGCCTAATTAGGCCGCGAGGCAATAATCGTTATTGTCAGTTCATTTTTAATTTCCCGATTTTTACGTGGCTCGGGGCCACGGCTCGCTTACCTGACCGCCCACAATCCCGTCGAAACCAGTACACCCCCATACAAATCGGCGCAAACGCGCTCAATCGTCCCCGCGGTTCTTCGAGCGCAGGGCGCGCTGAATGTCGCGCTGCGCATCCTTAGCCGCCATGTCGTCGCGCTTGTCGTGCAGCTTTTTGCCCTTGCAAAGCCCCAGCTCCATTTTGAAGCGCCCGTCCTTCAAATACACCTGAAGCGGGATGAGCGAATAGCCCATCTTGCCGACCTCCTGCGCGAGATGACGAATCTGGCTCTTGTGCAGCAGCAGCTTCTTTTGCCGAAGCGGGTCGGTGTTGAAGATGTTGCCCTGCTCGTAGGGGCTGATGTGCATGCCGCAGACGAGCACCTCGCCGTCCTTGACGATGGCGAAGCTCTCCTTGAGGTTCATCCGCCCCTGGCGCATGCTCTTGACCTCGGTGCCCTTGAGCTCCATGCCGCATTCTAGCCGCTCTTCGACGAAGTAATCGTGGAACGCTTTTTTGTTCTGTGCCATCGGCTTGATGCCCTTTGCGCGCGCCATGCGACTCCCTCCCTCGAAAAAAGCTCAACCATAGTATAGCACAGAGCCGGAAAATTGGCAAGCGTTTGCGTCAGGCTTCGTCTTGCAGCGCGCGAAGGCGGCGATGCAGCATCGCCCGCCGGTCGGCGCAGTCAAACCAGTCGTCCGAGATGGGGGCGATTTGGTTTAGACCGATTTGGCGCACGCCGCAAAGCGCCGCCTCCATCTGGCTCTGGGGCGTGGGGGCGGTCTGGCAGCGCGCCCCTTCAAGCGTATCGTATGCGCCGAACGCCCGGTTGAAATCCATCAGGGGATAGAGCTTCGTCAGGCGGTTGGTGGCGTTATCCGCCCAAAAACCCCAGTTGCCCCAATGCCTGTCCGTGTTGCCGACGAGGTAATCGACAATGTTCATCATGTGATACCCGTAGGGATCGCGCCGCATGACGATGCTGTGCGCGGTCGTGTCGCGGTTGGCCGCGTAGATATCCACGGATTCGATGTTGACCAGACTGCGCGCCTCCGAGGTCACTAGCCGACAGGCGCTGACCGGCTCGCCCCGATAGGTTTTGGCCTCGTAGCGCACCTGATCGACGGCGAAGCACTGGGCGATTCGGCTGGCGAGCAGCTCGTTGTGAACCTCGCTTGGCGATCCGTCCTTGTAGAGCCAGAAAACCCCGTCGCGCCGCACCCATGCTTTGGGCGCGACGCCCTGCGTGGCGACGTCCCCGGCGGCGTCGGCCGGGTCGAGGAGCGATGCGTTTTGCACCGTGAGCGAAAGACCGCGGAGCGAAACATCCACAAATGCATCCGAGAGTGAATGGTGAAACAGGCTGACGGCTTCAAACGTCAGCTTTTCCTTGTGCGCCTTGACCCAATAGACGTCGGTGAGCGTCAGCGCGTGGTAGGCGATGGCGATCTGCGCGCGATCCCGATCGGTTACGGCCTGCTTTTTGCCCAGCGCGTTGAGAATCTCCTTGGCATACGCCCGGTCGAGCGTCAGCACGCGCGAGGCGCACCAATGCTCAAAATTGCTGATATTGCTGAGCCGCGTGTCCATGTCGTCGCCCTGCTCCAGATAGAGGTTGTAGGGCATGAACGAGGGATAATATACCGTGCAGGTGCCGTCCGCGCGAACGGAGGCTACGCGTCGGTTCAGGTGCATGATGAAATAAGGGGTCATGGCGTTCACCTCGCTGTTGGTCTATCCTTATCATACAACAAAAAAGCGGGCGTTTCAAGCGGAGCGGCTGCTTTCGCGCGGGGCAAACGGCGCGCTTGAGGTTCGCGCGGTTTTGTGCTATGATGGTTGAGCAAAAATTGCCGAGCCTCCCTGTGAGGCGTTCATTAAAATAGGAGGCCATCCCTTTATGACCATTCTGCTTCTGGGCGACCTGACGGGTCGCAGCCGCGTCGCCCTGCGCATGCTCACGGACGAGCTGGAAAACCGCGGCCACGAGGTTCTGGCGCTTCCGACGGCGCTGATTTCCAACACGCTCAATCTGGGCAGGGCGGCGATTGCGGATACGACCGATTATCTGCTCGAGGCGCTGGAAACGTGGGAGGCGCTCGGCCTCTCGTATGATCTGCTCTACATCGGCTATGTGACCGGGCTGGCGCAGGCGGAAAAGCTCTGCCGGGTGGCGGATGCGGCGCGCGCGCGCGGCGTGCCCGTCGTGGTCGATCCGATTCTGGGGGATCACGGCAGGCGCTACAACAGCGTGAGCGTGGAGCAGGTCGAGGCGATGGCGCGGCTCATTCGCCATGCCGATATCATCACGCCGAATTTGACGGAGGCCTGCCTGATGGCGGGGCAGCCGTATGAAAACGCCGATGTCGATGCGCTGCTCGATGCGCTCGGCGGGGCGCAGACGAGCGTGCTGGTGACCAGCGCGGGCGATGCGGTGGCGGGGAAGGACGCGCGCACGGGCAGGCGCTTTCGCGTTCCGTTCCGGCGGATTCCCGGCGAGCACTGGGGCACGGGCGACCGCTTCTGCGCGCTGCTGCTGGATGCGCTGGCCAGCGGGCTTCCGCTCGAACAGGCGGCCAAGCGCGCCAGCGACGGGGTGTATGAAGCCCTTTTGAACGGCTGAGCGCTGAAAAAACGAAAAATCCCTCAAATCCTATTGACGAAGTATGATATGAGTGCTATACTAGGTGCATCGAGTGAGAACTGGAGGGACTGTGCATGATGATTTCAACCAAGGGTCGGTATGCTCTGCGCATCATGGTCGATGTGGCGCAGCACGACGGCGAAATGCCGGTGAGCGTGCGCGAAATCGCCCAGCGGCAGGATATATCCGGGAAATACATGGAGCAGATCATCAGCGTGCTGACCCGGAGCGGCCTTCTGCGCAGCATTCGCGGCGCGCAGGGCGGCTATCACCTGGCCAAGAGCCCCGAGCAGATCACCGTCGGCATGATCCTGCGCGCGACGGAGGGCGATCTCGCCCCGGCCGAGTGCGTTTCCGTGGATGGACACGCCTGCACGCGAAGCGGCGTCTGCCCGTCCCATGCCGTGTTTTCCAAGGTATACAGCGCCATCAACAGCGTTATTGACGGCGTGACCCTGTGCGATCTCATCCCGGAGGGCGAAAGCGTTTCGGCGGGGCACACGGGCGCATGTCTGTAACGCCCGATTCGACGCATGGAATGAATGACAAGATAGATGGGAGAGAATTTTTCGTGATCTATATGGATAACGCCGCGACAACGCGGCTCAGCGGCAGGGCGCTTGAGGCCATGATGCCGTATCTGACGGAGCAATATGCCAACCCGGCCGGTACATACAGCTTTACCCACGCCAGCAACGCGGCGATGGAGAAGGCGCGCAAGCAGGTCGCCGACGTGATCGGTGCGACGAGCGCAGAGATTTTCTTCACCAGCGGCGGCACGGAGAGCGACAACTGGGCGCTCAAGGGCACGATGCGTGCCAACGAGAAAAAGGGGCGTCACCTGATTATCTCGGCGATTGAGCATCACGCCATCCTGCACAGCGCCAAGGCGCTCGAACGCGAGGGCTTTGAGGTGACCGTTCTGCCGGTCGATGCGGATGGCGTCGTTGCGCCGGAAGCGGTCGAGGCCGCAATTCGCCCGGATACCGTGCTCGTCTCCATCATGGCGGCGAACAACGAAATCGGCACGATCGAGCCGCTGGAGGCCATCGGCGCGGTCTGCAAGCGCCACGGCGTGATCTTCCACACCGACGCGGTGCAGGCCTTCGGCCACATTCCGCTCAATGTCGAGCAGATGCATATCGATCTGCTTTCCGTCAGCGCGCATAAGTTCCATGGCCCGAAGGGCGTGGGTTTCCTCTACATCCGCAAGGGCGTGAAGCTCGTGCCGTTTATGGATGGCGGCGCGCAGGAGAAGAACCGCCGCGCGGGCACGAGCAACGTGCCGGGCATCGTGGGCATGGGTGAGGCGGCGCAGCTGGCCGCGGAGAACATGGAAACCGCGATGGCGAAGGTCGCCGCGGTGCGCGATCACCTGATCGCCCGCATCGAGGCGGAAATCCCCTACGCGAAGCTGAACGGCCATCGCACCAACCGTCTGCCGGGCAACGTCAACTTCTGCTTCCGTTTCATCGAGGGCGAGAGCATGCTGATGCTGCTCGATGCGCAGGGCATCTGCGCGTCCAGCGGTTCGGCCTGCACCAGCGGCTCGCTGGATCCGTCGCACGTGCTGCTGGCCATCGGCTGCCCGCACGAGATCGCGCACGGTTCGCTGCGCCTGTCCCTCAGCGAGGAGACGACGATGGCGGACGCGGATTTTGTCGTCGATCAGCTCAAGGAGATCATCCCGCGCCTGCGGAGCATGTCCCCGCTCTACGCGGATTTCATCGCAAAGAAGTAAGTTCAGAGGAGTAATGAGATTATGTATACCGAAAAAGTGATGGATCATTTCATGCACCCGCGCAATGTGGGCGAGATTGATAACGCCAGCGGCGTGGGCACGGTCGGCAACGCCAAGTGCGGCGACATCATGCGCATCTTCCTGGATATCGATGAGAACCAGATCGTGCGCGACGCGAAGTTCAAGACCTTCGGCTGCGGCGCGGCCATCGCGACCAGCTCCATGGCGACCGAGATGATTATCGGCAAGTCGGTGCAGGAGGCGCTGGAGGTCACCAACAAGGCGGTGATGGAGGCGCTGGGCGGTCTGCCGCCGGTCAAGGTGCATTGCTCGCTGCTGGCCGAGCAGGCGGTTCATGCCGCGCTGTGGGATTACGCGCAGAAGAACCACATCACCATCGAGGGGCTCAAGCCGCCGGTCAACGACGTGGACGAGCTCGAGGAAGCACATAAGGACGAGGCGTAAGCGCCTGTCACGTCAAACAATCAGTGAGCAAAAACAGATTCTGCATAAAACGCGGGCGCGCGATGCGCGCCCCTACGGGTACGGCGCAACTTATTGCCTAGACGGAAAATAACCTGAGAAATGAGCTCCCTCTTCGAGGAAGCTGGCACGGCGCAGCCGTGACTGAAGGAGTCAGGTAAGCGCCTGTCGCGTTAAACAAAAAGAGGGTCGCTCCTTTCGGGGAGAGCGATCCTCTTTTGATTGGCCGAAAAATGCGTGAAAACGCGCTCAGCCCGCCGCGCCTTCCGCCGGAAGCGCCGTTTCGACGGGAGATTCCGTTTCGGTAGGCGCTTCTGTTTCAGCGGGCGCTTCCGTCTCGACGGGGATATCCGGCGAGGCGGTCGGCTCGTCTGTAGGGATAGGCGTGGGCTCAGGCGAAGCCGTGGGCTCAGGCGAAGCCGTGTGCTCGGGTGAAGCCGTGTGCTCGGGTGAAGCCGTGTGCTCGGGTGAAGCCGTGGGTTCAAGCGTGGGTGTCACCGCGGGCGAAGGGGTGGCCATCGGTTCGACCGCGTCCACCGAGGAGGTGATCTCCGGCAGCGGCGTGATGGCCTTGTTGTAGGCGAACGTGTTTTCGCCGTCCTGCAGCATGCAGTTGGCCACGCGCGTGTGCGCCACGCTGTCGCCGATGACCAGCAGCGACTGCCCCGGTTCGCCGGACTGCGCGCTTGCGTCGCCGCCGATGAGCATGCCGCTCAGGTTGACGGCGGATGCGCCTACCGCGTCCATCACGATCAACGCGTTGCCGCCGTATTCGTCGCCGCTGCCGCCGCGAATCTCGCCGTTTACGCCGATGGAAACCGTGTCGCCGATGGAGACGACCTGCATGCCCGCGCCGCCTGCCGCGCCCCGGCCACCGCGAACGCTGCCCGCGACGGTGATGAAGGCGTTTCCGCTCAGGCCGAACAGATTTAGCCCCGTGCCGCCCATCATCGCGTCGTTGCCGCCGCGAATGGTTCCGGCGAGCATCATCGTGCCGTATTCGCTCAGCGGGGAAACCTCCATGCCGCTGCCGCCGCCTTCGCCGCCGCGAATGCTGCCCTCGACGCTGACATACAAATCGCCGCCGCGCTGGCTGACGGAAACGCCCGTCGCGCCCTTGCCGCCGGTGATTTCGCAATCCCCGTCGATCAGCAGCGTGCCGCCGCCGACCAGAGACAGGCCGCTTTGACCCGGTGCGCCCTCAACGCGGACGGTGCGCAGCTCGACGTTGGATATGCCGGAAATCGTCAGGGAATCCCGCAGCTCCACATCGGAGAGGATGACGGAAGAGTCGCTGATGTGCAGCCGATGCAGAACGGCCTTGCCGTCGCCGGAGATTTGCAGCAGCGCGGGGGAGGAGATGGCCTCCTCCGTCGCGGTCATTTCGCCGGAGACGAGCAGAATGTCGCCGTCCTTCGCGCGGCGCACCATGTCCAGCAGCTCCTCGTAATTGAGCGCGGGGCCGAGCGTACCGGCGCTGGCCAGCGCCGGGCAGAGAAGAACAGTCAGCAAGAACAGGACAAGAGCCCGTGTTGCTTTCATGGAACAACTTCCTTTCAAATGTTAAAAACAATCATCGAGCAAAAAGCAAATGTCGCACAAAGCGCAGGCGCGCAATGCGCGCCCCTACGGGCACGGCGGCGTAATGTGCAGTTCCTTTTTTCCGCGACATTGTAGGGGCACGCATCGCGCGCCCGTTATTGGAATTTGTGCAAAATTTCGGATTTGCACATTTACTGAAAGAATATGCGGCGAACGCGCCGCGCCTGAAAGTGGGCTTTATTATAGCATATCTTGAATGGGTAAGCAAGCACGCGCGTTTTATGACAAAATCGGAAGAAAATTTGAAAAAAAGTGTTGACAGCGGATTTGAAATTTGCTATAATCATTTTCGTCAGCGACACAAGTTCATTGGGGAATTGTGTAACGGCAGCACCTACGACTCTGACTCGTATTGTCTAGGTTCGAATCCTAGTTCCCCAGCCATCTGCCTCCATGGTCAAGCGGTTAAGACGTTGCCCTCTCAAGGCAAAATCATGGGTTCGATTCCCATTGGAGGTGCCAAAAGGCCGATTGCTTTTGCAATCGGTTTTTTCTTTCCCCCAAATCGCGCAAAGCCGCAAATTCCGCGCAAAACACGGGCGCGCCGTGCCCGAAGCCGCGCTGCCCGCTTGATTTTTTGGAGAGAAAACGCTATAATAAATTTCGCCCGCAGGGGCAAAAACCCTCAATACGCAAACATTCGGAGGCAAGGCCAATGGGTTATATTGCCGGTATCGGCGGCGCGAATATGGATATCCACGGCAGGAGCGACCGCCAGCTCATCATGCGGGATTCCAACCCCGGTTCGCTGCATACCTCTTTGGGCGGCGTTTGCCGCAATATCTGCGAAAATCTGGCGCGGCTCGGCGAAAACGTGCGCCTGATTACCGTCGTGGGCGACGATGTGCAGGGGCGCGGCATCGTCGAGGGCTGCGAAAAAGCCGGAATTGACATGAGCGCCGCCCGCGTGCTGCGCGGCGAACGCTCTTCCAGCTATATCTCCATCATGGATGGCGACGGCGACATGCTGCTGGCGATGAGCGATATGCACATCATCAAGCAGCTCAACGCGAAGCTGGTGGATGAATCCCGCGACCTGCTCTGCGGCGCGGATCTGGTCGTCTGCGACGGCAACCTCTCCGCCCAAACCATCGAGCGGCTGGCGCAGGTCTGCGACAGGCCGCTGTATCTCGACCCCGTTTCAACGGCGTGGGCGCGGGAGCTCAAGCCGTTTATCGGCTGCTTTGACACGGTGAAGCCCAACCGCATGGAGCTGGAGGTGCTCAGCGGCTGCCCGGTGGATACAAAGGAAAACATCGCGCTGGCCTGCGACATCCTGCGCGGCAAGGGCGTGCGGCGCGTGTTCGTCTCCTTGGGTCGGGACGGCATGTATTACCGCGGGCCGGAGGGCGGCATCTGGGGCGTGAGCCGTCCGTTTGACGGCATGGTCAACGCGACCGGCGCGGGCGATGCGTCCATGGCCGGTATCATCTACGCGACCCGTCAGGGCTATGCCGCCGACGAGATTCTCGCTTTCGGCATGGGCGCGGGCATGGTCGCCATCGCGTCAAGCGACACCATCAGCCGGGAGATGTCTCCCACTGCGATTGAAACTATGGTAAAGGAGTATATCAAATGAAGCAATTCGATCTGAAAGCCTACATGGACGTCACCCCGGAAATCGAGGAGGCCGTCCGCACCGGCAAGCCCGTCGTCGCGCTGGAGAGCACCATCCTCAGCCACGGCATGCCGTATCCGGAGAACCTGAGCTTCGCCCGCGAGGTGGAGAAGATCATCCGCGAGCAGGGCGCGATTCCGGCGACGATGGCGATCATCGACGGCCGCCTTAAGTGCGGCCTGACCGAGGATGAGCTGGTGCGCATGTGCGAGGCGAAGGGCGTGCTCAAGGTCAGCCGCCGCGATCTGCCGATCGTCGTCGCGCAGAAGCTGACCGGCGCGACCACCGTCGCCACCACGATGATTCTGGCGAATATGGCGGGCATCCACGTCTTCGCGACCGGCGGCATCGGCGGCGTGCATCGCCGCGGCGAGGTGACCATGGACGTGAGCGCCGATTTGCAGGAGCTGGCGCATACCCCGGTCGCGGTCGTCTGCGCGGGCGCGAAGATGATTCTGGATATCGGCCGCACGCTGGAATATCTGGAGACGATGGGCGTTCCGGTGCTCGGCCTGAACACCGACGATTTCCCGGCGTTCTATTGCCGCAAGAGCGGCTTCGGCGTGGATTACAACGCCAAGACCCCGGCGGACGTCGCGGCGATTGCCAAGGCGAAGTGGGGCATGGGGCTGGAGGGCGGCATGCTCATCGGCAACCCGGTGCCGGAAGAATACGCGATGGATTTCGACGAGATGAGCGCTGTCATCGACCGTGCGATGGCGATGGCCGACGAGGCCGGCGTGAAGGGCAAGAACATCACCCCGTTCCTGCTCGCACATATCGTCGAGCTGACCGGCGGCAACAGCCTCAAGACCAACATCCAGCTCGCGTATAACAACGCGCGCGCGGCGGCGCAGATCGCCGTCGAGCTGGCGAAGTAAGCCAAAAAGCATATGAAAAGGCGCTTTCCCTGTCCGAAAGGGGGAAGCGCCTTTTTAGATGTCAGCGGAGGTGAGAACGGGCTCAGTCCGATATGCCTGTGTGAGGAGAACTGCGAAAAATCGCCCGCGTGAGCAGAACCCTGATGCATTACAGACTTTGGCGGAGGTGAAAACGGACTCAGTCCGTCAGTTCTGCGTATTTCGCCGAAACCAGCCCGCAGAGCGCGTCCGGCGCAAGCTCCACCTGCGCGCCGATTTTGCCCGCGCTGACGCAGATGGCGTCAAATAACTGGGCGCTTTCGTCGATGAAGGTGGGGTAGAGCTTTTTCATGCCGATGGGGCTGCATCCGCCGTGGATGTAGCCGGTGTTCGGCAGAAGCGCCTTTTGCGGGATCATCTCGACCGCTTTCTCGCCGCAGGCCGCCGCCGCGCGCTTGAGGTTCAGCGAGCCCGTCGCCGGAATCACGAAAACGTAAAACGCGCGGCTCTTGCCCTGCGTGACCAGCGTTTTGAAGACCGCCTGCGGGTCCTGCCCGAGCGCATTGGCGACGGAAATCGCGTCGATGCCCGTGTCGGGCGAATAGAAATGCGTCTGATAGGAGATTTCCGCCTTATCCAGAATACGCATGACGTTTGTTTTTTCAGCTTTGCCTGCCATAAGTGTGTGTTCCTTGTCGTTGATCGTGAAAAAAGGGGATGCGGCCGTTAAAACGATTTGCTGACGTCCAGCTTGATCGGCTTCGCGGTCTTTTTCGGGCTTTGGGCGGCCAGCGCGGCCAGACGGTCGGCGTAGCGCGCGTCGTCCAAGGGCAGCTCGATCGCTTCGCCCGTCCAGCTCGAAAGCAGCATCGCGTTGGCCAGCATCAGGCTGCAAAGCCCTTCGCGGCCGTCGGCGATCATCGGCGCGCCGGTCAGAATGTGATCGGCAAACGCGCGAATTACGCCCGCGTGCATCGGGTACGGCTCGTCCGGCGTGATATCCTCCATCGTCACGTTCGGCTTGCCGAAGCCGCCCGCGTATTCGCGGATGAAGCGATCCACCGGCGTGTCCGGCCGCGCCAGCGTCAGCCGGTTGTTTTCGTAGACCAGTTGGCCGCCGGTCAGCGAGATTTCAAATCGGTTGGTGCCGGGCGCTTCGCCCGTGCAGGTGATGAACGTGCCCGTCGCGCCGTTGGGGTATTCGACGTAGGCCGTCACGTCGTCCTCGACCTCGATATCGTGCCAGCGGCCAAAGCCGCAGAACGCGCGGACGCGGAGCGGCATGCCGCAGAGCCATTGCCACAGATCGAGGTTGTGCGGCGCCTGATTGAGCAGAACGCCGCCGCCGTCCTCCGCCCACGTCGCGCGCCATGCGCAGGAATCATAATAGCTCTGCGCGCGCAGCCAATCCGTGATGACCACGTTCGTCCGCCGGATTTCGCCCAGCTCGCCGGATTCGACGAGCCGCTTCATTTTGCGATAAGCCGGGTTGGTGCGCTGGTTGAACATCGAGCCGAACGCCCGGCCGCTTCTGTCCGCCTCGGCGTTCAGCAGGCGCACCTCCTGCGTGGAAACGCCCGTCGGCTTTTCCAGCAGAACGTGCATCCCCGCGCGGAAGGCCTCGACGGCCTGCCGGACGTGCAGCCTGTGCGGCGTGGCGATCAGCACCGCGTCGATCAGCCCGCTTTGATACATTTCCGCGGGCGTGGCGAAGACGCGCACATCCTCCGCGCCGGGCAGCGCCAGCAGCTCGGCGCCGTGCGCTTTGCTGGCGGTTGCGGCGGCGCAGAGCCGCGCGTTCGGCACGTCGCCCAGCAGCGTTTTCGCGTGCGCCATGCCCATCGCGCCAAGGCCGATGAGACCGAAACGAACCTCTTTCATGCACAAGCCCCCTTGTCAAAGCCGTCGCGCGCGGACAGATCAGCGGCGGATGTCGTAATTCATGTTCATCAGGTTGCGGATGCTGCTCACGTCGTCGGTGATGTTCGCGTCGCCGTGAATCGTGTGCTTGATGACGCTGGAGGCCACGGCGAAGTTGAGCATGTCCATCGGCTTGTAATCGTGCAGCATGGCGTAAATCAGGCCGCTGGCAAAGGCGTCGCCGCCGCCCACGCGATCGAGGATGGTGAAGGTGAACAGCTTGCTTTCAAACGTGTGCCCATCGTACCACATGAACGCCTTCAGGCTGTTCTCGCTGCCGGAATGGGCGTAGCGAACGTGCCGCGCGATGCATTTGAGGTTCGGATAGCGCTCGACAAAGCGCTGGAAGATTTCGTCCTGCTGCTCGTAGCTGGGCTGCATCGGCACGCCGTCCTTCACGTCGCCCCGGCTGTGGTCGTCCTCGTCGCGCCAGAGGTGATACGGCTCGATGCCCAGCAGGATATCGACATAGGGCAGGCACTGTGTGCAGAAATCGCGCGCCTCCTCCCAGCTCCAGAGCATGCTGCGGAAATTGCCGTCAAAGCTGACCGTCAGCCCCTTTTCCTTGGCAACGCGCAGCATATCCAGCACCAGTTTGCTGCAATTCGGGCTGAGCGCCGGGGTGATGCCGCTCAGGTGCAGCCAGTCAAAGCCCTCCAGCAGCGCGCCCAGATCGACGTCCGAAAAATCGTATTCGGCCATGGCGCTGTGCTTGCGGTCGTAAATGACCTTGCTGGGGCGGATGCCGTAGCCCGTCTCCAGGTAATACGTGCCCAGGCGGTGGGTCGGCGTTTCCTCCGGCGAGGTCAGGATCATCGGGGTGCAGTGCACGTCGTTGGAGCGCAGCCAGCGCACGGCACTCTTGCCGAGGCTGTTGCTTGGCACGACGGAGAAGAACGTGCTGTCCACGCCGAGGTTGGCCAGCGCGAGGGCGATGTTGGCCTCGCTGCCGCCATAGCTGGCCTCAAACCCGGAGGCCATGCGGATTTTTTCGTAGTTCGGCGGCGTCAGGCGAAGCATGATTTCGCCCATCGTGATGAATTTTTTGCCGTTTTCCATGTTTTGCAGAAGCGGATTATAGTGGATCATCGTTTGCAGCCTGCCTTTCTGCTTGTGTTGGTATCAGTATAGCATGGTTTGACGGGGGATTCAAGCGGCGGGGCGGGGGCAGACGCAAAAACGCTCCCCGCCGACGGAGCGACGGGGAGCGCGTGGATAACGATGGGGGAAAAGGCTTACTTCGCGTTGTCGGCGGCCTCCTGGAGCGCGTTGAGGAAGGAGCCCATGTCGATGGTGCAGCCGGTCTTGAGATCGACGTCGTCCGGCACCTGCGTGTGGCGGCCGTCGCCCTTGTCGTAGGTCGGCATGGTGACGACTTCCTCAACCGTCTTGCCGACGCACCAGTCTTCCAGCGCCTCGGCCTGCTCGAACCACTCCTTGCCGATGCCGGAGGCGGCCTTCATGCCGTAGCCGTCGCCCAGCTCCTTCTTGGTCGGGTGCTCGCCAGTCAGTTCGCCGGTCAGCGCGCCGGTCGCGTCAAAGCCGACCTTGTTCTGCGCGATATCGAAGCTCACGGCGGTGATCTTGCCCGCGTCGTCCAGCTCCAGCGCGCACATGGTCGTGTTGATGGTCACGCTGCCGGCCTTGTCGGCCTCAGCGCCCGCGCCGGACATGGTGGTGACGGAGCCGAGGCCGGAAGCGGCCAGCGCGCCGGCAGAGAGGGAAAGCATCAGCGCCGCAGTCGCGGCGGTCATCGCAAACTTGTTCATAATCGTACCTCCAAAATAAATGCTTTCGGGTGATGGACACCTGTATGTTTATCGCATCTCCCCGCGGATGGAGGCACGATAAATTACTTGATGATGACGTAGGCGCGGCGGCCGAGCGCATCCCAAATGGCGGAGATCACCTTGGGGGCGCGCAGCGTTGCGCCGGTGGAAACGTCCGTATCGTCGGCAATCTGCCCCGGCAGATACAGGTCGCTCACGCTTGAAACGGTCTTGCCGACCAGATGCTCAAGCAGCTGGTCGAACTGGCCGCAGACCTTGGCGGCCGCGTCGCTGTCCGGCGCGAGATAATCCTCGTTTTTATATTGCAGCGTCGTGTAGTGAAGCTCGGTGAATGTGTTGTCCTGCAGGGTGAATTCCAGCGCGACCTGCTCGCCGCCGTCCTCCATGTAGCTGCCGCGATAAACGCCGTCCGCATAGGGCTCGGCCTCGGGCAGCTTCGTCGTATCGACGATCTTGTAGGGGTGGCGGTTCAGCCCGTCCCAGAGGGCGGAAACCAGCTTGCCGGCCTTCATCGTCGCCGTCGTCACCGCGTCGAGATCCTCCACGATGTCATACGGCGAATAGAGGTCGTCGATGGCGGAAACGCCCTTGCCGACGAGATAATCGGCGAGCTGGCGGTATTGGCGGAGGATGGCCTTCTGCGCGTCGCTCGCGTCCTCGCTCATGTAATCGCCGTCCTTGTATTTCACGCCGCGATACACCAGCGAATCGAATTTTCCATCCTTGAGTTCGAATTGAATGGCAATCTGCTCGATGCCGCCGTCATAGTAAAACCCGCGATAAATGCCGTCCGCGTATTCCTGCGCGGCGGCGGGCAGAGCCAGGGCGATGAGCAGAATCATCAGTGTCGCTATACGTTTCATGTTCGTTCCTCCCGATGACAAAAACCAGTTTAAGGGCGATCTGTGGCAAAAGTATGTCAAAATAAAAAAAGCTTCCAAAATTTTAAATTCGAGCAAAAGGTTTGACATTCCTGCCGCCCAATTTTACAATATGTGCAGAAGAAAAGGCTGGAGGGATGCACGTGAATCCGATTCTGGTGGTGGACGACAACGCGCAGATCGTCGATATTTTGTCGCAATACATCAAAAAAGAGGGGTGGCCGATGCTGGCGGCGAAGACCGGCGAGGATGCGCTCGCCCTGTTCGACGCGGCCGAGCCGTCGCTGATCCTGCTGGATATCATGCTGCCGGGGCTGGACGGGCTGGAGGTCTGCCGCCGCATCCGCCGGGTGTCGAGCGTGCCGATTCTGATGATTACCGCAAAGGACGAGGACGCGGATCGGATTCTCGGGCTGGATATCGGCGCGGACGATTACATCGTCAAGCCGTTTTCCCCCGGCGAGGTGATGGCGCGGATTCGCGCGGTGCTGCGGCGCATCCCGGCGGCGGCGGAAAAGGAAATGCTGGTGATCGGCGAGCTGTCGATTCACCTGCCGTCGCTGTCCGTCACGCTGTCCGGGCATAAGCTGAACCTGACGCGGCGGGAGGTCGAGCTGCTGTACACGCTGGCCGCGTCGCCGGGGCGCGTGTTCACGCGGGATAACCTGCTGACAATCGTTTGGGGGTATGAGTTCGCGGGCAATTACCGCGCGGTGGATTCGCACATCAAGCGCCTGCGCGCCAAGCTGGATGCATACCCGCACGACACGTTCACCATCGCGACCGTCTGGGGCGCGGGCTATAAGTTTGAAAGGAATCTGCCATGAAGCTGCCGATGCATCGAACGCTCGTCGCGCGCCTGACGGGGCTTTTCGCGCTGCTGCTCATGCTGTTTGCGGTGGTGCTGGAGCTGCTTTTCAACGCGATGATGGAGCGAAAAATGATCGCCCATTACAGCAAGACCATGCAGCGCAACGCATATGCCATTTCGCAGAATCTCTCGGAGATGATCGCGCCGTCGGATTACGAGGCGCTGGATGAAAACCCCTTCATCGTCGGCGAGGATACGCTCGCGCCGTATATGGCGCTGATCGAGCATATCACGAATTGCAACGTCTATCTCATCGACGAGCAGCACCGCGTGACGGGCTATTTCGACGGCGTGGTGCAGACGATGAGCGGCAGGGTGCTCCCCAATTACATCGAGCAGACGATCGCGCTGGGGTTCATGGGCAAAACGCCGTTTCTCTCCGCGAAAATCGACGGAGAAACGCATCTGACCACGAGCATGCCGATTATGAACGCCAAGAGCCACGTGCTCGGCGTGGTGCTGCTGGAAAGCACGCTGCGTGAGCTGGGCTTCGCGCAGGTTTCCAGCTCGGATATCCTGCTGTTCAGCGGCGCGGTTGCCTTCGCGCTGACCGCGCTGCTGGGCGCGCTCTTTTCGCGCATGTTCACCCAGCCGATCACGGCGGTTCAGCGCTTTGCGGGCAGGCTGGCGAGCGGCGAATACGACGCGCGGATGCAGAACGCGCGGAAGGACGAAATCGGCGAGCTGGCGCGCTCGATGGATATTCTGGCGGAGCGGCTTGACGACGCCCGCCGGCGGGACGAGCGCCTCCGCGAGCAGCAGAGTGCGTTTTTCGCGACGATTTCGCACGAACTCAAAACGCCCGTCACGGTCATCCGCGGTTCGCTGGAAGCGCTGCGCGACGGCGTTGTTTCCGGCGAGGGTGACGTGCGGGCGTATATCGGCCAGATGCTGGCCGAGTGCAAGGGCTTGCAGCGAATGATTATTGACCTGCTGGAGCTTTCGCGGCTGCAAAACGCGGGCTTTTCGCTCAACATGGGCGAGGTGGATGTGCGCGAGCTGCTGGGCGACGTGGCGATGAGCGTGGGCGCGCTGTGCGAGCGGAAGGGCGTTGTCTTTGTTTGCAGCGAGCCCCAATGCGCGCTTTTGATGACGGGCGATTACGCCCGATTGCGGCAGATGCTGCTCGCCGTGCTGGATAACGCGGTGAAGTTTACGCCCGCGGGGAAGCGCGTCAGCCTTTCGATGGAGGGGCATACCGTTATCGTCGCGGACGAGGGGATCGGGATTCCCGAAGAGGAGCTGGCGCACATCTTCGAGCGTTTCCGCCGGACGCGCGGCGGCAATGCGCAGGGAACGGGGCTCGGCCTCGCGATTTGCAGCGAGGTGGCGCGGAGGCACGACATCCGGATCGACGTGGCCAGCCGCGTTTCGGCGGGCACGACCTTCCGCTTTACCTTCCCCGACGGCGGCAGATGAACACGTAGACCGCGAGCGCGGCGGCGGCCAGCGCGCTGAGCGCCGCGCCGAGGGTCAGCGCGCGCGTGCGATAGGTGAAGACGATTTCGTGTTCGCCCGGCTCGACCCAAACGCCCATGAAGGCCACGTCGCAGGGGATGACGTCGGTCTGCCGCCCGTCGATGGTGGCGGAGAAGCCCTTGTCAAACGGAATCGTGAAGACCAGAATTCCGGCCTCCTTCGCGTCGATGTGGGCGATAAAGCCGTCTGCGGTCGCGTCAAAGCCGTCGCAGGCGTTCTGCTTCAGGCGGGCGACGCTTTCCTGCCAATCGGGGATGCCGCCCACGTCGAGCGTCTGCATGCGCGGCTGATAGGCGGCCAGCGCGTCGTCGTCAAGCGTCACGGCGGCGAGCAGCACGGTCGGCGTGGTCTGGCTGTCCATCCGCTGGTGGTATGTGCCGGTGCAGGTCGTCTGCAAAAAGCCCATCGGCAGGGCGTTGGGGTTGCGGTATACGGCAACCCCGTTTTCGTCGTGGTCGTAAACGAAGCCGTCCGGCACGGGCGTGTCGTCGAGCCGGTAATACGCCTTCACGCTCAGCAGCGCGCGCAGCGCCGCGCCGCCATCCGGCGGGCAGACGGTGGTGGATTCGTCAAACCCGAAGCCCGCCATCGAGATGAAGCGCCCGACGATGGAGGAGCGCAGGCTGGTGAAGGCGGTGAGGCTGCTCGCCCCGCGCAGAAGCCCGTAGTTGCGGATCTTTTTGCCGTAGTCGATGCGCTGCCATTCGGCCATGTCCGGCGCGGCGGCGGCTTCAAGCGTCGGCTCCGCGATTTCGGGCAGGGTGTAGAGCCCCTCGCCCGCAACGTCGCCGCCGGAGAGCAGGTTTTCGTCGCCCACTAAAATATAGCCCGCGTATTGCGCCGCGGCGACCGCGCAGACGAGCGCCAGCGTGACGGCGAAGCGCGGCTTTCGGATGAGCACAAAGAGCATCGCGCCGCCGCCGAGCAGCGCGGCGCAGACGGAAAAGACGCGGAAAACATCGTCGGCGTAAGCGCCCTTCCGGCGGCTGAGCAGCGCGGCGCCGACGCGCCCCATGCGGCTTTGCCAGCCCTCCGGCAGCAGGAACGGCACGGTCAGCAGCAGCGTCAGCGCCGTCAGGGCGATAAACGCCCGGCGCAGGGCGCGGCCGTCCGCGTCGCGCAATGCCGTCAGCGTCGCCAGGGTCGTCATCAGCGCCACGCCGTACCACCAGCGGGTATAGGCGACGTTGGTTTCCAGCGCGAACGCGCCGCAGAGGACGGGAACCGCGCTGCAAACCGCCAGCGCGAGCAGCAGCCCCTTGAGCCAGCGATGCTTTTTCTGCCCAAACAGCGCGACCGCGCCGGTCAGGCCGAACACCGGCAGATACGCGGCGGTGGAAGCCCAGCTCGGCGCGTCGCCGTAATAGGCGTGGACGACGTTGCTTTCAATCGGCATGAGCAGCGCGCGGACGCGCTCGAGCAGCGTGCCGAGGGTATAGGTCTGCGTCAGCAGCGACGTGTCGCCCGCGCCCGTCCGCGTGATGGAGAGCATGAAGAGCATCGCGGGGCAGAGCAGCACGCCCGCCAGCGCGCAGCCGACGCCGCATTCAAAGATCAGCGCGAACACGTTTTGCCATGTGCGGCGGGGCTTCCAATCTGCGCTGAAAAACCGAAAGACGAAGTACAGCGCCGCCAGCAGCGCGCTGGAGAGCATGAAATAGTAATTCGTCAGCGTGTTCAGCCCGCAGAAGAGCGCCAGCAGGCCGCGCCGGGGACGCTCGCCCATCGCGTCCTCCATCCCCAGCAGGATCAGCGGGAAGAACGCGATGACCTCCGTGAAATGATAAAACTGCGTATTGACGACGGTGAAGCCGGAGAAGGCGTAGAGCACGCAGCCCAGCAGGGCGAGCCGCTCGTCGCGGATCATCCGCCGCAGGTAGCAAAACGAGGTCAGCGCGCAGACGGCGTGCTTGAGCACCGCCATCACGCTGATGCCGAACGGAATCAGCGCCTTGGGCAGAAACGCCAGCGGCCAGACGAACACGCTGCCCAGCGTATAAAACGCATAGCTGCCGACGGCCGGCGCGCCGAGGAAGGTGTTGAAGCTGTAGCTGTTCAGCCCGCCGCGCAGAATCCGCCGCGTTTCCAGAATGAAGGGAAGCTGCTGCTCGATGAAGTCGCCCCGCGTGACAAAGCGCCCGCCGTAGGGCAGAATGGCCGGGGCGAGGGCGAAGAGCGCCAGCAGCGCGCCCAGAAAAAATGCGTGCGCACCGGTGATGCGCCGCCGTTGAAGCGAAGAAGTCTGCATCCGTGTTCCTCCTTGGAAATCGGGCGGCACGTCCGTTTAGCCGTGCCGATATGCCTTTATTGTACGGGCGCGCGGCGGCGCTGTCAAGGTGGGGGAGGATACAAAAAAACCGAAGGCCAAACCTTCGGTTTCTGGTGCACCTTCAGGGGCTCGAACCCTGGGCACCCTGATTAAGAGTCAGGTGCTCTACCAACTGAGCTAAAGGTGCTTGATTGCTCAACGCGAAAAGGATTATATCATGGCCGACGGGAAAAAGCAACCCCCTTTTTACAGAAAAAGACGATTTTCGGCAAAAAAACAGCGCCCCGCGCCGAAATCGCAAAAGCGAAGGGCGCGGAGCGCTGAAAAGGAGAGACGAACAATCAGCCTTCCGCCTTGGCGGGCAGCTCGGCGAGCAGGCGGGCGGCCTCCCGGCCGGGGTAGAGATCGGGCGCGAGCTTGACGATCTGCTGGAGGATGTTCTCGGCCTCGCGGCGGTTCTGCTCGGCCAGATAGGCGCGCGCAATCCACAGCGAGGTGGTGATGCGGTGGAGCTGCTGGGTGTTGTTCTGCTGCACCTGCGTTTTGAGCGCCTGAATGTCGCATTTGCCGGTGAAGAGCAGCTTCATGCACTGATCGTTCAGCTCGCAGGAGAAGGCCATGCGCTGCTTGGGCTTTTTCGTCTCCTGAATCGCCTCGAGCTGCTTCTTGTAGCCATGCAGCTCGTCGAGGTATTTTTTTGCCGCGTCGAGATCGCCCATCTGTTCGGCGCAGTAGCACAGGTTGCTGGTGACGGCAAAGCGGCTCATCAGCGCCTGCTCGGGCTTTTTGCCTTCCCGAATCTCCGTGGCGGCCAGCAGCTTCATCGCGTCGCCAAAGCGCCCCTGCGCGGCATAGGCGTTGGACAGGTGCAGCCGAACCATCATATACAGGTTGGGGTTCTTCGGGTTCTGCCGGAGGTGCGGCTCGTATTCCTTCAAAAAGCCGTCCACGTCGAGCTGGTTGTACAGCCGGTTGAGCTGGCGGCTGTGCGTGTTCGCGGCGTTGATGTACTGCGCGGCGGCGATGAACAGACAGCCGACAATCAGCATCAGGATCATCGCGATCGGGTTCATCGTCGGCCTGAGCAGATAGAGCGCCGCCATCAGCGCGACAAACAGCCCTTCAAACAGGATCAGCCGCGTCTTAAACTTGGGAAAGAGGGTCAGCATCGGATCAACAACTCCTTAATTTATAGCGTCAGGATGAGTATAGTATATCTGGATGCGGCGGGAAAAGCAATTCTTTTTGCGTGAATTGTTTGATCCGGAGCGCAAAAGCCGTCGGATAACAGGAAAAAACTTGAAAATAGGGTAGCCATTCGCCTTAAAATGTGCTAGAATACTAGTAAACAACAAGGCGTTGCACCATGAGACCAAACGAACCGAAAGGAGAACGGAAGAACATGAAAATGACGTTTCGCTGGTATGGCAGTCAGAGCGACAAGATCACGCTCAAGCAGATCAAGCAGATCCCCGGCTGCACCGGCCTGATGGGCGTGCTTGATTACAAGGCCGCGGGCGAGGTCTGGGAAGAAGACGAGATCAAGGCGTATATCGACGAGGTGCATGCCGCGGGGCTCGAGTGCGAGGTCATCGAGAGCGTCAACGTGCATGAGGATATCAAGCTCGGCCTGCCCACGCGCGATATGTACATCGAGAATTACTGCAAGTCCATCCGCAATCTGGCGAAGTACGGCGTGAAGGTCATCGTCTACAACTTCATGCCGGTGCTGGACTGGCTGCGCACCGATTTGGCGCGCGTCATCCCGGAGGACGGCTCCAACAGTCTGTATTACGACGAGGCCGAGCTGGGCGCGATGACCCCGATGGAGATCGTCCGCCGCACGGCCGAAAACTCCAACGGCTTCACCCTGCCGGGCTGGGAGCCCGCCCGTCTGGCCGAGCTGGAGCACGTGCTGGAGCTCTACAAGAGCGTGGACGAGGAGAAGCTGTTTGAAAACTTCAAGTATTTCCTCGACGGCATCATCCCGACCTGCGAAGAGGTCGGCGTGAAGATGGCCTGCCATCCGGACGATCCGGGCTGGCCGATCTTCGGCCTGCCGCGCATCACGCACGATCAGGCGGGCTTTGACCGCATGGTGAAGCTGCACGACAGCCCCTGCAACACGCTCTGCCTGTGCACGGGCTCGCTGGGCAGCAACGTGCAGAACGATATCCCGGCGATGGTTCGCCACTTCGGCGAGATGAACCGCATCGGCTGCCTGCATGTGCGCAACATCAAGCATCTGGGCAGCGACCGCCGCTTCCGCGAGAGCAGCCACCTGTCCTCCGACGGCGATCTGGATATGTACGAGATTATGAAGGCCGCGTATGAGACCTGCCCGGATACCTACATCCGCCCGGACCACGGCCGCATGATTTGGGATGAGATCGGCCGCCCCGGCTACGGCCTGTATGACCGCGCGCTGGGCATTGCGTACCTCAACGGCCTCTGGGAAGCCATCGACAAGAACGCGAAGAGGGGATGAGCGGATGAAACTGACGTTTGAAGGAATCAAGGATACCGCTGCGTGGCAGAGCGCCGGCGTCAAGCTGCCGGAATACGACGTTCAGGCGGCGGCCGAAAAGGCGAAGGCGCACCCGGTCTGGGCGCACTTCGGCGCGGGCAACATCTTCCGCATCTTCGTGGGCGGTCTGGCCGATACGCTGATCGCCAAGGGCGAAATGGATCGCGGCATCACCTGCGTGGAGACCTTCGATTTCGACGTGGTGGATAAGATTTACGCGCCGTATGACAACCTCGTGCTGGCCGTCACGCTCAACGCGGACGCGACGACCGACAAGCGCGTGCTCGGCTCGCTGAGCGAGGCCATCAAGGCGCAGTCGGGCGTGCCGGAGGCATGGAGCCGCCTCAAGGCGGTCTTCGCCGATCCGAGCCTGCAAATGGTTTCCTTCACCATCACGGAGAAGGGCTACGCGCTCAAAAACGCCGCCGGAGCGTTCTTCCCGTTCGTTCAGGCGGATATCGACAACGGCCCGGACAAGGCGACCGGCGCGATGGCGATTGTCTGCGCCATGCTGCTGCACCGCTTTGAAAACGGCAAGGCGCCGCTGGCCGTCGTCTCCATGGATAATTGCAGCCACAACGGCGAGAAGCTGCGCGGCGCGGTGCTGACCATGGCGGACGAGTGGCTGAAGAAGGGCTTTGTGCCGCAGGCGTTTGTGGATTACATCTCCGACGAGGCGCAGGTCGCGTTCCCGTGGTCGATGATCGACAAGATCACGCCGCGCCCGGCCGATTCCGTCTGCAAGGAGCTGGAGAAGCTCGGCTGCGAGGATATTGCCCCGGTGATTACCTCCAAGCGGACGTATATCGCGCCGTTCGTCAACGCGGAGCGCCCGCAGTACCTCGTGGTGGAGGATCGCTTCCCCAACGGCCGTCCGCCGCTGGAGAAGGCGGGGGTCTACATGACCGACCGCGAGACCGTCAACAAGACCGAGCGCATGAAGGTCACGACCTGCCTCAACCCGCTGCATACCGCGCTGGCGGTGTACGGCTGCATGCTCGGCTATACGCTGATCTGCGACGAGATGAAGGACGAGACGCTGGTGAAGCTGGTCAAGCGGCTGGGCTACGTCGAGGGTCTGCCGGTCGTCGTCGATCCGGTCATCCTCAGCCCGAAGGCGTTTATCGACGAGGTGGTCGAGCAGCGCCTGCCGAATCCCTTCATGCCGGACAGCCCGCAGCGTATCGCGACGGATACCTCCCAGAAGGTCGGCATCCGCTTCGGCGAGACGATCAAGAGCTATGTGGAGAAGGGGCGGGATCTGCACGAGCTGACCGCGCTTTCTCTGGCGATTGCGGGCTGGCTGCGCTACCTGCTCGGCGTGGGTGATGACGGCAAGGCCATCGAAATCTCCGCCGACCCGATGAAGGACGAATTGCAGGCGCAGCTTGCGGGCATTGAGGTCGGCAAGCCGGAAACGTATCATGGGCAGATTCGCCCGATTCTCGCCAACGCGAATATCTTCGGCAGCGACCTGACCGCAATCGGCATGGCCGACCGCATCGAGGAGATGTTCGTTTCCGAGCTGGCGGGCGAAGGTGCCGTTCAAAAGACGCTTGAGGCGTATTTGGGGTAAGAAACCGTGAAACTTGAGGAAAGACACTACGCCGAAACCGCGAGGGAGTATGCGCTGCGTATGCTCAAGGAGAACATCATCTCCATGGAGCTGAAGCCCGGCGCGATGGTCAGCGAAAACGAGCTGGCGGCGCAGCTCGGCCTGAGCCGCACGCCCGTGCGCGAGGCGCTGATGGACATGGCGCAGTATGGGCTGGTGGATATTCTGCCGCAGCGGGGCAGCCGAATCAGCCTGATTGATTATGCGCTGGTGGAGGAAGCCCGCTTTGCCAGAGAGGTGCTGGAGGTCGCGATTCTCTCCATCGTCTGCGAAAACGTGACCGAGGAATCGCTCGTGCAACTCAGGCAGAACGTCCGCTTTCAGCAGCTTTCCCAAGAGCCGGAGATGAGCGGAACATTCGATCTGATGGAGCTGGATAACGAGTTCCACCGCCTGCTCTTCCACATCGCGCATAAGGACAACACCGTGCGCATGCTGGAGGGCATGATGGCTCACTTTGACCGCGTTCGCGCGCTGTCGCTCTCGGTGGTGAAGGATCAGAAGATCATCAGCGACCATCTGGCGATTTGCGATGCGATTGAGCGCAGGGACGTGGCGGCCGCGCAGGCCGTGATGACCAAGCACCTTTCCCGCGTGAATGTGGATGAGGCGACCATCCGCGCGGCATGCCCGGAATACATCAAAAATTGATTGCGCACCCGCGCGGGACTTGCAAGCGTCCCGCGCGGGTGTTATAATAACGCCTCGGTCGGCCTTGCCGACAGCGCCCGCCCGGCGGGGCGGCGCGCAGACTGTAGACAAAAAGCTATTCGCCCCCCGAAGGGGGGAGAATAGCCCTTTCCGCAAATGAAAGAATAGATGAATTTCTTGATTTTGCTATTTAAGCCAAGTTTGCTTATGTCAACAAGCTGAGCGCCCGCCCAGCGGGGCGGCGCGATAACGCGATGAAGCAATAACGGGAGGAATCGGACGGTGCAAACGGTGATAGAGAAGATAAAGAGCCTAAGAATCAAAAGAATCGGGTGCGCCTGCCTGCTGCTGGCGCTTTTGCCGGCCGTCGGCGCAGCGGGGGCGCAGACGCTGGATGAACAGGTGGATCGGATTTTTCGGGACGCCAAGACGGTCGGCGGCGCGTTTCTGGTGGCACAGGAGGGCGAGATCGTCTACGAACGCTATTACGGCGAGCAGCAGAAGACGACCCATGTGCCGGTGACGGAAAAGAGCTATTTCCGCTGCGCCTCCGTCACCAAGCTCGTCACGGGCATCGGCCTGATGCGGATGATGGACGACGGCCTGCTTGACCCGGACGAGGACATCAGCGTTTATCTGGGCTACGAGGCGGGCAACCCGCGCTATCCCGATGTGCCGATCACCCTGCGCATGCTGATGAGCCACACGTCGGGGCTGAACGAAAATTCGTCGTATTCCAGTCTGTCCAGCAAGCTCAGCGACATGATTGCGCTGGATAAAAAGGCGGCGGCCAATTTCAAGGACGTCCGCCCCGGCAGCCAATACGCCTATTCCAACTTCGGCGCGGGCGTCACGGGCGCAATCATCGAATCCGTCACCGGGCAGGACGTGTCCTCCTTCATGCGGGAATACCTCTTCGCGCCGCTGGGCATCGACGCGGCCTATACCGCGACGCAGCTTGAGGAAGCGGAAACGTATCTCACCGCCACCTACCACAAGGACGGGTCGCTCTACCGCGCGCCGAGCTATCTGCTGCGTCAGGCATACGATGCGTTCGCCACGCCGGATACGCATTACCGCGTGACGGTCGGCAGCCTGCTGATCCGCCCGCGCGATTTGACGCGGCTGGGCATTGCCCTCTGCGGCGACGGCACGGTGGACGGCGTGCGCGTGCTCAGCGAAAAGGCGATTGCGATGATGCGGCAGGAGCAGAGCATGGAAACGACGGGCATCACGAGCGACACGCCGTACAGCTTTTTCACCATCCGAAAGGATTCGCTGCTCGAAGGGCGGCGCGTGTACGGCCATCAGGGCACGGACGAGGGGATCGTCTGCAATCTGTACGTCGAGCCGGTCAGCCAGACCGTGTTCTGCGTGATGACCAACGGCTGTAAAACCACGCGGGAGGACGGAATCATGCGCATCACCAGAAGGCTCTGCGCGGCCGCGGCGGAGGTATTCCTGCCGGAGGCAGACTGAAGTTAAGCCTGAAATCAAAAAAGCGCGTCAGCGCTCGGGGAGACGGAAGAGACATTCCGTCTCCTTTATTGTTAAAATCAATCATTGAGAAAAAAGCAAATTCTGCATAAAACGCTGTAGGGGGCGCGACGTATTGCTTAGACGGAAAAAACCGATCAAAGGGCTCCCTCTTCGAGAGCGTGGAGCTTGCCGCCCGCTGTGCGGGAGGCAGGCAAGCGGAACGCCGAAGGTCTGGCACGGCGTAGCCGTGACTGAAGGAGTAAGGGGGGCGCGTCCGTTATCGGATTTTTGCAAAATTCAGGGTTTACTCCTTTGTTGTTAAAATGGCTGATTTTTTTCAAAGCCTTATCATAAAATTTGATGAAAGGCTTGAATTTTATGTTAGATTGATGTAAAATCAATGTAAAATTCGAACGAGGAAGGAGAACGGGGAAAATTGATCGAATCCATGCAGGCCTCGCCGGTGGCGCGGGTCATTATTTCTATTTCGGCCATGCTGTTCGCCGGTTTCGCAATGACGCGAATCACCAAGCGGTTCCGCCTGCCCAATGTGACGGGCTATATTCTGGCGGGCATTTTGATGGGGCCGTGCTGCTTGAATGTGATTCCGCAGACCATCATCGACGGAACGGATTTTCTTTCGGATGTGGCGCTGGCGTTCATCGCGTTCAGCGCGGGCGAGTTTTTCAAGGTGGAGGTGCTTCGGCGAAACGGCGCGAAGGTGATCGTCATTACCGTGCTGGAAGCCTGTCTGGCCTCTGTCGCGGTGTTCATCCTCGTCTACGGCGTGCTGCATCTGGAATTGAGCTTTTCCATCGTGCTCTCGGCGCTGGCCTCGGCCACAGCGCCCGCTTCCACCATGATGACGATTCGGCAGACCGGCGCGCACGGCGATTTTGTCGATACGCTCCTGCAGGTCGTCGCGCTGGATGACGTGGTCGGTCTGATTCTGTACAGCGTCGCGATTTCCGTGGCGATGGCTTCGAAGAGCGGCAGCATGCAGCTTTCCACCGTGATCGCCCCGATTCTGGCGAATATCTGCGTGCTGGCGCTGGGCGCGCTGTTCGGCGTGATGCTCAAGCTGTTTTTCCGCAAGCGCTCGACGGATAACCGGCTGATCGTCTCGATTGCGACGCTGTTCGCGTTCTGCGGCATCTGCGCGATGGCGGATATTTCGCCGCTGCTGGGCTGCATGTCCATGGGCATGACGTATATCAACCTGACGGGGGACGAAAAGCTGTTTCGCCAGCTCGGGTATTGGAGCCCGCCGATTCTGCTGCTGTTCTTCGTGCGTTCCGGCCTGAGCTTCAACCTCGGCGCGCTGACGGATACGCTCGGCGCGAGCGGCAGCGTGCCGCTGCTGCTGGTCGGTATTCTGTATTTCGCGGGGCGCATCGTCGGCAAGTATGCGGGCGCGTATCTCGGCGCGCTTGCGGTCGGCAAGGGCAAGGGGGTTCGCAATTACCTCGGCCTCGCGCTGATTCCGCAGGCCGGCGTGGCCATCGGTCTGGCGGCGATGGGCGCGCGCACGCTCGGCGGCGAAATGGGCGAGATGCTGCAAACCATCATCCTCGCGTCCAGCGTGCTCTATGAGCTGGTCGGGCCGGGCTGCTCCAAGCTGGCGCTCTTCCTTTCCGGCTCGTATGGCCACGATGTGCCGGAAGCGCCGCGCGTTGCGCCCGCCGTGCCGAAGAGCAGGCTGGAAACGCTGATTGAGCGCATGAAGACGATCGAGGCGCGCCTGCCCGATCCGGTGGAAACCAGCGCCGAGGAGGAGCTGGCGTTTACGCAGGCCGCGCAGGAACAATATGATTTGGCGCAGTATTATCACAACCGCCGCTTCAAGGGCGGCCGTTCGACAGGAGGCATCCATCCATGAACATGAACGACCCGATTGCATCGCTGCTGGGGAGCTGGGCAACCGAACTCAACCTGTATTCCGTCCTGCTGCGGGTGGCGGTTTCCGTCGTCTTTGCCGCCATGATCGGTTGCGAGCGCGCGAGCAAGCGCCACGCGGCGGGACAGCGGACGTTTATCCTCGTTTCGCTGGCTTCGACCATGGCCATGCTGCTGGATCAGAGCGTCGAGCGCGCGGGCGGGCCGCTGGTTTCCGCTGCGACGGTGATCGCCATCGCCATCATCAGCAGCAACTCGATTCTTTACAGCTCCAAAAACCAGATCAAGGGGCTGACGACCTCGGTGGCGCTCTGGGCCTGCGGCGTGATCGGCCTGACCATCGGCGCGGGGCTGTATACGGTCTCCGTCATCGGCTATGCGGCGCTGATGTGCTGTCTGGCGCTGTTCCCGACGTTTGAAATCGACCTCAAAAACCGCTCCAACCACTTTGAGGTGCACCTTGAGCTGAAAAACCGCGAGGATTTGCAGCGCTTTATCACCACCATGCGCACCCTCGGCCTGAAGATCGACGACATCGAGGCCAACCCGGCGTATATCAATTCCGGTCTGAGCGTGTATTCCGTTTCGCTGACGGTGCGGCAGAAGGACAGAGCCAAATACAGCAGCCATCAGGAGATGATCAAGGCGATCAATACGCTCGATTTCGTCTATTATGCGGAGGAAATCGACTGATTCGGCACACAAAAAATCGGAGAAGCGGCGAACTTCTCCGTTTTTTATTGACTTGCAGCAGATGAACGAATCTGAAATGATGGATATATTCTGATGGCGGGCTCAGCCCGCTTATTTATTGGTCGATTCGAGCGCCGCGGCTTTGCGCGCGGACGGCGACGGGATGCGCTGAATCAGGCCGATGATCTGGCCGGAGAGGAGCACCGTCAGCAGCGAACAGGCGAGACGCTCCAGCGGCAGATACGTTGCGGACAGCGCGAGGACAACCAAATCGCTGCCCAGATAGATGCGCTCAATCGGCTGGCGGAGCACCTTGTGCAGCGCCATGGCCAGCGCGTCGTCGCCGCCGGGCGCGCCGCCCGCGCGAACGCTCAACCCCGCGCCGACGCCGACAAACAGCGCGCCGACGACCGCCGCGACCAGCGGCATTTGCGCCAGACCCGGCCAGAGCGGATCAAACTGCTCAAAAAACGCATAGAACGCGGAGAAGCCGCCGCCCGCGATGACGGAATAGAAGATGAACGAGCGCCCCAGCGTGCGCCAGCCGCCGATGTAGCAGGCCGCGTTGAGCACAAGCCCCGAAATGGAGGGGGAAAGGCCGAGCCAGTGGTGCAGCAGCAGCGTCATGCCCAGCACGCCGCCCTCGGTGACGTTGGAAAACGAATGAACATTGTACAGGCCGAAGGCGAGAATGGCACTGCCCGCGAGCGCCAGAAAACATTTGCCCAGCGAAAAATACGGCCGAAACGAACGCAAAATAAAACTCCCTTTCAAAATATTGTGGCGAAAGTATTTATATTATAAGGAGTAACCGCGCCTTTGTCAAGCGCGCGCGTCGGGCGGAAATCGAAAAAACGAGGGGAAAAGGCGGATGGTGGTTCATATAACGCATAGAGTGGAGCACATAAGCCGGTATTCGCATGAAAACAGATGGAAAATGGAGTACGTGTGGAGAATGAAAGAAGAACGGCGCGGCGTTGTGCTTTTGCGCGCGCTGTGGTACAATACACAGAGATCAAATGTGCAAAGGAGACCAGCTATGAAAAGTCAAGCCCCAAATAGCGAATAAATAAAAAAGCCAAGAAGCAGTCAAAAGGGTAACTTAAACAAACCCTTTAGAGAGGGCTTTTTGAAAAGAAGAATTAACGAGGATCAGGAAAGACAGAAGGCAACGTTATCGGTCAGCATTTTGAAGATAACGCGAACCAGTTTTCCTGCGCAATGCCCCAAGGCGTTGTAGTGATTCTTACCCTGAGAACGCTTGGCATCATAGAAACTGCGGAACACGTCGTTGTTACGGACGATGTTGTGAGCAGCATAAATGAGAGCGTAACGAAGGACACAGGAACCACGTTTGGACATTCTAGTATGGCTGGCATTGAAATTGCCGGACTGGTAAACGGAAGGATCCAGTCCCGCAAAGGCCAGCAGTTTGGAAGGTGAAGAAAAGCGATGAATATCGCCGATTTCGCCAAGGATCATCCCGGCTTCGATACAGCTGATGCCGGGAATGGTGAGGATGACGGAGCCTGACGATTTGACGATAGTCGTGATTTGGGCTTCGACATCGTGAATCTGGCTATCCAGTAACTCGACCTGCTCAATGGTCTGGGTGATCTGAATAGAAATGGAGCTGTCGCTGGAACCGACAGATTTCTGCGCAAGAATTCTTAAAGCTTGAGCTTTATCTTTCTTAAAGTGGCCATGAGAGGTTGTTTCAAGAAGATGAGCCAAATGAGTCATGTGCATGGAAGCAATCTTTTCCGGCGACGGCGCCTCTTTCAAAAGCGAATAGACCGATTTATGGTGAATTCCGTTGAAGAAATACTGAAGTTCAGGGAAAGCC